>VOFE01001917.1_pt1 | contig 12000 bp, 25 predicted proteins | sample 5384071 | NCBI WGS metagenome assembly VOFE01 (sample SAMN12384724, study PRJNA508395) | human gut metagenome | isolation source: healthy gut D | host: Homo sapiens
ATGAGTATTACATCAACGAAATTCTTATCGTCGACATGCTCCCAGAGCTTTGATATTTCTTCGTCCGTAAAAGGTATGTGCTCTTTCTTTACTTTCTGGATCTCTTTGATCGTTTCGTCAGTCAGCTTGAATGTGCGCGAGTAGTTTCTGTCGACGATCTCATATTCCAGAGCATAGTCAAGCATCAGGTTGAACAAGGACTTGATCTTGTTCTTCATGGATGCGCTGGCGTGCTGCTCTTTCCCTCTGACAATGGCAACACCTTCTTCCATGCAGCCTTTCACATGGCGGGCACGGACATCCATTACTCGCATATCGTAGACAGCCGAGCAATACTTCCAAGCTGAAGTAACGGCTCGTGAACTGCCATCCGATTTGAGCGTCTTGAAATACTCTTCCGACCACTTGTCGTAAAGCTCTTTGACGGTGATCGCGGCGCCGAGGTCATAAGGATTCTTATTGTATTCCACGAGCGCTGCATATGCGTCATTATAAGTTGCAAAATATGAGTCAGGCTTGAGCGGTTTGCAAATTGGCTTGCCGTCCTGAGTCTTTCCAACCGTAACCATTGCCCGAAAGGGATTCCGAAGGTTGCGGTTTTTTATTTCGCTGATTTGGCCAAATCCGTTCGGGAGGCGTCTTCGTTTATTGTTTTGGCTCTCGGTTTTCGCTTTACTGACGGTTTCATTGGATAGCCGCAATGAGGGCAAGCCGGAGCCTTGTCGCTTACCTGCAATTCGCATTCAGGGCATTTTACAAGCATTAGTTGCACCTCCATAGTTGATTTGTCCTTTGTAATCATATATTATGGTGTAGGAATTGTCAAGATATTCCTACACTTTATTTTTTGATGGAGCGATGTATATGATTACAAATGATGTATCAACCTGCCCCAAATGCGGCGGCGATTTGAAATACTATGACCGTGTTACTCGGATTGTACGGACGAAAGGAAGAAAGACCTGGAAGATCCCCATGCGGCGGCTTCAATGCACTCGCTGCGGTTCCGTACATAGAGAGCTTCCCGAACTGATATTTCCGTACAAACAGTACGAGGCTGAAGTCATCATCGGTGTTTTGGAGGGCTTCATCACCTGCGAAACCATCGGCTTTGAGGACTATCCCTGCGAAATGACGATGGTCCGATGGCAAGCTCAGGACTGGACCACCGAGGTTGTTTTAACAAATCGCAGTTGCTAACTTAGAATAGCCGTTGAAAGGAGGTAAACGCCAATGAATGAACAAGAGTTCCCTCAGGGGTCTGTCCCCGTGGCTGTTGCGGCCCGTGTGTATGGCAAAGATGCTTCATGGGTCCGCGCCGGCATCGTCTCAGGGTGGCTCCCGATTGGCAAAGCCACTCGCAGCGGAAAATTAGTCACCACCATCGAGGAGATGGATTCACGCTATGGCCGTATCAACTTTTACATCTCCCCAAAGCGTCTCTACGAGGAGACAGGATTTTTGTGGAAAGGAGAACGACAATAATGGCAACGGAAATCCGTCCGGAGCTGTCTGAGAAAAATCCGTACTGGATTGGCAAGCACCGGTATTACGAACTGAAGCATTTCTGCCTTCAGTATCCGATTTGGAAGAAAGCCTATAATGCTCTGCTTGGCCTGAGCAGCCGTCCGAACGACCTTGATATTTTTGTCAAGAGTGGCCAAGTACATAGCGATCCAACTGCAAGGTGTGCGGAATCTCGTGTATCCTTTGCCAAACGGATGGAACTGGTCGAGCAAGCTGCCATTGGTACGGACGGTGACCTCTATCCTTATATTTTGCGAGGGGTCACAGAGGGTCTGTCCTACAATGCCTTGAAAATGCAGTATGCCATCCCCTGTTGCCGCGAGGTCTACTACAACTTGTATCGGCGGTTCTTCTGGCTGCTGAGTAAGGAGCGTGATTGAGATGCGGATTGTGAATGTGGCGGTCAGACAATGCTACCGCTTCAACTGCCCGAATTGCGGGAGCAAGCTGGAAGCCGACAGTGACGAGCTGGTCGATGTCGGTGGAAAGACCAGTCGGTTCTGGTGTCCTGTCTGCCGAGAGGAAAGATACATTCCATGGTCTTCTCTGAGAAAACGGACGGTCTACGAGGACAGTTCCGCAGATTAAGCAAACCCCTTTATGGAAAGGATTGAGCCGTTGTCAGCGGCTCTTTTCTTTTTTATATTTTCCGGCACGCGGGTAACTGGATCAGATGCTAAATTGGTATCTGGAAAATTGCCCGGGGTAAAAATCTGAAAAATCATTTTGGAGGTATGACATGGAACTCATCATTGGCATTGTTGTCGGCATTATCATCGGGCTTGTAGTCGGAACGCTTATATTTCGGCGAAGGTACATTCCCGTCGGCGATCTTCGGATTGATCGTTCTGACCCGACGAGCGAACCATTTCTGTTTCTCGAATTAGGTACAGATGTGCGCACTATTTCCGGCATGAAAACCGTCACACCCAACGTTCGCAACGAGAATTTCCTCCCGCACGAATAACACCCCCTATTATGGAGCCAACTTATTGAAAGGAGAAATGCAATATGGCAGAAATCAAGAAATTGCTGGACGATGCAATCGAAACCGAGATCAACAATCTCAACTCGGCATCTGACACAGACGAGAAATCGGAGGTCATCAAGAACCTTGCGGCACTGCACAAGCTCCGTATCGAAGAGATCAAAACGGAAACTGAAATCGAGGAAAAGTCGGAGCGTCGGGCCATGGATAAAGCAGCCCATGACGAAGACGTGACACTGAAAGCGTTTCAGCTTGACGAGAATACGCTCGATCGGTACGCGAAGATCGGCATTGCTGCGGCGGAACTGGTATTGCCGCTGATGTTCTACGGCGTTTGGATGAGAAGAGGACTGAGATTCGAGGAAACGGGGGACGTTTACATCCCAGACATTCAAGAATCTGTTCAATCGCTTCAAGCCTACTCGAAAGAGTTGAGCCAACAGGCGTTGAGAGTCGTGTAAAAAACACACTCTCTTCGCTTTTTCGTAGATTTTGCAGGGCGCTTTATGGAAAGGAGATACCGAAGAGCTCTTTATATCTCTCGACTTAATACCGGAGGTACTGTATAATAGCAGCTACTTCCAGATTAACAGGAGGTAATGAAAGTGCGCAGAAAAGGTAAAAGGTTGTTAAACCGGCAGGTAGTGAATTGATGGACTACCTGAATAAGGGATACGCTATCTGCAATAAGTGCGGAGCGGTGATGGATCGAAAAGAAGATCCCGAAGGCGGATGCGATATTTATGCCTGCCCGTCCTGTGGATGGGAAATTGAGGAATTGGATTATGAGTACGAGAGCTCAGACGAAATGGAACTCGGACTCGATGAAAGAGGCGACGAGTATCTGATCTTCAGGGATGACATGCCGCCCGCAGGTTGTAAAGCTTGCGGTGGTCCCTACCCTTACTGCAAAGCGTCATGCAAAATGTTTGACGACTAAAGCATTATCAATGGAGGAGGGTCCTGTAACAGGGGCTTTCCTCTTTTTGTTTTGGAGATGGAGATGCGATACCACTATGAAAAGCCTACAATTTATCTTTCGATGTACGGAAAGCGTTACATTTGCGACCATCCGGTCTACGATAGCTGCACACTGTTTGAAATCGGAGATAAAGGTCTTGCTGTGATCCAACAGCGGTATGATGCCGAAACCAAGTCCACATTCTGGACAGAGGTGGATGCATGGCTGACCGATGTCCTCTATGTTCACCCGAAATTCAAGGAATTCTTTGATGAGCGGGCCGGAACTTGTACGGACGGACTCTGGCCAACTGTAACGATTCGGCAAATCATGTGGGCGCTGAAAATGAAGCCTTTGCAAAAGCAGCGTTGGGAAACGGTCTTCGACCGCCGTGATATTTAGCGCCAATCCAGCAGCCCCTATTATGGATACCAATACCTATGAAAGGGGTTAGGAGTATGGATGAGATGAAAATTCAATCGAAATTCATGACAGGACTTGTATCGAGGATCGTAAAGAAGATACTTCGGACAAAATTGGGCTGTGAAGTAGATATTCAGCTCAATGAGTTCCGGACGACAGTCATTGATGATAAGACTCATGTCCATCTGGATTTGGATGCGGACCTTACGAAAGAAGAACTTAACAAACTATTGAAGACTGTTGGAATCTGAGGAATTGAGCCGTTTTATGCGGCTCTTTTCTTTTTCCGCAGATTTTGCAACTCATATTATGGAGAAACAGTTAGCTCAGTGGTAGAGCGCTTCACAAGACCAGTGAAGAGGTGATCGGTTCGAGTCCGATACTGCTTCTTTACTTTTTATTTTGGACGAAAGGAGAAAGCATGAACATCGAGCAATTTGAACTGATCTTGTGCGACATGTACACCATGGATGCATGGTCGCCTCCGCTTCTCTGGAAATGGAAAAAGAGTTCAAGGAGTCAAGCACAAAGCAGTGGGCGATCAGAGAGCTTGAGAACTACATTCGCAAGCGGCTCCATCATCGCCCCGATGGATCGGTCGACGAATTTATCAGATTCACAAACGAGTTCGCCATGAAGATGGCTCGCTATTCAAATCACTCAGGAGAGAACCAAGAGATGCACGAGATCTTTCAAACTGCCAGTTCGGTCGCTGCTGATATTTTAGATCTCTTAAATGCAATGAAATGAAAGGAGAATTCAGATGAAACTCGACCCTAAGATCGGGAGAAGCTTGAAGAAAGCATCTCCCACCATTCTGACATGCATTGGAGCCGCTGGCGTTGTGGCAACCGCGGTTCTGGCTGTCAAGGCAACCCCGAAAGCGGATAGTCTTATCAAGGCTGACAGCAGGAGCAATCACGATGGCGACCCTTATGCTGCAACAAAGCTCGAAGCCGTCAAATCATGCTGGAAATGCTACATACCGGCTGCGGCCACGGGAGTCGCTACGATCATCTGCATCTTTGGGGCGAATACCCTCAATAAGAAGCAGCAGGCGTCTCTTGCCAGCGCCTATGCGCTCGTAAACCGATCCTATTCCGACTATAAGCGTAAATTGAAGGAACTATATGGTGAAGATGCTCACAAGAAGATCATGGAGTCCATCGCCGCAGAGAAAAGCAGTATGCCGCCTATTACGGCTGCCGGAGGCTTCTCCAATTCATCTTTGGAGTTTGAAGATGCCAACGAGGAGCAGCGACTCTTCTACGACAGCTTCTCCAAAAGATATTTTCAGGCAACCATAAGCCAAGTCCTGCAAGCAGAGTATCACATCAACAGGAATATGGTTCTCGGCGCGTTCGTAACTCTGAACGATTTCTACGACTTCCTTGGATTAAGCCATGTCGAAGGCGGAGATATTGTTGGCTGGTTACTGTCTGATAGTATGTACTGGATCGACTTCGATAACTCAAAGGCCATGGTTGACGATGGACTGAGCGGAGAGATTCCGTGTTATGTCGTCGATGCCATTCTCGGCCCTCAACCTGAGTCTGAGTGGGATTATTGATTTCCCGCAAAAACTACATCGCCTATTATGGAAAGGAGGTCATGCTTTATGAACCAGAGAAACATCTTTAAGCTGCTGTCCCTTGCGGGAGTCGTCCTTGGCGGGATCGGAACATTGTTATCCGGCTGGGCCGACAACAAGGAGCAGGAAGCAATTATCGAGGAGAAGGTAAACGAAGCACTTGCTGCCAGAAACGAAGAGGAAGAGTCCTAAACAGGGCTCTTCTCTTTTTTCGAGGTGAACTCATGACAAATGATACGGCCGTACAAGCATTTCTTGACTATCTCAACGAATCGGATGAACCCGAAATCTATTGGCCACGCCATCACTTTGAAGAATCTTGCTTTTCGAGATGGGCGGCATGGGAGATGATCGAGGCAATTTTAGACCATCCATTCGATGATCCGGAAGATGTGATCGAGGAGTTCACCATGAAAATGGTGATTTTCTCATCTATCGCAGATGGTACGGATGAAGGACTGATATTTTCGATTGCCGCCGATTTCGCTGATGAATGCTTAACACTATTTAGAGAGGAGAACTCAAATGACAAAACAAACCATTATCGAGGCGTTGAAAAGCGCCCAGAAGTCAATGAAAAAGCACAGCCCTGAGATCCTCACCGGCATCGGAATTGCCGGGATGATCGCCACCACTGTATCCGCCGTTCGAGCAACGCCCAAGGCTTTGCAGCTCATCGACGCCAGAGAAATCAAGGAAAACCGGCGTCTAAGCAACAAAGAGATCGTTGCCACCACATGGAAGTGCTATGTTCCGGCTGCTGTTACGGGCGTGCTGTCCACAGCCTGCCTTGTAGGCGCCAGTTCTGCAAATCTTCGCCGCAACACTGCTCTTGCAACGGCTTATTCCATCTCCGAAACGGCTCTCAAGGAGTACAAAGAGAAGGCCGTTGAGGTAGTCGGCGAGAAAAAAGAGCAGGCGATCCGTGATGCAGTTGCCAAGGAGACGCTTACGAAGCACCCTCTTGGTGAACGCGAGGTCATCATTACCGGAAGTGGTGATATTCTCTGCTTCGACCCCTTACAAACCGATATTTCAAGTCCGATCGCGACCGCCTGATGCGTGCTATGAATGAACTGAACAAACGAATGCGCGATGAGATGCGTGTTTCGCTAAATGATTTCTACGACGAAATTGGTCTGAGCGAGGCCGAGGTTGGAGAGCACCTCGGATGGGACATCGACAACGGAAAGGGATACATAGACCTCGATTTCAGCACACAGTTGGCCGATGATGGAACACCTTGCCTTGTCGTCGGTCACAACCACCCGCCTATTTACCTTTGGTAAGCGCAGATTTTGCATCTCCTATTATGGAGAACCAAACAACAAAAATTACTTTTGAAAAGGAGAATTTTACTATGGAAGACAAGAGAATGAACGAGATCGAGGAAATCGAAGCTACGGAAGTCGACGAGACTCAGGACAGCTCTAACGCTGGTGCCCTGCTCGCCGGTGTCATCGGAGGTTTCATTGCTTACGCCGTAATCGGCGGAGCGAAGAAGCTGCGGGTGATCATCGAAGAGAAGGTCGCTGCGAAGAAGCTGGCTGAAGCCGCTAAGACCGACAAGACCGAAATCGACTCGGCAGATGAGGATTCCGAGGAAAACTAAGAAAAGTAAATTGCGGAGTTCTACAAGGGAGAGTGCCAATAACAGGGCGCTTTCCCTTTTTTCTTTTTATCAAATTTTGGAGGTGCACTAATGCCTGAATATCCTGATAACTCGCATAGCGCGAGAGAAAACACAAGTCCTCCCTCCAAACGGGTGGAGAAAGTCGTCAACGGCACAGCAAAGACCCGAAAGCAGAGCGAGGTCAAGAAATTTGCCGGAATATTCATGCCTGATGAAGTTGGCGATGTTAAAACCTTCATCATCACAGATGTCGTTATCCCCGGTTTGAAGAACGCCATCGCCGATGTTGTCAGCATCGTTCTCTTTGGTGAAGCCGGTCGCATCGGAGGCAGGAAGAACGCCGGATCAAAGGTATCGTATCAGCGCTACTATGACGATCCTCGCCGAGATGATCGCCGGAACTACAATCAGCGGCCAAGACCTGTTGCGGGGTTTGAGTTCGACGATATTATCTTCGACAACCGTGGAGATGCAGACCTCGTCCTCGATCAGTTGGAATCTGCTATTGCCAACTATGGCATGGCCAGCGTGCTGGATCTCTATGACCTTGCCGGACTTACTTGTCAGAATTACATGGCTGATAAGTACGGCTGGACTGATATTCAGAGTGCCAGAGTTGCCCGAACGAGGGACGGCTACATCTTGCAGCTTCCCAGAGCAATCCAAATCACCTAAAAAGAGGTGCAGTCATGTACGGATATTTTGTCTCAAGCGGGTACAGAGGCTTCGTCGACGGAACATGGATGCTGTTCCCGACTGAGTCCGAGTATTACGAATACATGAAAGAGCTCGAAAACTGAGCTGAAAACTACAATTAAGAAAGGATTTATTACCATGAAAGCTAATGAAATCATGACTTCCGCAAAGCGTACCTTCTCCAAGGTCGGCTTTGGGCTCCAGAAGAAGAGCCCCGAAATTCTTGTCTGTGTCGGCATCATCGGTGCTGTTGCAAGTGCCGTTCTGGCCTGCAAGGCTACCACAAAGGCAGGTGCCATCGTCGAGGAGTCTAAGAACTCTCTCGCTGATATTCGTGAGGCCAATGAAAACGGCGTCACCAAGGCTGGTGAGTCCTACTCCGCAGAGGATCGCAGGAAAGATCTCGCCATCGCCTATGTTCAGACAGGCGTGAAGTTCGCAAAGCTGTATGCCCCCGCGGTCATGATCGGTGCAGTTTCTATCGCCAGCATTCTCGCAAGCCACAACATCATGAAGAAGCGCAACGTCGCTCTGGCGGCTGCTTACGCTGCTGTCGATAAGTCTTTCAAGGATTATCGTGACCGCGTAATCGAGCGTTTCGGCGAGCAGGTTGAAAAGGAGCTGCGCTACAACATCAAGGCGCAGGAGATCGAAGAGACCGTCACGGACGACAAGGGCAAGGAAAAGAAGGTCAAGCAGAATGTGAATGTCGCAGACGAGAACTGGGATGGCTCTGACTACGGCCCTTACGCAAAGGTGTTTGATGATACTCACTCCGATTGGAAGCAGGACCCTGAAATGAACCTCTTCTATCTTCGTGCTCGTCAGGCTCAGGCGAATGATATGCTCAAGGCCCAGGGTCACCTCTTCTTGAATGAAGTTTACGATATGCTCGGTTTCAAGCGCACCAAAGCCGGCGCTGTTGTCGGTTGGATCTATGACGACAAGAAGCCTTACGGCGACAACTTTGTCGACTTCGGTATGACCGAGATTCGTCGTCACGATGCTGATTCGGACGAGTACAAGCGCGCGTTCATTCTGGACTTCAATGTTGTCGGCGACATCACTTCCAAGATCGTCGACCACCAGAATGACTATCTCGCATGAGGACAAGCCGATGAAAAAATTGCTTATCTGCCTTCTTATCTTCGTCGGGGCGATTTTCATATCCTGTAACTTTGTGATAAATGCAACGACGACCAAAACGGTTCCGGAACAGCCTATGATTCAGACGGAACCTCTCTCTCTGATCGTCGAGACACCTGCTCCATCCACTGATATTTTACTGGAGGAAGAGCCCGAACCGGAGCCTTTGGCTACGAGGGAGGAAATTGAGCTTCTTGCTCTCTGCACTATGGCAGAAGCCGAGGGCGAATGCGAGCAAGGCCAGCGACTTGTCATTGACAGCGTTCTTAATCGTGTGGACAATCCGCATTTCCCGGACACGATCTCTGAGGTCATCTGGCAGAAAAACCAGTACGCGGGTATGTACGGCGACCGTATCACCCGCTGCTATGTTATGGACGAGCTGGTAAAGCTCGTTGAAGAAGAACTGGAAAATCGTACTGACTACGATGTCGTGTTCTTCAATGCGGGCCATTATAGCGACTATGGAGTTCCTATGTTCCAGGTCGGAAACCATTACTTCTCAAGCTATGATTAAAAGGAGGAACAATTATGAAGAAGATCATGCTTTCCCTGCTCTCTTATACCCTGGCGACTATGTCCGGCCTCTGCCTGGTGGGCGGAGCAGCAGTCCTCAGCTACAAGGAGTGACTGACATGGAGGGAATTGCGAATTTCATTTCCATGCTCGACTATGTTCTTGACACAAAGCGTAAGCGTCACATCACCGGAGGATTGCTGTTGAGTGGCGCTTTACTCTTTGGCGGTCTGGCTATGACTGTCATGAGCATCCGAGATGACGAGGAGGACGAAGATGAGTAAAGCATCTACCGGCTTTGCCTTTGTGGCAGGCCTTACTATCGGCGCAGCAGGCGCCTGGTACTATCTGAAGGATAAGTACGCAAAACTCGCCGAGGAAGAGATTGCCTCGGTCAAAGCAGCATACGCCAAGCGTGAGAAACCGACAACGGAAGAAAAACTGTCTCGCTTGTAAATGCTGCCAAGAACATGGATAAGGGTAGCATTACCGAGTACACTCAGCGTTTGCAGGAGGCTGGTTATAAGGACTACTCCAGAACGATTGACGAGAAGCCCTCGGGAACGCCTGGTGAAGTTCCGTATGTCATCTCTCCTGATGAATTCGGAGAGCTTGAAGACTATACGAAAGTTAGCCTGACCTACTTCGCTGATGGCGTCTTGGCTGATGAGTGCGGTGAAATCGTTGATGATGTGGAGGAAATCATCGGCGATGGGCTGGACCACTTCGGCGAATACGAAGACGATTCGGTGTTCGTAAGGAGTGATGCAAAGCGCTGTGACTACGAGATTCTCAAGGATCTGCGTGATTTCAGCGACTTCAAGAAGAAAAACTTTCCTCCGAATAATGACGAGGAGGTCTGACCTTGACCAAAAGCGAGCTTAATGATCCATATTTCGAGTGGATGTACCGGCTCGTGGTCGACGACCGATATTCTAATAAGTCCTATCGGCGACTGTTCTACAAGCTCCATGACACGGAGTTTGCATACACGATCCCGATGGACGGCAACCGGGCCGAGGACGGCATCGACCTTAGATATCGGTTCGGTCGCGAGCAAGGCTATCGTGATGCTGTAATTGCCAACTGCCTTGATATTCGGCCTTGCAGCATCCTTGAAATGATGATCGCCCTTGCCATCCGCTGTGAGGAGCACATCATGGAAGACCCCGATATTGGCAGACCGGACCGGGCAGTGGTTCTGGAGTATGCTGGTCAGTTTAGGCCTTGGTTCCATGGATGTTCGGGTTTGATCCTTTTGTTGGTCGACGAGGCTCGACCGTTTTATGGATCATGACTACGCACCGCAACGGCGAGGGCGGGTCTTTCACAACCGTAACCCGGCGGTTTGACATGCGGAACACGGAAATCTGGTATCAGATGAATTGCTATCTTAACGAGATCATCAGAGAAGGGATTTAACATGAATACGATCACGCATGATATTTTCGTGACGGTCATGCCGTCTAAAAGAATTTCCAGGCCTTTGACAAGCAGATGCAAGCGGCAGGCTAAAACGCAGAAGATGTTCAAGTTGCTTGCGGTAGGGGCGATGGTCCTTGCCGCAGCAACCGAGGTTGAGCGCGGAAGCTGGAGGAGCAGGTCTATCAGCCCCCTGTTCGAGTAAAGAAGTTGGAGCGCGGCGAAGGAGAGTAATCAATGTTAGACTTCTTGATGATTTCAACGCGCAGCGGGAAACGCGGCATCATCGAGATCTATCCCAAGTTTATCATCAAGAAAAGCAGCGACCTCATGATCAGAGGCGGCGACTTCTATGCAATCTGGATTGACGAACGGGGTATGTGGTCGACTGATGAACAGGACGCGGTCGACTTGATCGACCGTGAGCTGGACCGATACGCTGAGGAAAACTGTAAGCGTTTTGATGACAATTATCGAGTCATGCATATGTGGGACGCGGAAACTGGCATGATTGATACCTGGCACAAGTATTGCCAGAAGCAGATGAAAGACCAGTTCCATATGCTCGATGAAAAACTGATATTTTCAAACAGCAAAACGGGGAAAAAAAGACTATGCCAGCAAGATGCTGAATTATCCGCTTGAGCAGGGTGAGGCGAACTCTTATGACAAGCTCATGAGTGTTCTGTACTCTCCTGCCGAGCGGCACAAAATCGAATGGGCCATTGGTTCGGTCGTATCCGGTGACTCCAAGAGGCTGCAAAAGTTCATGGTGCTTTACGGCGCCGCTGGTACTGGTAAATCCACGGTGCTCAACATCATTCAGCAGCTCTTTGATGGTTATTACTCTGTATTCGATGCCAAGGCTCTTGGTTCTTCAAGCAATGCATTTGCGCTGGAGGCGTTCAAGACGAACCCGTTGGTTGCCATTCAACATGATGGCGACCTGTCCCGTATTGAGGATAATACGAGACTTAACAGCCTTGTTTCGCACGAGCTAATGACGGTCAACGAGAAGTTCAAATCAACTTACGCCAACCGTTTTAAGGCTTTCCTCTTTATGGGCACAAACTAAGGACGGCAATAAGTCGTATGAA
>VOFE01002411.1_pt1 | contig 12000 bp, 7 predicted proteins | sample 5384071 | NCBI WGS metagenome assembly VOFE01 (sample SAMN12384724, study PRJNA508395) | human gut metagenome | isolation source: healthy gut D | host: Homo sapiens
AAATATTTCGCATCACTGAAACCGGTCAGCTCTGAAATCTCGGTGATGGTATGCTTTTGTCCTTTCAGAAGTTGGGCGGCATGTTTCAGTCGAATCAGCCGGATGTAGTCAGCCGGAGCTTGGTCGGTCAGTGCCTTTATCTTATTGTAGAAGCTGGTCCTGCTCATATTCAGCAGGTTGCAGAGCACGTCGACGTTGAAGCTTGGGTTGTCCATATTGTCTTCGACGCTCTTTTTGACGGTTGCAATGAATTTCCAGTCCAAGTCGTTGGAGCAGTTGATGCAATCCGTATTGTTCTTCTCGTCGTTCAGGTCCAGGCTGGTATATTTGTGGCGCAACAGTGCCCGGTTAGTCAGCAGGTTGGCAATGTTTGCTCGCAATATACCGATATTGAAGGGTTTCACAATATATTCATCCGCTCCGCTTTGCAGTCCCTCGATGATATTCTTGTCGGTATTCAGTGCTGTGAGCAGGATGATGGGGATATGTGATGTCTCGATGTCGTTCTTCAGGATATGACACAATTCGTCTCCTCTCATTTCCGGCATCATAATGTCTGAAATGACGAGGTTGGGCATATACTCCTTGACAATGGTCAGTGCTTCTTTTCCATTGGAGCATACTTGTATGTTGTACTGTTCAGACAATGTTCTGCGCAGATATTCCCTTAGTTCGTCATTGTCCTCTACAATAAGAATTTTCTGGTGGCTACTGTTGTTTTGCGACTGTTGCTGCGTCTTGTCGTAGATGTCGCTGGAAGCAGGGGACGATGTGGCGGAGGCATTGATAGGCACTCCGGAAGCCGAATAAACAATACGTTCGTTTTGGGGCTGAGGGCGTTGGATTGCCTTGCGGAAATGCTTGTTCCCTTTGGGGAACGTGATTTTGATGCAAGAGCCTTTCCCTTCCATGCTGCTGAAGTTGAGCTTTCCTTTATGTAAGTGTACAAGTTTCCCTACCAGAAGTAGTCCGATGCCGCTGCCGGTAACTTTGGAATTGATAGCATTACTGCCACGGAAATGCATCTTGAACAGCTTTTTCTGTTCTGAAGCCGGAATTCCGATACCGGTATCTTTCACCTCAATACTCCAGGTATCTTCTGTCTCGGAAGTAAAGACATGTACATTGCCGCCGTCCGGTGTATATTTCAGTGCGTTGGATATGATATTTTTCAAAATGGAATCCATCTTGTCCTTATCTAACCATACGTTCAGATAACGGAAGCTGCTTTCGTAGGTCAGGTTGATGTGTTTTATGTTTGCGTATGAACGGAAAGCATCGATCGTCTCTTCCATATATGTGCTCAGTTCGTATTCGGATACGTATAGACTTCCGGAATAGGTGTCTGCGCGCTCGAAATTAATAAGGTTGGTGGTCAGGCGCAACAAGGCATTTACGTTTCGCAGGGCTGTATTGATGTTACTCTGTCCGCTGGAAGTCAGTTGCTCGCGTTCGGTGATTTCTTCCAAGGGTGCTTTGATGAGCGTCAGTGGAGTACGTATATCATGCGCCGTATTGACGAAGAAGCGTATTTTCTCATCGGATTCTTTCCGCTGTTTTCTCAAGACTATTATTCGCAGAGTGATGCTTGCAATGGATATGATAATCACTGCATAGAGTATCAGCGCCCAGAAACTGAGCCAGAGGGGTTGCTCGATAATGATGTCCATACTGCGTTCCTCCAGGACAATACGACGGTCTTCGTTGGAGATGGCACGTATGCGGAGGGTATAGTTGCCCGGACTCAGGTTGGTAAAACGGATGACGTTTTCCTCTCCCGGACGGCTCCAACCCTCATAGAAGCCTTCCAGTTTCCAGGAGTACAGAATTAGGGAAGGATAGTCATAGTTGATGTCTGAGACCCGCAATGAGAAGATGTTCTGGTTGTACTTCAAACGCAAGGTTTTTGTCTCGTCAATATCCAGAATAAGTGGAGAACCTTCATCCTTGGGATAAACGGTCTGATAGAATACCCGCAGGTCACTGAATACCATTTTGAACTTATAGTCGCGAGGCAGGATCATGTCTTGTTGAATTCTATGGCTCCATCCGTACTGCCGAAAATGAAATTGCCGTTTTTCCTCAAGGTGCCTGAGGCTGCGTTGAAATGGTCAGACTTCAGTCCTTGTTCTTTGGTCCAGTTATGGAATGTCTCTTCGACAGGATAGAAGGTGGACAGACCGTGTTCTGTACTCAGAAAGATATTTCCTTTACCATCAGACAATAGTGTATAGATATTATTGGAAATCAAAGCGCAGTTGTCTCTATGATAATGTCTGAATGTGTTTTTGGTCGTATCATATACCAGTAAACCGGCATTGTTGGTACCGATATACAGCATTCCGTCGGAAGCTTGGCATAGGGAGTAGATGTAGTAGGATTCTACCGGCATCTGGATATAGGTATACTTACCGGTTGCTTTTTCCAACAGGTACAAGCCGGTGGAAGTGCCTATCCACATATGTGTGGAGTCTTTCTCTATGATGGCAGTGATACCATTCAAGCCCGGGAAATGGCGTATATTTTTTCTGGAATAATCTATTTCTTTTAAGTTATAATACCCTCCGGACCAGATGTTTCCTGAAGAATCTTTCATAATGGAACGAATATACTTGTCTGGCCGGATATTCAGATTACTGAATAAAGACGGAGTAAAGAACTCTGTGGACAGTAGTTTCTTGTTGATCTGGTAGATGCCGGAACTATATCCTCCGGCCCAGATGATGCCGGGCTCCACTTCGCACAATGAGATGAAGATATGGTTTTTACTATGGCTTGCGGTGTCGAAACTGCTGAGAAAAGAATGCCATTGTTTCGTCTTGCTATAATAAAGGCTGATGCCGTTATTGGTGGCAAACCATAAATCGCCGTCATGGTCTTCAATGATGGCATTTACCTGGTCATTGATGAGTGACTGTTTATTGCCGATAGAGTGTTTTATCCATTGATAATCGGCATATCGGTTGTTGCGTACAGTTATACCAATGGGATAATTAGCCATCCAGATGCGTTGTTCACTGTCAATGTAGATATCATTGATGGTATTTCCGTTCATTGAGTTGTACCGGTTATAGTCAGCAACAATGTATGGTATAGATTCATAGGTATCGGTATTCATTTTGTAGACACCGGCCCCGTCTGTAGCTATGAGGATTTCATTGTTATTGTAGGCACGGATACAGTTAATACTAACGTCCATCAGTCCGGATGGGATATGCATGACTTTGTGCTCATTCAGGTCATAGGTAAATATTCCCCGTTGGAAAGTACCGATAAAAACCTTGTGAGACGGTTTATGATAGTATAGTTCGTTGATTTGTATCTTCAAGGTGTCCAATTGGTTGCAGGGACTGAGGGTGAGGGTGTTGTTGGCCAGCTCAGCATAATGTATGCCGATGTCGGTCCCGATGAAGAAGTGGGTCGAATCAATCTGTGCGATATCAGTAATTCGTTCTCCTATTTCGTTTTGAATGAATGTCACCTTCTGGGTATTGCTGTCGTACAGATATAGAGCATCTTCATTGCAAAGCCATATTACGCTGTTGGCATCCACAAAACCGTAACTGATAGGGGTTGGACGTCCTTTCACTTCGCTTTCGGGTAGCTTGTATACCAGGACAAAACGGTCGTGTTTTGTATCATAGCGGAACACGCGTCCTTTCTTGCCAATTTCCCATATGGTTCCTTTGGAATCCACATAGAGCCAGTTCAGGTTCATCATGGAATTCACTTCCTCATCTCCATCCATCAGTTTGTACGGCTTGAATTCTTTTCCGTTGTATCGGTCGATGCCGTCGTGGGTAAGAAACCACATGTAACCTTTGGGTCCCTTTTGAATAGCATATACCCGTCTGTTGCTCAAACCGTCTTCCACACCGATGTATTTGTATGTTTGTGCAATGCCTATAATTGGCAATAATAGTAGTATGCAGAAAAAGAAGTACTTTTTCATAATTGTCGAGCGGTTTTTTTGAATGTTGTACTGAGGGAGAGTTGAAAATAAACACAAAAATAATGCTTTTGTTTGAGAAAAACAAAAAAAGAAAGCGAAGAATAGAAATGTAACAAGCGCGGGATTATTCATAACCCGCGCTTGTTACATTTCTATAAAGAAGGAAGTTCAGCTCATTTTTTATTGGCTTCCACCCACTTGCGTGCATTGACAAATGCTTCTACCCAAGGAGTGATTTGGTCGCTGTTTACGTGGTCTGCGGGGTAGCAACCGTTCTGCCAGGGGAAGATGGCACGTTCCAAGTGGGGCATCATGGCCAGATGACGTCCGTCGGCACTTGCCAATCCGGCTATGGAATAATCTGAGCCGTTGGGGTTGGAAGGGTATTCGTCGTATGAGTATTTCAGCACGACGTTGTATTTGTCCTCGTCGTATGGCAAGGAGAATTTTCCTTCACCGTGAGCTACCCAGATACCCAGTTTGCTGCCACTCAGTGAGCCGAGCATTACGCTGCGGTTGGTGGGGACGGTAACACCGAGGAATCTGGATTCAAACTTGTGTGAGTCATTATGAAGCATCTTGCCGTTTTTCTTGTGCTCGGGATTGATAAGATTAAGTTCCATCATGAGCTGGCAGCCGTTGCAGACACCCAGTGAAAGCGTATCCTCGCGTGCATAATATTTGTCGAGCGCTTCTTTTGCTTTCGGATTGAAGAGGAAAGCTCCTGCCCATCCCTTAGCAGAACCTAGAACGTCGGAGTTGGAGAAACCGCCGCAGAATACAATCATGTTTACGTCTTCCAGTGTCTCGCGGCCGCTGATAAGGTCGGTCATTGTAACGTCCTTAACGTCGAAGCCTGCCAGATAGAGTGAGTAAGCCATTTCGCGTTCGCCGTTGGTTCCTTTTTCACGGATGATGGCGGCGCGTATACCTGACGGTGTACGGCGGTCCGGATTAATGCCGTATTGTGAGAACTTGCCTTTGAAGTCCGGCATGAAGGCGAATTCCACCGGTTGCATCTTGTAGTTTTCGAAACGCTTCTTGGCGCAGCCGTTCATGGACTGCTTACGGTCAAGGAGATAAGAAGTAGAGTACCATACATCACGCATATAGTCGATGCCAAACTGATAAGTAGCATCGCCTTTTGATACAAGAATATGGCGTTCGTCTGTCGGTTTGCCGAGCTTCACGTAACCTACGCCTGCATCTTCCAGTATTTGCTTTACAGCTTCCTTGTGCTTGTCGCTCACCTGGATAACGATACCCGGGTTCTCTGCAAACAGAATCTTGATAAGGTCTTGCTCCTTGATTTTATCCAGGTTGATTTCCATACCGCCTTCCACATTGGCGAAGCACATTTCAAGCAATGTAGTAATCAGACCACCGGCAGAAATATCATGTCCGGCAAGAATCAGTCCCTTGTTCACCAGTTCCTGTACGGCAAGGAAAGCATCGCGGAAGTATTCGGCATCCTGCACGCTGGGAACTTCGTCACCTACCTTGCCCAGGGTCTGAGCAAAGGCGGAACCGCCGAGTTTCAGGTTGTCGAAACTGAAGTCAATATGATAAAGCGTAGTCTTTTCATTGTTAACCAGTACCGGAGATACGACTTTCTTCACGTCGGAAACTTCACCACCGGCAGAAACAATTACCGTGCCCGGAGAAATTACTTTGCTGCCGTCGGGGTATTTCTGTGTCATGGAAAGAGAGTCTTTACCGGTCGGTACATTGATTTGCAGGGAACAGCAGAAGTCACTCAAGGCCTTTACTGCCGTGTACAGACGGGCATCTTCACCTTCTTGTGAGCGGCAAGGCCACATCCAGTTGGCAGAAAGGGAAACGCTGTCCAGACCTTCGGCAAGCGGTGCCCAAACCAAGTTGGTCAATGCTTCGCTGACGGAAAGAACGGAGCCGGCTGCCGGGTCGGCAAGTGCCGCCTGGGGAGCATGGCCCAGAGAGGTTGCGATACCTTTTTCGCCACGATAGTCCAAAGCTACCACACCACAATCGCTCAGAGGCAACTGCAATTCACCCTGGCACTGTTGGCGGGCAATTTTGCCTGTTACAGAACGGTCCACCTTGTTTGTTAACCAGTCTTTACAAGCCACAGCTTCCAGTTGGAGCACATTGGTGAGGTATTCGTGTAGTTGGGAAACTTCGTATTGGGGCATTTCATAATGACGTTCTACGGTTTTGTCTACCATGTAAGTTTTGGGAGACGAGCCGAACATCTGTTCTACGGCAAGATCAAACGGACGTACACCGTCAGCTTGTTGGAAAGCGAAGCGATGGTCGCCGGTTGTTTCACCGACTACGTACATCGGGGCACGTTCACGTTCGGCAATTTTGCGTACATGTTCGATGGCCTCTTCTTGAATCAGCAATCCCATACGTTCCTGGCTTTCGTTGGCGATGATTTCCTTGGCAGACAGAGTCGTGTCACCGATGGGCAACTTGCTCATGTCAATTAAACCGCCGCATTCCTCTACCAATTCGGACAGACAGTTTACATGTCCGGCAGAGCCGTGGTCGTGGATGGAAACCACCGGATTGGTCTCTTCCTCACAAAGTGCGCGTACCACGTTGTAGGCGCGTTTCTGCATTTCGGCGTTGGCGCGTTGTACAGCATTCAGCTCGATGCCACTGCTGTAGCGTCCGGTATCTACGGAAGATACGGAGCCGCCGCCCAAACCGATGCGATAATTGTCTCCACCGATGACAACCACTTTGTTGCCGGCTTCCGGTGTACCTTTCAAACAGTCACGCTGGGTACCGTAGCCTACGCCTCCGGCAAGCATGATTACTTTGTCGTAACCATAAACTTCGTCGTTTTCCTTATGTTCGAAAGTCAGTACCGAACCGCAGATTAGCGGTTGGCCGAACTTGTTACCGAAGTCGCTGGCACCATTGGATGCTTTGATCAGTATCTGTTCGGGAGTCTGATACAGCCATTTGCGTACAGGAAGGATTTCTTCCCAGGGACGTCCTTCTTCCGTACGGGGGTATGAAGTCATGTAAACGGCAGTACCAGCAATGGGCCAAGAGCCCTTACCGCCGCCCATACGGTCACGGATCTCACCACCTGTACCGGTAGATGCACCGTTGAATGGTTCTACTGTAGTGGGAAGTTATGAGTTTCAGCTTTCAGGGAGATGACACTCTTGATATCTTTCACCTGGAAGATAGTCAGGCTTTGAATGATCTGCCGGAGCAAACTGTTCCACTACCGGACCTTCAGCGAAGGCTACGTTATCTTTATAAGCTGAGATTATCTTTATTCGGATTTTCCTGTGTCGTCTTCTTAATCATCTGGAACAGGAGACGACTCTTGCTCTACGCCGTCGATGATGAACGTCCCACCGAAAATTTTGTGGCGGCAGTGTTCGGAATTGATCTGTGCGAAACCGAAGACTTCAGAGTCGGTCAGTTTCCGTCCAAGGTCCGTTGTTCTACTTTCTTCAGGTAGTCCATTTCTTCTTTCGAGAGAGCCAAACCTTCTTTTTCGTTGTAGGCTTCCAGGTCTTCGATATGGATGATGGGTTCCGGTTTACGGTTTGTGGTGAATACGTTTTGGTCGAGTCCTTTGTACATGCGTTGTAGCATCGGGTCGTAGTCGGCATTTTCATCCTTTACCGGAAAATACTCCTCGATGCGGGTTATACCTTCGAGTCCCATGTTCTGGGTGATTTCTACTGCATTCGTACTCCAGGGAGTGATCATTTCGCGGCGTGGACCAACGAAACAGCCTTTCAGGTTTTCTTCACTTTCCATCACGGCTTCGCCAAAAAGCCAGCAGAGTTTATTACTTTCTGTCAGGGGGAGCTGATGGTTGCTCTCTACGGCAATCACACTCTTGGAAGGGGTTCTGAAAAAAAGAATCATAGTTATATTTACGATTTTACGATTTACGATTTTACGAGTTCTTGAAACATCCAGGTGCAGAGGGGAAAACTCTTTTTCTTTACGGGCGCAAAGATTTCAGGGTTTGCAGTCCATAGAAAAAAAAAGAGGCCTGAATGTTTAACCTTGTTTTGACTGTAGGTTGTAGCCTTCGGCATGATTCAGATAGAGACCATATTTGACATATTGTGGAAGGGGTTCATTATCGGCGTCATTGTGTCCGCGCCATTGGGTCCTGTAGGAGTATTGTGTATTCAGCGTACTTTGAATAAAGGACGGTGGTATGGTTTCGTAACGGGGATAGGAGCTTCGCTAAGCGATATTGCATATGCTTTGCTGACGGGCTACGGGATGAGTTTCGTTTTTGATTATGTCAACAAGAACATCTTTTACCTGCAACTTTTCGGAAGCATTCTTCTGTTGGCGTTTGGCGTTTATACGTTCCGCAGCAATCCGGTACAGTCCATCCGTCCGGTATCCATCAACAAGGGTTCCTATTTTCATAACTTCATAACGGCGTTTGCCGTCACGCTTTCCAATCCTCTGATTATATTCCTTTTTGTAGGCCTTTTCGCCCGCTTCGCTTTTGTAAGTGAGGGAGTGCTGGTATTCGAGGCCGTTACCGGATACTTGGCCATCGCATTGGGCGCTTTGGCATGGTGGTTTGGCATTACCTTTTTTGTCAATAAAGTCCGTACACAATTCAACTTGCGTGGCATCTGGATGCTGAACCGTATTATCGGGAGCATTGTCATTGTGGTGTCTGTGGTGGGATTGGTGTTTACGCTGATGGGTGAATCGCTGTATTGAGTGGGAAGGTGAAAAATCATAATTCATACATTTTATCGTGAAGATTGCGCAACAACTGAAAGAAAAGAATATAGCCGAATACCTTATATATATGTGGCAGGTGGAGGATTTGCTCCGTGCCAACGGCTGTGACATAGACCGGATACGCCAGAACATCATTTTGCGCTATCCGGAGGAGGAACGGCCTGCGTTGGAAGAATGGTATGGAAATCTGGCAGATATGATGCGTGCGGAAGGCGTAACGGAAAAAGGACATCTGCAAATCAACCGGAATGTCATTCTGAACCTGACGGAGCTGCATGGCGAATTGCTGGCTTCTACGAAATATCCGTTCTATAATGCGGCTTATTTCAAGGCACTGCCTTTTATCGTGGAGCTGCGCCAGAAGAGCGGCCGGAAAGAGGAGCCTGAGGTAGACACTTGTTTCGAGGCGCTTTATGGAGTGCTGCTGTTGCGCTTGCAGAAGAAGGAAATCAGTCAGGGCACGGCAAAGGCTATGGAGGCCATCAGCGGTTTCGTCTCGTTGCTTGCCAACTATTATGACAAGGAGAAGCGGGGAGAATTGGAGTTGATGGATAATTGATAATTATGGAGGAAAATATTGTTCATCGTAACATTCTATATATAAGTGTAACTTTATTAAATGAATATTCTGATAACCGGTGCCAACGGTCAACTTGGCAATGAAATGCGAGTGTTGTCGAAAGAAAACGGACAACATGCTTATTTTTTCACTGACGTGCAGGAATTGGACATTTGCGACGAACAAGCTGTGCACGGGTTTGTGAAGGACAACCGGATAGATGTAATCGTGAATTGCGCCGCTTATACGGCTGTAGACAAGGCGGAAGACAATCAGGAGCTTTGCGACAAGCTGAACCATGTCGCTCCGGGCTATCTGGCTGCCGCTGCCGAAGCTTGCGGTGCTGCATTGATACAAGTGTCTACCGACTATGTTTTTGACGGAACCGGACACACCCCCTATACGGAAGAGGCGGCTACTTGTCCCAATTCAGTATATGGTTTTACCAAACTGGCGGGTGAGCAGGCGGTGATGAAGTATTGCAGCCGTGCCATGATCATCCGTACGGCGTGGCTCTATTCCATTTATGGAAATAATTTTGTGAAGACGATGCTCCGTTTGGGACGCGAGCGCGAGACGCTGGGAGTTGTATTCGACCAGATAGGTACGCCGACATACGCCAATGATTTGGCACGCGCCATTTTTGCGGCTGTCAACCAGGGGATTGTTCCCGGTGTCTATCACTTCAGCAACGAGGGAGTGTGCTCTTGGTATGATTTCACGTTGGCTATCCATCGCCTGGCCGGCATAAAGACCTGCAAGGTAAGCCCGTTGCATACGGATGAGTTTCCCTGCCAAGGCGCCGCGTCCGCATTATTCCGTGTTGGACAAGACAAAGATAAAGAAGACATTCGGCATCGATATACCCCATTGGGAGGCGAGCCTTGCCGTCTGCATGAAGAATTTGGAAGAGTGATTATTACTGACTAATTGATATATGGCCAATCAACGAAATAGAGAGACGGAGAACATTCGCGATTATCGCGCATCCGGATGCCGGTAAGACGTCATTGACCGAGAAGCTGTTGCTTTTTGGTGGACAAATCCAGGTGGCGGGTGCCGTAAAGAGCAATAAGATAAAGAAGACGGCAACGTCGGACTGGATGGATATTGAGAAACAGCGCGGTATTTCTGTTACCACTTCTGTAATGGAGTTCGACTACCACGACTACAAGGTGAATATCCTCGATACTCCGGGTCACCAGGACTTTGCCGAAGATACCTACCGCACACTGACGGCCGTGGATAGCGTTATCATCGTGGTGGACGGTGCGAAAGGTGTGGAAACGCAGACACGCAAGCTGATGGAGGTCTGCCGTATGCGTAATACGCCGGTGATTATCTTCATCAACAAGATGGACCGTGAAGCCAAAGACCCGTTCGACCTGTTGGACGAGCTGGAGGAGGAACTGCACATCCACGTGCGTCCCTTGACGTGGCCTATCGAGAGCGGTGTCCGTTTCAAGGGTGTCTACAATATCTACGAGCATAACCTCAACCTCTACCAGCCCAGCAAGCAGGTAGTGACGGAGAAGGTGGAAGTGGACATCCATACCGAGGAATTGGACAACCGGATTGGTGCCCAGCTGGCCGATAAGCTGCGCGGAGAATTGGAACTGATAGACGGTGTTTACCCCGAATTCGATAAGGAGGAATACTTGAAAGGAGAGCTTGCTCCCGTATTCTTCGGTTCGGCACTGAATAATTTCGGTGTGCAGGAACTGTTGGATTGCTTTGTGGAGATTGCTCCCAGTCCCCGTCCCGTGAAGGCGGAAGAACGTGAGGTGGAGCCGGAAGAACCTAAATTTACCGGATTCATCTTCAAGATAACCGCCAATATCGACCCGAATCACCGTTCATGTATCGCTTTCTGCAAAATCTGCTCCGGGAAGTTTGTACGCAATGCCCCGTACTTGCATGTACGTCATGGCAAGACGATGCGTTTCTCGTCGCCTACGCAGTTCATGGCGCAGCGCAAGACAACTGTCGATGAGGCTTGGGCGGGAGATATTATCGGCCTGCCGGATAACGGTACGTTCAAGATTGGCGATACGCTGACCGAAGGCGAGGCGCTCCACTTCAAGGGACTTCCGAGTTTCTCTCCGGAGATGTTCAAGTACATTGAGAATGCCGATCCGATGAAGCAGAAACAGCTTGCCAAGGGTATCGATGCATTAACAAAGCAGACAGAACACTGTGGGAGGACAGAAATGGATACTCCGCAGGAGTAATCGTGTCTATTGGGGAATAGCGGCTATGTTTATTGTTCTTTTTGGAACAGGTACCTGTTATTTTGCTTCGGAAGAGAAGATTACGTCTGAAGCGGTAGCTGTCGATTACAGGCTACCGGATGGTAGTTCTGTGAAACTGATGCAAAACTCAACTTTGTCTTATAACAAAGTGAGCTGGCTTTTGGGGGCGTAAACTGAATCTGCTCGGATCGGCCTTCTTCGATGTGACTCCGGGCAAGACGTTTACTGTACGAACAGAAGCCGGAGATGTTACAGTGTTAGGTACAAAATTTTTGGTTGAGCAGGAAGGAAAAACGATCACTGTCAATTGTGAAGAGGGAAGTGTCAAAGTGGAAACACCGATTGGCGAGCAGACATTGAAGGCAGGCGAAAGTGTACGCTGTGATGAAAATGAGATCGGCCCTGTTCAGGAAAAAGAAGAACTGCCCGAAGTGCTCGGTTATGAAGATGATCCGCTGGTCAATGTAGTAGCGGATATTCAGCATATATTTGATGTGGAAGTG
>VOFE01002446.1_pt1 | contig 12000 bp, 14 predicted proteins | sample 5384071 | NCBI WGS metagenome assembly VOFE01 (sample SAMN12384724, study PRJNA508395) | human gut metagenome | isolation source: healthy gut D | host: Homo sapiens
CTCGACGGGGACTGGTATTACATCGATCCGACCTGGGGAGACGCTTCCTATCAGAGAGAAGAAGGGGAAGAAACGCCAACGCTGACGGAAACGGTCAACTACGATTATTTTTGCGTGACGACACAGGAGATCGAACGGACGCATTCGATGGATGACAACCAGCTGCTTCCGGTCTGCAATGCGGTGCAGGATCAGTATTACCGCCATGAGGGACTGTATCTGCAGAGTGCGGACAAAGAAAAAATCGACGAAATCTTTGCACGCGTGCAGCGCAAAAGGGCGCGCCGATGGTTTGTTTTCAGTGTGCGGACGATACCGTTTATCAGGAAGTGTACCGGCTGTTAATTGAGGAACAGGGGATCTTCGCATATCTGCCGGAGTCGGAAACAACGGCAGCGTACCTTGATTCCGACAGAGAAAGGACGTTTTATTTCTGGTTTACAGAGGTCTCGTGACGGATACCGGACAGATTTCGTGCCTGTACAGGAAACGAAGTCTAGCCAAACCAGAAGGATTTTGTTATAATGAGATGTGAGAGTAAAGGAGGCGCCATTATGGGAAAAGAAACCGTTAAAAATACCTATGTACTGCAGGAGGATGAAAACATCGGCACTGTTCAGATTGCTGATGAAGTTGTTGCAATTATCGCATCTTTGGCCGCTACGGAAGTAGAAGGTGTTTCTTCCATGGCAGGCAATATTACCAACGAGCTGATGAGCAAGGTTGGCGTAAAAGGTCTGACAAAGGGCGTAAAGGTAGAGGTATTCAACCATCAGGTAAGAGCTGAGCTGGCTGTACTGATGGAGTATGGATACAACATTCCGGCTACCAGCCAGAAGGCACAGGAACGTGTTAAGAATGCAATTGAAAATATGACTGGTCTGACTGTAACGGATGTTAATATCCGTATTGCAGGCGTGAATATGAGTGCCGGAAAACACTGATACAGAAAGCCGGATGGGAGAACAGATGAACAGAAGAGAGCTGAGAGAACAGATTTTTATGCTGCTGTTTCGGGTAGAGTTTAATCAGAAGGACGATATGCCGGAGCAGTGTACCCTTTTCCTGGAAGATGGAGATACCGAGATTTCCGAAAAGGATGCTGCCTATATCCGTTCCAAATATGAAAAAATTGCAGAGAAACTGCCGGAGATTGATAAGCTGATCAATGAAACAGCGATAGGCTGGGATACCCAGCGTATGGGAAAGGTGGAACTGACGATCATCCGCCTTGCGGTTTATGAGATTCGGTTTGACGAGACGGTTCCGACCGGCGTCGCAATCAACGAAGCAGTAGAGCTTGCAAAGAAATTCGGACAGGAAGGTTCCTCCGGATTTGTAAACGGTATTCTGGCGAAATTCGCATGAAAAATGTCTATACAGTAGCCCAGGTAAACGGATATATCAAAAATATGTTTACCCAGGATTTTTTACTCCAGTCCATTCTGGTCAAAGGCGAAGTGAGCAATTGTAAATACCATTCTTCAGGGCATATTTATTTTACCCTGAAGGATGGAAAGGGCGCAATTGCCTGTGTTATGTTTGCCGGCAACCGGAGCGGACTGAAATTTCATATGCAGGAAGGACAGCAGGTTGTCGTCGGAGGGACGATCGACGTGTTTGAACGGGACGGCAGATATCAGCTGTACGCAAAGTCGATTACGCTCGACGGGGCAGGACAGCTGTATGAGCGTTTTGAACAGCTCAAGCGGGAGCTGGCGGAGCAGGGGCTGTTTGCACCGGAGTATAAACAGCCGATTCCTCGTTTTATCCGGACGCTCGGCGTTGTGACTGCACCGACTGGAGCTGCAGTGCGCGATATTATCAACATTGCGACGCGACGCAATCCATATGTGCAGATTATCCTGTATCCTGCGATCGTGCAGGGAGAGCAGGCGCCTGCGAGCATTGTCAACGGAATACGGGCGCTGGAACGCTGCAAGGTCGATGTGATGATTGTCGGGCGTGGCGGCGGTTCCATTGAAGACCTCTGGGCATTTAATGAAGAGATTGTCGCACAGGCGATTTTTGACTGCAGCGTTCCGATTATTTCCGCAGTCGGTCATGAAACGGATACGACAATCGCCGATTTTGTTGCAGATCTGCGTGCGCCGACGCCGTCTGCAGGTGCAGAGCTTGCAGTTTACGATTATTCGCTGATGCAGACGCAGCTGGATGAGCTTGCACTGCGCTATACCAGACGGATGAAACAGCAGATCGCATCTGCGAGGATGCGCCTGTCGAACGACCAGATCCGCCTTTCCCATTTAAGCCCGGCAGGACAGATCCGGGAGAAGCGAAGCTATCTGGTTTCCCTGGAAGAAAAGCTGGAACGGCAGATGCAGGAAAAGCTTCGGGAACGCAGGTATCAGGTATCCTTATATGCGGAGAAATTAAAAGGCCTGTCGCCACTGGAAAAGCTCAGTCAGGGATTTTCCCATGTGGCGGACGCAGAAGGGCGGACGGTAACCGACGTCAATCGGATACAGGTCGGAGAGCTGGTGACGATCCATGTCAAAAACGGACGGATTGTTGCACAGGTGAAGGAGAAGGAAGAATGGAAACAGCCGAAAAAGAGCTGACGCTGGAAGAAGCATTCTTACGTCTGGAAGAGGTGACAAGGGCGCTGGAGGATGAAAATATCTCTCTGGAGGAGTCCTTTACCGTATACCAGAAGGGAATGGAGCTTTTGAAATACTGTAATGAAAGCATTGATAAAGTGGAGAAAAAGGTTCTCGTCTTAAACGGGGAGGGAAAACTGGATGAATTTTAAAGAAACGCTCGCGGAGAAAACAGTTCATGCAGAAGACGTTTTAACAAAATATCTGCCGGAAGAAAAAGGCTATCAGAAAAAAGTCATCGAGTCGATGAATTATAGCGTCCTGGCGGGTGGAAAACGTCTGCGCCCGATTCTGATGGAAGAGAGCTTCCGGTTGTTTGGCGGGAACTCTGCAATTGTGGAGCCTTTTATGGCAGCGTTGGAAATGATTCACAACTATTCCCTGGTACACGACGACCTGCCTGCGATGGATAATGACGAATACCGCCGGGGACGCAAGACAACCTGGAATGTGTATGGCGAGGGCATGGCGGTGCTGGCCGGGGATGCGCTGTTAAATAAAGCGTTCGAGACGGCAGCAGAAGCGTTTTCCATGATCGGAGAAGCAGCAGACATCGCAGCCCGGTACGCTGCTGTCGCAAAGGCACTGCAGATTCTCGCCAACAAAGCGGGCATCTATGGTATGATCGGCGGACAGTGCGCGGACATCTGTGCAGAAGAGCTGCCGTCAGATCAGGTGACGAAAGAGCTGCTCTGGTACATCCACAAAAATAAAACGGCAGCGCTGATTGAAGCGGCGCTGATGATCGGAGCCGTTCTGGCAGGAGCACCGGACGAGGCGGTAAAGAAGCTGGAGCAGGCGGCGGAAAATATCGGCATCGCATTCCAGATTCAGGACGATATTTTAGATGTGACCAGTTCTCTGGAGGTGCTTGGTAAACCGGTTGGAAGCGATGAAAAGAATCATAAGGTAACCTATGTGCGGTTAAACGGACTGGAACAGTCGAAAAAAGATGTGGAAGCGCTGTCGGAAGAAGCACTGAAGATTCTTTCTTCCTTTGACCGGCGAAATGAATTTCTGGAAGATCTGGTTCGTGCACTGATTACAAGAGAAAAATAAAGAGGGGGCTGCTTATGCTTCTGGAACAGATACAGCAGACAAATGATATCAAAAAAATAAATCCAAAGGATTATCCGCTTCTTGCAGAGGAAATCCGTCAGTTCCTGATTGAGAAGATCAGTGTAACTGGCGGGCATCTCGGCTCGAATCTTGGAGCTGTCGAGCTGACGATGGCGATGCATATCGCGCTGAATCTGCCGGAAGATAAGATCGTATGGGACGTCGGGCATCAGTCCTACACCCATAAGCTGCTGACCGGCAGACGTGAGGGCTTCGACCATTTGCGCAAATACGGCGGAATGAGCGGATTTCCGAAACGCAAAGAGAGCGACTGCGACAGCTTTGATACGGGACATTCCTCCACTTCGATTTCTGCCGGACTGGGACTTGTGCGCGCAAGAGATATTCAGGGTAAAACCAATACCGTTGTTTCCGTGATCGGAGACGGTGCGCTGACAGGTGGAATGGCATACGAAGCGCTGAACAATGCGGCGAGGATGGAGACGAACTTTATCATTATTTTAAATGATAACAACATGTCTATTTCCGAAAATGTGGGCGGTGTTTCCAAATATCTGAATAACATCCGTACTTCGAACGCCTATTTGGACATCAAGGACAACATTTACGACGCACTGCGCAACACGCGTTACGGAGACGGCGTTGTGACCGGTGTGCGCCGCGCCAAAAACAGCTTAAAACAGCTGGTGATTCCGGGTATGTGGTTTGAGGATATGGGGATCACCTATTTAGGGCCTGTGGATGGACACGATGTCAACGGACTGGTTCGGGTCATCCGCGAGGCGAAGCGGCGCAAAAACTGCGTCCTGATCCATGTTCTGACCCAGAAGGGCAAGGGCTATGCTCCGGCAGAGAAGCATCCGGCGAGATTCCATGGGGCAGAGCCCTTCGATGTGGCAACCGGTGTTCCGGTAAAGAAAAAAACAAAAGCCAACTATACAGATATTTTTTCTACCGTCATGGTAAAGCTTGCGGCGCGCCATCCCGATGTGGTGGCGATTACGGCGGCGATGCCGGACGGAACCGGATTAAAGCGTTTCCGTAAGGCATACCCCGAACGGTTTTTTGACGTCGGCATTGCGGAAGAGCATGCAGTGACCTTTGCAGCAGGTCTGGCGGTTGGCGGACTGCATCCGGTTGTGGCGATTTATTCTTCGTTTTTGCAGCGTGCCTACGACCAGATTTTACACGATGTCTGTCTGCAGAATGTTCCGGTAATCTTTGCGATTGACCGGGCGGGGCTGGTCGGAAGCGACGGTGAGACCCATCAGGGCATTTTTGATCTGTCGTTTTTATCGTCCATCCCGAATATGCACATCATGGCGCCCAAAAACAAATGGGAACTTTCCGATATGATGAAGTTTGCCTATGATTTCAAAGGGCCGATCGCAATCCGGTATCCCCGCGGTGAGGCGTATGACGGGCTGGCGGACAAGCGTGCGGACGTCGAAATGGGCAAGAGTGAGATGCTATTCGAAGAAGAAAAGATTGCTCTGTTTGCAGTCGGCAGCATGGTAAAGACTGCGGTAGAGGTGCGGGAAGCATTGAAAGAAAAAGGCATTCCCTGTACAGTTGTCAACGCGAGATTTGTCAAGCCCATCGATGAGAATATGGTTCGATACCTTGCAAAGAACCACGACCTGATCGTGCCGATGGAAGAAAATGTGGCGAGTGGCGGTCTGTCTGAAAAGGTAATTACGCTCGTGGAGCAGGAAAAGCTGCCGATCGAGGTACTGCCGATTACGATTCCGGACGAATATGTAGAGCACGGCAATGTAGATATTTTGAAACAGGAGATCGGAATCAGTACATCCGCTGTCCTGGAAAAGATAGAAAAGGAACTGGAAGCAAAATGAAGGAACGCTTGGATGTCCTGTTAGTGAAGCAGGGACTTGCAGAATCAAGAGAAAAAGCCAAGGCTGTGATTATGGCGGGAGAGGTCTTTGTCCAGGACAAAGAGAGAAGACAAGGCGGGAGCCATGTTCGATGAATCGAAGGTGACGATCACGGTAAAGGGAAGCTCGCTGCGTTATGTGAGCCGCGGCGGTCTAAAGCTGGAAAAGGCGATGGCGTGCTTCCCGATCACACTGGAGGGTGATATCTGTATGGATATCGGTTCTTCAACCGGGGGCTTTACGGACTGCATGCTGCAGAACGGGGCGAAAAAGGTTTATTCCGTCGATGTCGGACACGGTCAGCTCGCGTGGAAGCTGCGGCAGGACGAGCGCGTTGTTTGCATGGAAAAGACGAATTTCCGGTATCTGACGAGAAATCAGATCGCAGATGACCTCGATTTTGCATCGGTGGACGTTTCCTTTATTTCCCTGACGAAAATCCTGCTTCCGGCATGGAGACTTTTAAAATGCGGCGGACAGATGGTTTGTCTGATCAAACCACAGTTCGAGGCAGGTCGGGAAAAGGTCGGGAAAAAGGGCGTTGTCCGCGATCCGGCAGTGCATCGCGAGGTCATTGCAAAGGTTATGGATTTTGCGGCGCTTTTACATTTTTCCGTGTTGGGGTTGACCTGGTCGCCGATCAAGGGACCTGAGGGAAATATTGAATATCTGATTTTTATACAGAAAGAAGAGCAGCCGGAAGCCTATGAAAGCGAACAGGCGGCAGAGGCTGCACTGGAAGAGACACAGGCTGCTAAAGGCGGTATTTCCGAAACAGAAGAAAATCGCCAGCTGATTGCGAGCATCGTAGAGCAGGCACACGAGACGCTCAAAGAATAAAAATCCGGGCAGGGGAAAGAATTATGAAACACTTTATTATCATTACGAACCGCCCGAAAGATCCGGATCTGGAGATCACCCGTCGGGTGCAGGAACTGTTGAAGCTGCGGCAGGCGTCATGCAGTGTTTATGCGGATGAAATTCCGAAAGAGGAATGGAAGCGGATTCTTCTGAGGGAGGGAGACCGGACGGATGCGATTTTGGTACTGGGCGGGGACGGGACGATGCTGCGGGCGGCGCGGGATACGGCGGATAGCCAGATTCCGATGCTCGGGATCAATCTGGGAACCCTCGGCTATTTGACAGAAGTAGAAAAAAATGGAATGGAAGATGCAATAGACCGGCTGGTGGCGGGCAGCTATCAGGTAGAAGATCGAATGATGCTGTGCGGACAGATTTACCGGCAGGGTAGGATGGAAGAGGAAAACAGTGCACTAAATGATATCACGATCACGCGCTGCGGCCATCTGCGAATGTTGTATTTTCAGATCTATGTAAATGGAAAATTGTTAAAGGAATATCATGCGGACGGCATTATCATTGCGACGCCGACTGGTTCAACCGGGTATAACATGTCGGCAGGCGGTCCTCTGGTAGAGCCGGGCGCTCAGATGATTCTGCTGACGCCGGTTTGTCCGCATACCCTGCAGACGAGAAGCATCGTCCTGCGGGCGGCCGATGAGATTATTATCCGGATTATCGGCAAGGCGGGGCGGGAAGAGACCGGGATTGAGGCATGCTTTGATGGGGCGAGAAACGTGGAGCTGGCTCCGCTTGACGAGGTGCGAGTAACCAAAAGCATCAAGACGACTTCGATTATCAAAATCAGTGAAGCCGGTTTTTTGGACGTGCTGCATCGGAAGATGAGCGATTAACCGTCTGTAAGGGGAGAAAACAGGAATGAAACAAAACAGACATCAGAAAATTGCAGAGCTGGTATCACGCTATGAGATCGAAACCCAGGAAGAGCTTGCGGAAAAATTAAAAGAAGCCGGATTTACAGTGACGCAGGCGACAATTTCCCGCGATATCCGTCAGATGAACCTTTCCAAGCTTCCGACCGGAAATGGGCGGCAGAAATATGTGATTCTGAAAAAAGAAAATGAGCTGCTGTCGGACAAGTATATCCGCGTGCTGCGGGACGCCTTTGTATCGATGGATATGGCGCAGAATATTTTGGTCATGCGGACGGTTTCCGGAATGGCGATGGCAGTGGCGGCTGCGCTGGATGCCATTCATTTCGGGGAAGTGGTCGGCTGTATCGCAGGCGATGATACGATTATGATTGCAGTTCGTTCCGTAGAGGATACTCGGATTCTGATGGGAAAAATCCGGGAACTGATGAAACAGTAAAGGGAGTACAAGATTGAGCCAAACAATGTTAGTGAGTCTGCATGTCAGGAACCTGGCGCTGATTGAAGAGACGGAAGTGTTCTTTCAGCCGGGACTGAACATTCTGACGGGCGAGACGGGCGCCGGAAAATCCGTCATTCTTGGCTCGGTGGCGCTGGCGCTTGGCGCAAAGGCGGATCGGGATATGATCCGGACGGGTGCGGAATATGCGTTGATCGAGCTGACCTTTGAAGGGTCAGAAGAAGTGAGGGAGGCACTTCGCCGGATGGATCTTCCGGCGGAGGACAATCAGATTATTTTACAGAGAAGGGTCATGCCAAACCGAAGTATCTGCCGAATTAACGGGGAGACTGTGCCGATCCGCCAGATGCGCGAGCTGGCAGGGCTTTTGATCGACATTCACGGACAACATGATAGCCAGATTCTCTTGCAGACGAAGAGACATCTGGAAATTCTGGACGCATATGCGGAAAAAGAGCTGCCCCATGTAAAAGAAGCGTATGCTGCCTGCTGGCGTGAGCACAGCGCGATTCTGCAGGAGATTGCGGAAAACGAGCTGGACGAACAGACGCGCAAACGGGAAATTTCCCTCGCAGAGTTCGAGCGGGATGAAATTGAAGAAGCAAATTTGCAGTCAGGTGAGGACGAGCAGCTGGAACGTGATTACCGTCGGATGCTGAACGGGCGTAAGATTGCAGAGACGTTGAATCTGGTACACGGACTGACCGGAGAGGAAGAAGGAAACGGAGCCGGGGAGTTGACCGGGCGTGCGCTTCGGGAGCTGTCACAGGTATTATCCTGTGATGACGGACTCGGACAGCTGGTACAGCTGCTGGCGGATGTGGACGGACTGTTGAACGATTTTAATCGGGCGGTTTCGGAATATCTGTCCGATCTCGAATTTGATGAAGAACAGCTTTCAGAGACGGAAAATCGTTTAAATACGGTCAATCACCTAAAAGATAAATACGGCAGCACCATAGAAGAAGTTTTGGCTTACGCTGAACAGAAAAATCAGGAGCTGGATCGCCTGCTGCACCAGGAGGAATGGCTGGAGCAAAGGCGCAGGGAACTTTCTGAAAACGAAAAAATGTTAGCACAGCTGGCACAGAGGCTGACAGCGCTTCGAACAAAGGCGGCGCAGAGAGTTTCAGAAGGACATGGAAAGCGCATTACAGGATATGAACTTTCTGCATGTGGAATTTCAGGTTTCCCTGACGCAAAAAGACAGCTTTGGTGCAGAGGGAAAGGACGAGGTTGTATTTTTGATTTCGACTAATCCAGGAGAGCCGGTCAAACCGTTGGCGGCGATTGCAAGCGGCGGCGAGCTCTCCAGAATCATGCTTGCACTAAAGACGATTACGGCGAAGCAGGAAAAGATCGGCACGTTTATTTTTGATGAAATTGATGCCGGAATCAGCGGAAAGACCGCCTGGAAGGTTTCGGAAAAACTGGGAATTTTAGGCAGAACGCACCAGATTATCTGCATCACGCATCTGCCGCAGATCGCGGCGATGGCGGATCATCATTTTTATATTGAAAAAAATGCAACCGACCATTCTACGGCGACGACGATCACAGAGCTGTCCGAGGCAGACAGCCTGAAAGAGCTTGCAAGGCTTTCCGGAGCGGCGCAGCTGACAGAATCGGTGCTTGCCAATGCAAAAGAAATGAAGGATTTGGCAGAAAAAAAGAAACAGAACTGAGCATACTAAAGAGGACGTCAGAGATGATGTTCTCTTTTTTTATCGTACAGGAAACTTTGTATCTATACGATAAAAAACGCTCCGCGGGGGAGGCGAAGTGGAATGATGTCGCTTATGTTACCCGCCGCAGGCGCAGGATTCTACAGGCTATTGGAAGGAAATCAGAAAGGAGAAGCTGCATGGAGAAAAAAGACGTTGTCAAAAAACGGAATCCGGAAAACTGTATGCAAAACAGTGCAGCTTCGCTGCCTCATGCGCCAAGCAGCGTTTTTCCTACGCATGCAGCTGGAAAGAAACGAAAGCCTTGTCTTCGGAAGATTTTAGCATTCTGGATTTTGATGGCGGTGCTTGGTGGTGCTGGCGGCTGGATTTACCAGACCTGGCAGAAAATTCCCTCCTCCATCCGGATTCGCGCCGGAGAAGAGCAGGAGTTGTTTTTGGATGTGCCGGTGAGCGGAACGATTTACGGCGAAAAGACGGAGCAGAAAGACGTGATTCCGGTCAATTTGAACAGACCGCTGACCGTGCAGGCGAGTCAGATTCAGGATTACACGATGGATGTAAAGCTGTTTGGAATCGTGCCGTTTAAACAGGTGGACGTCCATGTGGTCGAGGGACAGCGGTTGATTCCGGCAGGCGTCCCGGTGGGAATTTACATCAAAACCGAGGGGATTCTTAGTGATCGCAGAAAGCGATTTTGAAGGATTGGATCATAGCAGAAAGGAACCGGCAAGATACCTGTTGAGGGCGGGAGATTACATTTTAAAGGTGGACGGCGTAGAATTGGAAGGAAAAAAGCAGTTCACTGAGCAAGTGGCAGCGTCGGAGGGAAAGGAGCTGTGTCTGACGATCTGTAGGGACGGACAGACCTTTGATGTGACGGTTACGCCGCAGCAGAACACAGAGGGGGTATACAAGCTGGGTATCTGGATTCGGGATAACGCGCAGGGTGTGGGTACGATGACCTATCTGGATGAGAAAAACGGCTTCGGCGCACTGGGACATGGAATCAACGATACGGATACGGCGGACCTGATGGAGGTACAGAGCGGCAGTCTTTACAAAACAAAAATTGTCAACATTCGAAAAGGCATTAGTGGAACGCCGGGAGAACTGACCGGAGTGATCGATTATAAGAAAGAAAACCGGATCGGCGTGATCTCTATAAATTCTGTCGAAGGAATCTTCGGCACCCTGAGTCAGGAAGAAGCGGACGAAATACAGGGCGAAGCACTGCCGGTTGGATTGAAACAGGAAGTAAAAAGGAGAAGCACAGATCCTGAGCTGCCTGGAGGAGGACGGAGCGCCGCAGCTCTATACGATCGAAATCAAAGCCCTTCACCTGGATCACGACAACATCAACCGCGGAATCGAAATCCAGGTAACGGATGAAAGACTGCTGGAAAAAACCGGTGGAATCGTCCAGGGCATGAGCGGTTCCCCGATCCTCCAGAACGGGAAAATTGTCGGTGCCGTCACCCACGTCTTTGTAAATGACCCCACGCGGGGATACGGAATCTTTATCGAAAATATGCTCTCCCATTGAGCCGGGTAAAATACTGTCCAGATGCACCGCTGCAAGTAAACTTGCAAGCGGAGCAGTCTGGACAGTATTTTAAGGGGCGAAAGCCCCACAGTCATCAAAGCGCCAACGGCGGTTTGATGACTGCTGCTCCAAATACTGTGAAACAGCAAGCAGCTCCTCTTTTGTATCGATGTCCTTTAATTCTTCCGGGAGAATAAGAAACCGGAAGTGTCCGGACGAGATTTGGATACCTGGAAACGATCACGTTCCCTCCCTTTTTGGGAGGGAGATTTTTTAATTCCTCAAAAAAGCAGGACGGAAAGATCACCGGAGAACCGACTGTGTCGCTAGAGCAGGGGCGCCAGATAAAGCCAGGCAGATTTTTTGCGCAAAGCAGCAGGGAAGCGATGGTTTCCGGCAGGATCATAGGCTGGTCGGACGGCAGGAAGGCGCAGCGATCGATAAAAGAGCTGATTTCACCCAAGCAGACGACCCTTCTCCAAAGAATTTTTCATCCTGTTCATCGTAAAACGTAATTTTTGTAACAGCTTTCATATGGACTCCTCCTGTATCATAACAAGGTGTTCGTTCCCGTTTTTGTCGTGGAGCTTTGCGATATTGATTGTACCATAAATCGAGGAAAGCAGCGACTCCATCTTTGAAACAGGAGTCGATTTCGGGGAGATGTTCCCGGAATGTGTGCCATTCGACAGGACAATGAGCTCGTCACAGGTGTTTAATGCCAGAGAAGGGTCATGGAGTGTGACAAGCGCACAGGCGTCATGGGCAGTCACATATGTCCGCAGGTGCTGCATCATCTGGTTCCGGAACCGGAAATCTAAGGCGCTTTCCGGCTCATCGAGGAGCAGAAGCTTACGTGTACCGACGAATGCCCGTGCAAGGATACATAACTGTTTTTGTCCTTCACTTAGCTGGTTGTAGTTTTTCTGCTCACGATCGGGAAGACCGATCATCGTGAG
>VOFE01002488.1_pt1 | contig 12000 bp, 26 predicted proteins | sample 5384071 | NCBI WGS metagenome assembly VOFE01 (sample SAMN12384724, study PRJNA508395) | human gut metagenome | isolation source: healthy gut D | host: Homo sapiens
AGCAGAATGAGCACGATAGAGCCGATCGAATATAATTCGAGACTGCGCGAGATCACTGCCGTGCTGCGTAAGCACAATATTACGCGGGGCGTTACGCCGAAGAAACTGCGGAGATTCTGGAGGATCTTGGCCCGACTTTTATCAAGCTGGGGCAGATCATGTCCATGCATTCGGATATCCTGCCGAAGCGGTACTGCGATGAGCTGATGCTGCTCCGTTCGGAAGTGACGCCGATGCCGTTTGAGGATGTGGTTTCGGTGATCGAAGAGTCCTATGGCCCGATCCTGGAAGAGAGTATTCTCTTCCATCGAGGAGACGCCGCAGGGCTCTGCTTCTATTGCCCAGGTCCACCGCGCGGTGCTTAAGAACGGCGATGAAGTGGTTGTGAAAGTCCAGCGCAGGGGCATTTATGAGAAGATGGCCCGTGACATCGACCTGCTCCACAAGGCGGTGAAACTGATGCCGCCGGTCAGCATCAAGGGAATGGCGGATCTGGACCTGGTGCTGGACGAGATGTGGTCCTGTGACCCGATGAGATGAATTTCCTGACAGAGGCGGCCAACATGGAGGAGTTCGCCCGTCGGAACAAGGAAGTCAGCTTCGTGGGCACGCCGGTCCTGTACCAGCAGTATACGACGGTGAACGTCCTGGTAATGGAATATATCGACGGGATCGGCATCGACGACAAGGAAGCGCTGATCGAAAACGGGTATGACCTGAAGGAGATCGGCAGCAAACTGGTGGACAATTACATCAAACAGGTCATGGACGACGGGTTCTTCCATGCGGATCCCCATTCCGGCAACGTGAAGATCCGGGAGGGCCGGATCATCTGGATCGACATGGGCATGATGGGCCGCCTGACCGAGCACGACCGGGAAATGATCGGCAAGGCCGTGCAGGGGTGTGGCTTTAAATGACGTCGGCCTGATCCAGCAGGCGGTGCTTGCGATCGGTGAATTTAAAGAGCGTCCGGACCAGCGGAAACTGTATGAGGATATTGAAGGCCTGCTCCTGAAATACGGCAACACAGAGATGGGGCAGATCAACATCGCCTCGGTCATGACCGACCTGATGGATGTGATGAAGAACAACAAGATCAAGATGCCCCACGGCTGACCATGCTGGCAAGGGGACTGACCCACATGGAGGGCGTGCTGGCGGACATTGCGCCGGATATTAATATGGTGGAGATCGCCACGGCCCATATGTCCGGCGAATTTTCCGGAACTTTGACTTTAAGAAGGAACTCAAAAGCAGCGGGCGCAGCATCATCAAATCATTCCGCAAGGCGCTGGATATCCCGTCCATGGTGGCGGATATGATGAACGGTATCTGAAGGGCCAGGCAAAGGTGAATCTGGATCTGCAGGTCACAGATGATCTGGCGCAGCTTCTGCGGAGGCTGGTGCGCAATATCGTTATGGGACTGTGGGTGATGGCCTTGCTGATCAGTTCCAGTATCATCTGTACGACGGATATGACGCCGAAGATCCTGGGCATTCCGGCGCTGGGGGCGTTCGGGTATGTGCTGGCGTTTGTGATCGTGATGTATGTATTTATCAAACACATGCTGTCACGGAAAAAATAAAAAACAAACAGGAGGATACAGCCTGTGAAAAAGATAAAAAGAATCCCCTCGGGGCCAGCTTCGGCTATGCTTTTGAAGGCATCCTGACCGGGATCCGAAAAGAGCGCAATATGAAGATCCACTGCCTGGCGATCGTCGCGGTCACCTGCGCGGGGACGCTGTTTCACATCACGCCGGCGGAGTGGTGCATCTGCCTGCTACTCTTTGCCCTGGTGGCATCCCTGGAGCTGGTGAATACGGCGGTGGAAGCAGTGGTGAACCTGGCGACGGAAGAGCAAAGACCGCTGGCGAAGATCGCCAAAGACACGGCTGCGGGCGCAGTACTTTTTGCCGCGATCATATCGGTGATCATTGGTCTTATCATTTTTCTGCCGTATGTATTGGAACTGCTGCGGAAGATGTGATACAATAGCAGGAGCCCGGCCTGACAGCCGACCGACCGGATGGAAAGGAAATGCATAATATGAGTGATACATACATCTGTTACGAAGCAGGAGACCCTTGCGGCCTTAAGAAAAACCGGAGAGCTTTATGTCGTCATGTCTGCGGTGACGAAGCTTCCCTTTGTAAAATGTGATGAAGAGACATTTGACGATGAGGTCTTCCTGTATTACCGGATGGAAGATGCGAAAGACAAAGCGAAGGGAGCTGCTGGATCAGAAATATCTGACCGCAGTGGCGAAACTGGAGGATAAGCAGCTGCTGGCCTTTTATACAAGCCTGTATACGCTGGGGGTCAACTGTCTGGCCGTGAACCACGGGACGGATACACAGATCAGCGTCCAGCTCTCAGACCTGGTCGTTAGAAAGGATCCGGCGGATCTCCCGGAAGGAAAGAAACTGATCGAGAATCCGGCGCTCCATCTGACGGCGATCTATTTCATGCAGGAGATGCGCCGCCAGGAAAAATCCGCAGCCGACAGAGGAACTAAAAGAGCTGCAGGAAGAGCTGCTGGCTCATTACAGCAAGGCGACCTTTTATCATTGCCCTGCAGGAAGATAAACAGATCCCGGTGCTGAAGCTGAAGAACGGCGATGTTTATCAGCCGGTCTTCACGGACGTCCTGGAATTCCAGAGATTTGCAAAAGGGAATAAGATGCGCACGGCGGTCATTCCGGCGGACAAGCTCCCGGATATCCTGGTGGGGGAGGCCAAAGGGGTCGTGCTCAACCCGCTGGGCGTCAATGTACAGCTTAATGTGGCGAGAAAGAAACAGCCGGTGAAACCGGAAGGAGACACCTGAATCCTGGCGGGACTGCCAGTGGATGGGAGGAACGTATGTCAATAGCGGTTTATATAAGAAAAGAATATTTCCGGGCCGTGACGCTTCCGGACAAGAGCGCCCATATCCTGAATTTCACTACCGTCCCCAGACGGTGGATGTTTTGAAAAAGGATACCAGATCTTTCACATGGAGTATCTGCTGGAGAGCAAGACGAAAGCTGTGATCATGGAGTTTTATCTCAACGGGTTTACGCTTCGGGGCAAAGGATACGGAACTGTGTGCATGAACGAGATCGCGCACCAGCTCGGGAAAAAAGGGGTCACGATGATCACCGCGCCCATGGGATATGAACTGGCGCCGCTTGGATATACGGGAATGACCAGTACCATGAGCTTCTTGCCGGGTTTTATAAAAAGCCGGGTTTACGGTCAGCGGGGACGGGGATCTGGCGATGAAGATCATTGAACCGGAAGCATAATATTGTTATACTGATCGGTGTACAGCATTTTACAGAAGGGCTGTATGCCGATTTTTGCATCGACGTAAGAAAGCAGCAGGGAGGCAGAATATGTACAAGATCCTGATCGTGGAAGACGACCTGGCAATGGCGCAGGCCATACAGAAAGAGATGAAGATGTGGGGAATGAGGCGGAGTATGTGCGGGATTTCCAGAATGTGCTCACTGTCTTTACGGACTATGATCCCCATCTGGTCCTGATGGATATCACGCTTCCCTTTTTTATAATGGATACCACTGGTGCAGCGAGATCCGTAAGATATCGAGCGTGCCGGTGATCTTTATCTCTTCGGCAGCGGATAATATGAATATTATCATGGCGATGAATATGGGCGGAGATGACTTTGTGGCAAAGCCCCTTTGACCTGAGCGTTCTGACGGCGAAGGTGCAGGCCCTGCTCAGACGGACCTATGATCTGGCAGGGAAGATCCCGGTGCTGGAGCACCGCGGCGCGATCCTGAACCTGTATGATACGACGCTCACCTATGAGGGAAGAAAATTGATCTGACGAAAAATGAATTCCGTATCCTGCAGACGCTGATGGAGAATAAAGGGCGTCTGGTCAGCCGGGATACGCTGATGACAAAATTGTGGGAGACGGATGACTATATAGAGGAAAATACACTGACGGTCAATATCGCCCGGCTCCGGAAGAAGCTTGACAAAGCGGGGCTTACGGATTTTATCACTACGAAGGTAGGGGAAGGATATCTGATCCCGCAGGCGCAGGATCCGGTGAAAACGGACGCCTGAGCAACGGACGGGGATGAAAAAATGGATGACGGGAAAGGAGACAGGGAAACATGCGCGACGTATTGCGGTATCTGGCTGACTGCCGGTATATCTGGATGTGGGGGCTTTAAGCGGCATTGCCTATGCGGCCGTGTTCGGACTGTACGGCATCCGCTGGGAGGCGATCTGGTATCCGCTGCTGCTGGCGGCGGCTTTCGGCCTGTTTTTCCTGATTCTCGGATTCCTTCGTTACAGAAAGAATCACCGTGGGCTTGAGCGTCTGGATCCGGCGGATGGGCCGTGCGCGGATTATCTGCCCCGGGCCGGCAGCCTGACGGAACAGGACTATCAGAACTGGTGCGAAAAGAGGAGAGAGCAAACCGTTTACAGAAGGAAAAATGGGACGCCGCCCGCCGGGACATGAATGATTATTATGCGGCCTGGGTCCACCAGATCAAGGCGCCGATCGCGGTGATGAAGATCCTGCTCCAGCAGCAGGATACCCGGGAAAACCGGGAGCTTTCGGCGGAACTCTTCCGCGTCGAGCAGTACGCGGAGATGGCGCTCTCCTATATCCGGCTCGGCGAAGGGGCGTCTGGTGATCCGGGAGTGCGATCTGGATGAGATCATCCGGAAGACGGTGCGCAAATATGCGGGACAGTTTATCCGCCGGAAGATCCGCCTCGTATACGACAGGACGGACATGAAAGCGCTGACGGATGAGAAGTGGCTGTCTTTTTATTCTTGAACAGCTGTTGTCCAACGCGGTGAAATATACGCCGGAGGGCGGAACAGTTATGATCGCGGCGGACCGGTACCGGCGGATCAGCGTGACGGATACGGGGATCGGGATCGCGCCGGAGGATCTGCCCCGGATCTTTGAGAAAGGATACACCGGATATAACGGACGGCTGGATAAGAAGTCCACAGGGATCGGGCTGTATCTGTGCCGGCAGGCGGCAGATGGCTGGGGCACCGGCTTACGGCGGCTTCGGAGCCGGGGCAGGGCAGCAGGTTTACCGTGGATCTGGAAAATTATCCGCTGCAGGTCGAATAAGAGGGTTGCGTGTGACAATTGTGTCACATGATACGGCCGGAATGTCACAGGATTCGATGTCGGCATTCCGGTCATTTTTCTGTATACTGGGTTCAGAAATGATGAAGGAGGTCAGGTTTTATGACTGTTTTGGAAGTAAAGAATCTGAAGAAGATCTATCGTCCGCGGTTTGGCGGGACTCAGGTGCAGGCGCTCTCCTGTGTGAATTTTTCCGTGGAAGAGGGCGAATACGTGGCGATCATGGGGAAAGCGGAAGCGGCAAGACGACGCTGCTCAATCTTCTGGCGGCGCTGGATAAGCCGACGGAGGGCGAAGTGTATCTGAAAGGGAAGCCGCTCTCGTCTGTAAAGGATAAAAATATCTCGCAGTTTCGCCGGGATAATCTCGGGTTTGTGTTCCAGGAATTCAATCTTCTGGATACGTTTAACATCCGGGACAACATCCTCCTTCCGTTGGTGCTGAAAGGGAGAACTATAAAACCATGATGCAGAAGCTGATGCCGGTGGCAAAGGAACTGGGGATCGCAGCGCTTCTGGAGAAATTCCCCTATGAGGTCTCCGGCGGCCAGAAGCAGCGCGCGGCCGTCGCCCGCGCGATCATCACAGCCCCGGACCTTCTGCTGGCGGATGAGCCCACAGGGGGCGCTGGATTCGAAGTCCACGGACGAACTTCTGGCGCTGTTTTCGCGGATCAATGAAAAAGGGCAGACGATCCTGATGGTCACGCACTCCGTCCGCGCGGCCAGCCGCGCCGGACGCGTCCTCTTTATCAAGGACGGCGAGGTCTATCACCAGCTGTACCGGGGCGGCCTTACGGACGAACAGTTCTACCAGAAAATATCGGATACGCTGACGATCCTTGCGACAGGCGGTGACAGACGATGAGGGGCGGATTCTATATCAGACTGGCGAAAGACGGGATCGTCAAAAACCGGAAGCTGTATTTCCGTATATCCTGACCTGCATCTGTATGACCATGATGTACTACATCCTGTATTATCTTGGCTTCTGCGCCGATTTTACAAAAGTGCGGGGCGGCGAGATGCTTCAGGCTCTGCTGAGCCTGGGCGTGTGGGTGATCGCCATATTTTCCTGATCTTCCTGTATTATACGAATTCATTTCTGATCCGCAGGCGGCAGAAAGAATTCGGACTTTAATATCCTGGGCATGGGCAAGCGCAACCTGGTGCGGATCCTTGCCTGGGAAAATGTCCTGACGGCCCTTGTCTCGGTCATCGCCGGCGTCGGGCTCGGCATGCTTTTCTCCAGGCTTGCGGAACTGGCGGCGGTGCGGATCCTGGGCGGACATACCGGATTCGGTTTTCAGGTAAGCGCAAGGCCGGTGTTCTGCAACGGTGGGGCTGTTTATCGGGATCTTTATCCTGATCATGATGCGGATGCTCATCTCGATCTTCCGGCTCCGTCCGGTGGAACTTCTGAAAAGTGAAAAGGTGGGCGAGAAACCGCCCCGGGCCAATTGGGTGCTGGCGGTTCTGGCGCCCTCATCCTGGCTGCCGCCTATTATCTGGCGGTCATGGTGATCGATCCGATGTCGGCGCTCGTTCTTTTTTCTTTGCGGTGGTCATGGTGATCATTGCAACGTATTTCCTCTTTATCGCCGGATCGGTGGCGCTCTGCCGGCTGCTGCAGAAGCGGAAAGGATATATTATAAGACGAAGCATTTCATATCCCTGTCTTCTCTTGTGTACCGGATGAAGCGCAACGGGGCCGGGCTTGCATCCATCTGCATCCTGTCCACCATGGTGCTGGTCACCGTATCGTCCACCGTGTGCATGTATGCCCAGACGAAAGATGCGGTGGAGAGAAGATTCCCGCATGATATCTGCATGGAGTTTGTCTCGGACGATTACGGGGAGACGAAGCGCTACCGGGATACTGACGGAAGACGTGCTGGCGGAGTACGGGGAGTCTGCGGAGAATGTGGAGGACTTTCATTTCTATGAGACCGCAGGGTTTGCGCTGGGGGATCAGTTCCGGCTGATCAGCCGTTTGCCAGCGTGGGGGTTGGTGAAGTGGAGTCCCTGCGCGGCATCTATATGATCACGCTGGAGGATTACAACGCCATAAGCGGCGCCGGGGCGGAACTGGCGGATGATGAGATCCTTCTGTATCCTTATAAAACGGAGTTCCACGAAGACAGCCTGACGATTGACGGCTGCGGCACGTGGAATGTGCGGCTCACACCGGCAGCCGTTCAATATGGGGATGGCCCAGGCGAATATTATGGGATCATGGTTTATCGTGGCGCCGGATATGGCGGTGATCCGTCAGATCAATGATTACAGGAATACACTGGTCGCATCGCCGGATCCGACGGAAAGCCTGGCCACGTCGTACATCCGGGAAAGCTACGGGTTTGACCTGTCCTGCGATGATGAAAAGCAGGCAGAGATCTACCGGACGATCGTGGAACGGATGTCGGAACTGACCGGACAGGAAGATCCGGCGGTGGATTATCCGGGGTATACACTGGATTCGAAAGCAGAAGGGCGGGCGGATATCATCGCCCTGAACGGGGGCCTGTTCTTCCTGGGCGTGATGCTCGGGGCCGTCTTCCTCTTCGGTACGGTGCTCATTATGTACTATAAGCAGATCTCGGAAGGATACGAGGATCAGGACCGGTTCGACATCCTGATGAAGGTGGGGATGAGCCGGAAGGAAGTGAAGCAGAGCATCAACTCCCCAGGTGCTGACGGTATTTTTCCTGCCGCTTATCGCGGCGGGCATCCATCTGGCATTCGCGTTCCCGCTGATCTCCCAGATCCTGATGCTTATGTCCGCCACGGAAGAGAAGCTGCTGATCCTGGTGACGGTATGCTGTTATCTCGTGTTCGCACTCTTTATGTGGCCGTGTATGTGATCACTTCCAGGAGCTATTACACCATCGTCAGCGGGAAAATGCATCGTCCGGCCGGAAAGAGTAAAATAATCAGAAAATACAGAAAGATTGAATAATTAATAAAAATTTCTGCCAAAAACTCTGCGGATGATGGTATAATCAAACTATAATTACAGCGACCCGCAGGAGGAGTGACATTATGATGCAACATACGATCATTACTATCGGCAGACAGTTCGGAAGCGGCGGACATGAGGTCGGCAACCGGCTGGCGGAGCGGCTTGACATCCCGCTTTACGACCACAATCTGATCCATATGGCGGCGCAGGAACTCCGGATCAGCAATGAGGATGCGACGAAGGTGGATGAGACGATCCTGGCAGATTCCTGTCCGCGTATGCGGCCAGCAGCATCGAGTACCGGGTGTTCATGAACAGTGATGAATCCGGCCAGACCCTTACGGACCGGGTGTTTGACAGGCAGTGCGCGATCATCCGCAAGCTGGCGGAGGAAGGCCCGGGGATCTTTGTCGGGCGGTGCGCGGACTATGTGCTGGGCGATTACACGAACTGCATCAATACATTTATCTATGCGTATAAAGACGACCGCATCCGCCGGATCATGAAGCTCTATAAGCTGGATGAGAAGCAGGCGGCGGACAAGGTGAAGAAGACCGACCGTGAGAGGAAGAACTACTATGAGGCGCACCATAAAAGGACGTGGGGCAGCATCGAAGACAATGCGATGATGTTCAACACAAGCCTTCTCGGGATCGACGGGGCCGTGGACGCGCTGGAGGCGATCTATAAAAAATGGGAGGAGGAGGCTTAAAAGGGCTTCGGCGCCGGGCGTTCCGGCATCTTCCGGACAGACATAAGAAACGGGTACATTCGGGAATGTTATACAAAAACCGAGTGTACTCGTTTTTTTGTATTGATAACTGTTCACAGAGTATGGTATAATCAGTTGATATCGGTGTTGGAACACTGAAAACATACGATAAGCATTACGGAATGGAAGGGAATGGAAATGAGCTTTATATCGTACTTTAATTAACGGATTGAGCCTGGGAAGCGTGTATGCGATCATTGCCCTGGGCTATACCATGGTCTACGGTATTGCCAAAATGCTGAACTTCGCCCACGGCGACGTCATCATGGTCGGCGCCTACATGGCCCCTGATCGCCATGTCGCAGGCCGGGCTGTCGCCGGTCATCGCGGTGCTGATCGCCATCGTGGTCTGTACCGTGCTCGGCGTGGTGATCGAGCGGGTGGCATACAAGCCGCTCCGGAACGCGGCGTCCTCGCTGTCGGTCCTGATTACGGCCATCGGCGTCAGCTATCTGCTGCAGAATATCGCACTGCTTGTGTTCGGATCGAACGCGCAGACTTTCCCGTCGGTGATCAAATGGACGGGGATCACGCTCGCAGGCGGACAGATCAGCATCTCAGGCGTGACCATTGTTACGATCGTAGTCTGCCTGGTCATTATGGCCGTGCTTGTCACAGATTCAGGAGAAAGTGTAGGTGGATGGAATTATGTTGAAGAATATGAATAAAACAAAGAAAAGTAATCTCATCACTTATGCTATCGTGATTGTAGCTTTCGTAGTGATGCAGACTTTAAGCAGCACAGGAAGTATTTCCAGTCTTTTGACAGGACTTCTTGTTCCGCTTTGTACATATATTATTCGGCGGTTTCTCTGAACCTCGTAGTAGGTATTCTCGGAGAACTTAGCCTTGGTCATGCAGGATTTATGTGTGTTGGTGCATTCTCCAGTGCATTTTTCTCAAAATGTATGAGAGATGTGATCGAAAATTCGATTGTACGATTTCTGCTTGCACTTTTGATCGGTGTTGTAGTAGCAGCAATCTTCGGTGTTATCATCGGAATCCCGGTACTTCGTCTGAAAGGCGATTACCTTGCTATCGTAACACTGGCATTTGGCGAGATCATCAAGAACCTTGTAAATGTCCTTTATATTGGAAAGGATTCCAAAGGATTTCATTTTGCAACAAAGGACGTTATGGCACTTGACATGGATCCAGACGGAACAGTTATCCTGAACGGTCCGCAGGGAATCACAGGAACTCCGAAGGATTCAACTTTCCTGATCGGCTTTATCCTGATCCTGCTGACATTGTTTATCGTGCAGAACCTGATCAATTCCAGAGATGGACGTGCGATCATGGCAATTCGTGATAATGTAATCGCAGCTGAGTCTATCGGAATCAACATTACGAAATATAAGCTGATGGCATTTACCATCTCTGCGGCAATTGCAGGGGCAGCAGGTGTCCTGTATGCACATAATATATCTACGCTGACAGCGAATACGAACAACTTTGGATACAATATGTCCATTACAATCCTGGTATTTGTAGTACTTGGCGGAATCGGAAATATCCGCGGCTCAATCATTGCGGCAGTGATCCTGACGCTTCTGCCGGAGCTTCTCCGTGGAATGAAGGACTACCGTATGCTGATCTACGCAATCGTGCTGATCGTCATGATGCTCTTTAACTGGTCTCCAAAAGCGATTGAGTGGAGAGAGAAGTATCTTCATTTTGGAAAGAAAAAGGAGGCTTAAGTAAGAATGAGTACATTATTAGATGTAAAAATCTTGGAATTTCTTTCGGAGGTCTCCGTGCGGTAAATGACTTTGACCTCAAGATCCGAAAAGAAGAACTTTACGGATTGATTGGACCCAACGGTGCCGGCAAGACCACGGTATTCAATCTTCTGACAGGAGTATATAAACCGGATTCAGGAAAGGTTCTTTTGGACGGAAAGGATCTTACAGGAAAGAAAAATATTGAGATCAGTAAGGCCGGAATCGCCAGAACCTTCCAGAATATCCGTCTTTTCAAGGATATGCCGGTTCTTGACAATGTAAAAGTAGGACTTCACAATCATCATCATTATTCTACGATCGAAGGAATCTTAAGACTTCCGAATTATCGTAAGGTAGAAAAAGAGATGAATGAACAGGCTATGGAGCTTCTGAAGGTATTCGATCTTGAGAAGTTTGCGTCATATAAGGCTGCCAATCTTCCATATGGAAAGCAGAGAAAACTGGAGATCGCTAGAGCTCTTGCCACAGAGCCGAAGCTTCTTCTCCTGGATGAGCCGGCGGCTGGTATGAACCCGAATGAGACCGGAGAACTGATGGATATGATCCGTTTCGTCAGAGATGAATTTCATATGACGATTTTGCTGATCGAGCATGATATGAAACTTGTAAGCGGAATCTGTGAGGAACTGACAGTTCTTAATTTCGGTGAAGTTCTTGCACAGGGAAAGACAACAGATGTACTGAATGATCCTCAGGTAATCAAGGCATATCTTGGAGAATAGGAGGAAGATAACAATGGCAATGCTTGAAGTCAGAGATCTGCAGGTATATTATGGTATGATTCATGCGATCAAAGGGATCTCCTTCGACGTAAATCAGGGGGAAGTTATCGCTCTGATCGGAGCCAATGGTGCAGGAAAGACGACAACTCTTCAGACGCTCACCGGAATTCTTTCTCCAAAGAAAGGTTCTGTTATGTTTGAAGGAACTGATATCACAAAGATCCCGGCGCATAAGATCGTGTCTATGGGAATGGCACATGTCCCTGAAGGAAGACGTGTTTTCGCGGAGTTAAGTGTATATGAGAACCTGAAAATGGGAGCATATACAAGGAAAGATAAGAAAGAGATTGAAGAGAGTCTTGCAAATGTATACAAGAGATTCCCCGTCTGGAAGAAGAAGAAACCAGATGGCAGGAACTCTGAGTGGTGGTGAACAGCAGATGCTCGCCATGGGACGTGCGCTGATGAGCCAGCCGAAGATCATTTTGATGGACGAACCGTCCATGGGTCTGTCACCGATTTTTGTAAATGAGATCTTTGATATTATTAGCGAGGTAAGTGAGAGCGGAACAACGGTTCTTCTGGTTGAGCAGAATGCGAAGAAGGCTCTTTCTATCGCGGATCGCGCCTATGTTCTTGAGACTGGTAAGATCACAATGT
>VOFE01000909.1_pt1 | contig 11916 bp, 16 predicted proteins | sample 5384071 | NCBI WGS metagenome assembly VOFE01 (sample SAMN12384724, study PRJNA508395) | human gut metagenome | isolation source: healthy gut D | host: Homo sapiens
ATCGCCATGATCGCAGGCGCCATCTTCGGCGGCAGCGCATGGGTCTCCACCTCCGCTTACTTCATCGGCATGGCCGCCATCATCGTCTCCGGCATCATGCTGAAGAAGACCAAGATGTTCGCCGGTGATCCCGCTCCCTTCGTGATGGAGCTGCCCGCCTATCACTGGCCCACTCTGGGCAACGTCCTGCGCAGCATGTGGGAGCGCGGCTGGAGCTTCATCAAGAAGGCCGGCACCATCATCCTGCTTTCCACCATCTTCGTGTGGTTCACCACCTACTTCGGCTGGGTGGACGGCACCTTCCGTATGCTGGACGAGAGCGAGATCCAGAGCTCCATCCTGGCTGCCATCGGCGGCGTCATCGCCTACCGGAATATCGTGGGGATCCACACAGACGAATTTCCGGTGCTTTTCTACATCGGTGATCACATAATTGATGGTCACCTCCGCCCCCGTACCGGAGGTGGTGGACACCGCGATAATGGGCAGACATTTGTTTTGGGTGGGCGCCACGCCCTCCAGGCTGCGGACGTCGGCAAATTCGGGGTTGGTGGCGATCACGGCGATCGCCTTGGCGGTGTCGATGGCGCTGCCCCGCCCACCGTCACGATCAGGTCAGCGGCTTCCTTCTTGCAGAAGTCCACACCCTCCTGAACGTTTTCGATGGTGGGGTTGGCCTTGATTCCATCGTACACGGCATAGGAAATCCCCCGCCCTCTCCAGCACGTCGGTCACCTTGGTCGCCACCTGAAACTTGAGCAGGTCGGGATCCGTACAGACCATTACCTTCCGACAGCCGCGGCTTTTCACTTCCCCGGCGATTTCCTGAATGGCGCCCTTACCAAAATAAGAGGTCTCATTCAGCATGATACGGTTTGCCATATGGACAACCTCCTTAAAAAATATATGGGATATTCCTTTCATCCGTTACTGCATCCTCCGGTAAAAGGGATCTCCATTTCATAAAGAATGTTTTGCCTTTAAGGGATAAAAAGAAAGGAGCCGCCGACGCCCGTCCCCCACTTTTACTCTTGGGAGGTCCTGGTGCTGTCGGAGCCGCCTTTCTTGTTCAGCTTCTTTTCCAGACTCTTCATGCGCAGCTTACGGAAAAACAAGCGAATCTTTTTCCAAAAATGCCCACTGTCACGCCGCAGGCGATCACCACGCCGGAGACGATCTGCACCAGATACGACGCTGCCGCCGGGTCCAGATAAGCCTGAGCATTCATCATAAACATAGCCGCCAGGCACGTCGCCAAAAAGCTATACGAAGCAAACGGGCGTTTTTCTTTTTTCATGGAAGCTCCTCCTTCACCGATCCAGTTCAATATTCTCTGTTTTATGCCCATGGTTTTCCACCGCCTCGATAATGTAACGGTTTACGATCTCCGCGCTATGCCCCGGATGGAACAGGTTTTCCTCCATCGCCTTTTCGATGGACAGCCGGTAATCCCCGGCGTGCTCCAGCAACCGGCGGACGGCCTCGTCCGCCGTTCCCGCCTGCTCCTCCTCCAGAGAAATCCCCAGCTTGTCGCGAAGGGACACCTCCACCGGAACGCAGGGGATGCGATCATACTCCGGATTCATCACCTTTTTCGGCGTGTTGATAAACAAACACGGCTTCTTGGTGGCATAAGCGAACTCAAAGCGATGCCCGACCAGTCGGTGATCACCACATCGGCCGTAAATATGGTTACATTGGAGGAAAATCGGTTTCAATACGGAAGGCGTCGCCAAACCGATCCTCATACCGCTGAATAAGCCCCTGCAGCTTGGCGGGATAGCGCTTGACAAACTCCGGATGCGGACGAACCGTGATATCGTATCCTTTGTCCAGCAGGCTTTCCAATAAGGGGTGGATCGCCCCTCCAGAATATTCCCCTCCTGCCAGGAGGGACCGATCAGGATCTTCTTGACCGCATTTTCCTTATGCTCCATCCCTCATAAGCCGCAATCAGATTATCGATCAGCGCATAACCGCAGGGGACCAGGGTCTTCACGCGGGTGCCGTACACCTTTTCCAACTCCCGCGCTTCCGTGATCTGGTGCTGGCCCACGCACAGAAGCGTGTCAAAATGGTCGAAGGAGCCCTTGGCCGCTCCCATATGCAGACTCAGGGGATCATGCGGCGTGTAGATGTATTCGATATCCTTGCGCACCAGAGACCGCTTGAGATGATAGGTTTCAATATTGGGGTGGTGCATACCATGACGCTACAATCCATCATCATAAACAGCGGGATCAGACGGTTATCATCCACATAGTAAGGAATGATGCGGGGATTCTGACGCTCAAACATTTTGTCCTGGGGATCGCTGGTGAGATAATGAACGGTGATATCCGAGTGCTCCAGAATATACGCGATCTGATCCTCAAAATATTTATAAAAGCCGCTTTTTTCCGAATAATACACCAGCTGCTTGCGGTTGTTATCATCCAGGAACCGCTTATAATCCGCTTTGGACCTGGCCTTTTGTTCTTTTGTCGGTTTGAGCTTTTTTCCAACGCCCTGCTCTCCGCCAACGCTTTTTTGCTTTCCTCCAGCGCCTCATAATCGATATATTTTTTCGGGTCATACATCCAATTGAGAAGATAAAGCGTCAGGATAGCAATCACATTGCCCAGAATCCAATAAAAGCCCACGTACTTAAGCACGATAAAGGCAAAATAGGTGGAAAACGCCGTGAGGAAAATGGCCATCCCCCAGCGGCCCAGGAAGCCCTGTTCCTTCTGGAGCACATTCTCCTTATTTTGAAATACGCACAGCAGGTACGCGCTCAGCCCCGACAAGATCGGGAACAGCCAGTAAAGATCCGGGTGGGGAAAAGCGGGGAAAATGGGCGAAGTCCACCCCCAAAAACAACAAATCCATCTGCTGTATCTGCGCGATGGCGCGGCTACATCCGATCCCGGCACCTGCAGCGCGGCAAACGCTCCCAGCGTCTGGGGATCCTGTATCAGTTCGATCACTTTCAACTGTGCGGTGGAGCCCAGCTCCACGCCGGTCAGCTGCCCTGCCTCTGCCACAAAGGCGGATATGATCGCGGGATCCATATGCAGCAAATGCTGCAGCGGATTGTACACCACCGAGATCAGACCGAGAATAATCGGGATCTGGATCAGCATGGGGATCATGCCCACCATGGGGCGGTAATGCTCCCGCTTGTAAAGCGCCAGCTGTTCCTCCGCCGCCTTGTCCTTGTCCCCCACATGACGGGCCATGATCTGATTGACCTCCGGCTGAAGCTTTACCATTTTGATCGAATTTTTCTGCACCCAGATATTGATGGGAAACAGGATGATCTTCGTGAGAACCGTAAACAGAATAATGGCCAGCCCGTAATTGCTGCAGATCCCATAACAAAGCCACATCAAATATCCCAGCGGCGTCCCGATGACCGTATTGATCAATTCCAACGTGTATCATCCTTTCCGCAGCCCGGTCATCCGAAACAGGGCCTAGGCGCTTCCGGCAAACAGCGAAGGCCTATACCGGAGTCTTCCTCCGCCCGGCGTCGTGCTCCGCTTCCCTCTTCTCTGCCAGCCAACGACAAAAATTATTATATGTTCTCTCCCTCTTTTTGTCAACAAAGCACAAGTATCCACTATTTTCCCGTTTATTCTCTCTTGAATCCGTCCGCCAAAGCCAAGCGTCCCCGCCGTTTTGCTTTTTCTTGCATTCATAGGGACAAGGTGGTATACTTTTCATGTTTTATCCCCTTTCTCTATTCAGGAAGCAAAAGCAGCAGATTTTTCAATCATAAGAGGAGATGGGCAGTATGTCGGAAGGTCTCTCGTGCCTCTGGGCCGATTCCCGTTCTTTTAAGCAGCGGCTCGGCACCGCCGCCCTGATGGGGTTCGCTGTTCCTTTTACTTTTGTCATTGTCGGCATTCTGGAGCTGTTCATGAACAACATCGGGCTGTTCCCCTTCGATATTTCGACTCTGATCGGGCCGACGCTGCTGACAGGGCTCCTGAGTTTTCTCGTCCTGACCGCCGTCGGCTGTCTGCTTAGGGGATATTTTCTGGACATCTTTCTATGCCTGGCGGGCGGATTTTTTGCTGTCCGGATACCTGCAGGGCAACTTTCTCAACATCCATTTGGGCGAATTGACCGGCGACGCCATTGACTGGAGCCAGTATACCGGCCATGGTATACTGAACACCGTTATATGGCTGGCGCTGTTTCTCATCCCCTTGGCCCTCTATACCTTCCGGGAAAAAATTTGGCGCAAATTCATCGTCTTCCTGCCCGCCATCCTTATCGCTATGCAGACGGCAGGACTTGTTTCCACCATCCTGCAGACCGACTTTTCCACCGACGTCACCAATACCGTCAATAAACCGGTAGACGCTTATCTGTCGGAAAAAGGGATGTTTGAGCTTTCCAGCAAGGAAAATGTACTGGTGTTCATCCTGGACCGCCTGGACGGCAAGTACATCGACAACGTACAAGCGGACGATCCGGCCTTTTTTGATGATCTGGAAGGATTTACCTATTATCCCAACCACATGTCGCTGTACGGACGCACCTATCCTTCCGTCGTGTATATGCTCACCGGCAAAGCTTCTCTTTACGATCAAAAGGCAGACGAGCTGTTTCGCCAGGCCTACGGCGAAGGGAAATTTCTTCCCACGCTGCGGGAAAATAACTATACTACTAAGCTGTATCTGGGAAAATATTATACCTATTCCGATCTGTCTCAGCTGGAAGGGCTGGCGGACAATATTGTCAACGAAACGATGGAGACCAGCATCGACCGTGTCGCCATGGTGAAAAAGATGCTGAAATTTTCCGCTTACCGTTATGCTCCCCATGTGATGAAGCCCTACTTCTGGTTCACACCGGAGAGCTTTCAGGGAAACCGTCCGGGTGGATAATGAGCTGCTTCCCTTTGAAACGGAGGAATACAAATTCGGCGATCGGCTCCGCTCCCATCCCTGACCCTGCAAAACGAAAAAGAACAATTTTATGTACCTGCATATCAAGGGCTGCCACGCCAGCTACGATATGGATGAAAACGGCTATTACGTCGAGGACGGGACCAGCACGCTGCTGGCCCAAACCAAGGGGAATTTCCGGCTGCTCAAGCAATACATGCAGCAAATGAAGGAGTTGGGCGTTTACGACAGCTCCACCATCATTATCACCGGCGACCACGGCAAGTCGGAGGACGTCCACAGCCTGGACACCTACAAAACCACCGCGCTTTTTGTCAAGCCCGGCGGCAGCCCGCGGGAACCGCTCAAGGTTTCGGAAAAACCGCTCAGCCACGCCAATTTCCAGGCTACCGTGCTGGAGGCGGCGGGTATCGATATCCCGAGGAGTTCGGCGATTCCATCTGGGATATCCCGGAGGACGCCCGTCATGGCCATGAACATGGGCGGGGATGATTTCATCGCCAAGCCCTTTGATCTGAACGTGCTGACGGCGAAGGTGCAGGCGCTGCGTTTGTGGTTCCTGATGCGGGCCTATTTCAAACAAAAGCGCGGATTTCTGCTGCTGATCGCCCTGATTCATGGGGTGTTCGCCCTGGTGCTGTTTCTCTATCGTCTGCCGTTGGAAGCGGTTCTCTATGCTTTTCTGCTCAACGCGGTCTTCCTTTTGGCGGCCGGAGCCGTTTCCTTCACGCGCTATGTCCGCTTAACACCGTCAGATGGAGGACGCCCGCCGCGCTCTGTTGTACGACGCGTCGGCCGTGCCCCCTCCCCGCCATCTGGAGGACGCGGATTTTCTGAATCTGATCGAGCAATTCCAGAAGGAGCACGCTCGTATCGTATCGGATACCGATGCGGAGCGCAGCGAACGGGAGGATTACGCCCTGCTGTGGGTCCACCAGATAAAAAATCCCATTGCAGCCATGCGCCTTCTGCTGCAGGAGGAGGATACGGAGCGCAGCCGGGAATTAGGCGCGGAGCTGTTCCGTATCGAGCAATATGTGGAGATGGACTTGAATTATGCCCGCCTCAATAGCCATTCCACTGATTTTATCATCCGCTCCTGTCCCCTGGACGATATCGTTCGTCAGGCTCTGCGGAAATATGCGCCGTTATTCGTCCGTCAAAAGCTCAGCCTGAGCTGGGAGCCTACCGGCCATACGGTGCTTACCGATGAAAATGGCTGGTCTTTGTGCTGGAACAGCTGTTGTCCAACGCCCTCAAATATACGCCGTCCGGAACGATTTCCCTCTATGTGGAGGACCCTCTGACTCTGGTGATCGAGGATACCGGCATCGGCATTGCGGCGGAGGATCTCCCCGCATCTGCGAGAAGGGGTTCACCGGCTATAACGGAAGGACGGACAAGAAGGCCACCGGATTGGGGCTGTACCTGTGCCGCCGTATTCTCTACCAGTTGTCCCACACGCTTTCCATCGAATCTCTGCCCGGGAACGGCACCCGGGTGCGCGTTGGGCTGGAAGCGCTGGACAGCCGTCTGGAATAAGGATACCTTACGAAATCTTAAGATTCGGCGGGGAAATGTAAGCCAAAGCGATGGCGGAGCATTTCCCGGTTTGCTATACGGGGGGCGACAACTGCAAAGGAGGCCGTCTCATGACGATGTTGGAAGTGCATAACCTGAAAAAGTCTATACCACCCGCTTTGGCGGGAACCCCGTCCAGGCGTTGTCTCAGGTTTCCTTCTCGGTGGAGCAGGGGGAATATGTGGCCATCATGGGCGAGTCCGGCGCGGGAAAGACCACGCTGCTCAACATCCTGGCCGCGTTGGACAAGCCCACCAGCGGCGAGGTGCTGCTGAACGGCCGCAGCCTGATCTCCTGAAGGAGAAGGAGCTGGCGGCTTTTCGGCGGGAGAACCTGGGCTTTGTATTTCAAGATTTCAACCTGCTGGATACGTTTTCCCTCAAGGACAATATCCTTCTCCCGCTGGTTCTCTCAGGAAAGGGGTATGCGGAGATGGAGGCGCGGCTGTCGGGGCTGGCCAAAAAGCTGGGAATCACGGAGCTGCTGGCCAAATTCCCCTATGAGGTATCCGGTGGTCAAAAGCAGAGGGCCGCCGTGGCCCGCGCCCTGATCACCGGCCCGCAGCTGATCCTGGCCGACGAACCCACCGGCGCCCTGGATTCCCGCGCGACCGACAGCCTGCTGCGCCTGTTTGGGGAAATCAACGCCGAGGGGCAGACCATTCTGATGGTGACGCACAGTATTCGAGCCGCCAGCAGCGCCCGACGCGTGTTATTTATCAAGGATGGAGAGGTGTTCCATCAGCTGTACCGAGGGGAACGGACGTCGGAGGAGCTGTATCAAAACATCTCCGATACCCTGACCCTGATCGCAACAGGCGGTGCGCGATATGAATAAAGGGATGTATCTGCGGTTGGCCGCCGCCAATCTGCGCAAAAAACAGCAGAACGACCCTGCCCTATCTGCTTACCTGTACCGGTACCGTCGCCATGTTTTTCACCATCTATGCCCTGACCCTCAACAGTGGGCTGGAGCAATGATCGGATACAACTCCATTTCCCTCGTCCTTGAGCTGGGAGCTGTCGTGACCGGCGTCTTCGCCGTGATTTTTCTCTTTTACACCAACAGCTTTCTCATGAAACGGCGAAAAAAAGAGTTCGGGCTGTACAATATTCTGGGTATGGAAAACGCCACCCTGTCCCGCGTCATCCTGTGGGAAACCCTCCTGATGGCGCTGATCAGTCTGACGGGCGGCCTGCTTGTTTCCGGCTTGCTGCTGGACAAGCTGATGTTCCTGCTGCTTCTCCATCTTTTCGATTGCGAAATCCCCTGGGATTTGAACTGTCCTTTACGGCGGTCCAGGGTACCTTGTTCTTTTTTGCGGCTATTTTTGTCCTCATTTATCTCAACAGCCTGCGCCAAGTCCATTTATCCCATCCCATCGAGCTGCTTTAAAGGGGGGACAAACCGGTGAAAAGGAGCCCAAAGCCAAGGCGCTGCTTGCCGTCATCGGCGCCGTCTGTTTGGGCGGAGGGTATTTTATCGCCCTCACCACCATGAATCCTCTCAGCGCATTTGTCCTGTTCTTTGTAGCCGTGATATTGGTGATCATCGGCACCTACTGTTTGTTCACGGCTTCGGCAGCATCGCCGTGCTCAAGCTGCTGCGGAAAACAAGCGGTATTATTATCAGACCCGGCATTTCATCTCCTGTCCGGTATGCTGTACCGCATGAAGCAGAATGCCGGGCTGGCCAATATCTGTATTCTTTCCACTGCCGTTCTGGTCATGATCTCCTCCACCCTGTCCCTCTTCCTGGGATGGAGGACGGACTTAAGGCGCTGTATCCCCGGTCGATCCAAATCTCCTCGACGGGTTACGCGGACCAGCAGAAGGCCCGCCTCCACTCCCCCTGACGGAAGAGGCGCTGACGGCTCGCGGCCTGACCCCGGCCAATACGTTGGAATATACCTATCTGAATTTTGCCGCCGCACGGCAGGGGAGATACTTTCTCCCTGGACAACAGCAACGCCCTCTCCCTGCTGGGAAGCATCTACAGCCTTAACTTTGTAACGCTGACGATTATAACCGGCTCACCGGCTCGGATCAGTCGCTGGAAAGCAATGAACTGCTGGTGTGCTTGCCTCAGGAGGAGCTGCCCAAAATCCTGACCATCGGACAGCGGGAATTCCGCATCAAAGGTCAGGGATGGCATTTCTCAGCGACAGCTCGCGCAATACCGCCGTCAACGGCGCTTATCTGCTGGTGGTCCGGGACATCCCGGTGCTGGAGGACCTGTATCGGATGCAGCAGGAGGTCTACGGAGACAACGCCTCCTATGTCCAGCTATACTACGGCTTTGACCTGATGCCGACAAGGAAACCCAGCTTTCCGTTTATCAGCAGCTCTCAGCGGAAATGAAGCAAGAGAAGCTTTCCGGACGGCTGGACTACCGGGAGGAGCGACGGGATAATTTCTCTCCCCTGTACGGCGGCCTGTTTTTTATCGGCGTCTTTAGGCGTGCTGTTTATCATGGCCACTATCCTCATTATCTACTATAAACAGATTTCAGAGGGATATGACGACCGGGAACGCTTCCTCATCCTGCAAAGGTAGGGATGGACCGTCAGAAATTCGCCGCCCATTCACTCTCAGGTGATGACCGTATTCTTCCTGCCCCTCGTCACCGCAGGCGTCCACATCCTGTTTGCTTTCCCTTTATCACCCGGATCCTGGCCGTTTTCTGCCTGACAAATACCTCCCTGTTCGCCTGGTGCACCTTAGGCTGTTTTTGGTATTTGCTTTATTTTATGTCTGGATCTATACCCTGACCGCCCGCACCTATACCCGCATCGTCAGCGACTGACCCTCAACCGCGCACGGAAAAGCCCCTGAGACAGAAAACGGTAGCTCGTTTGTAGAAATAGATAGCCCCTGTATAGCACCGACGGTGTTATACAGGGGCTATCTTCGTATATAAACCAAAGCCAGTCCTCCTGAAACGGTACAAAACCTTCGTATTACTTGGTCAAAGCCCGTTACAGCAATGCTGTAAAATAAAAAGGCTAAACGGAGGTAATACACATGACAAATACATATGGATATGTACGGGTATCTAGTACAGATCAGAACGAGGACAGACAGATGATCGCTTTGTCAGCCTGTGATATTCCGAAAAAGAATATCTACATAGATAAGCAATCGGGCAAAGACTTTGACCGTCCGCAGTACAAAAGGCTCACACAAAAACTAAGAAACGGTGACTTGCTTTATATTATGAGCATAGATCGCCTCGGACGAAATTATGAGGAAATTCAAAAGCAATGGAGATTGCTGACAAAAGAAATCGGGATAGATATCTGCGTTTTCGATATGCCCTTGCTCGACACACGGCAAGGGAAAGACTTGTGGGTACATTTATTGCAGATTTGGTACTGCAAATCCTGTCTTTCGTTGCACAGAGCGAGCGTGAAAACAAAAAAGCGGCAAGCTGAGGGGATCGCCGCCGCCAAAGCAAAGGGCATCAAATTTGAAGGCCGGAAGTGCCGACGCCTGAGGATTTCGGAAAATAATAAAGCAATGGGAGAAAAACAAACCCCATTGCCGAAGTTATGAAACGATGCCATATGAGCGAAGCGACATTTTATCGAAAGCTGCGCGAATTCAGAGTGCTTAACAGTAAAAATGAACTCTCAAAAAGTAGACCTTTGATAATCAAAGTTCTAAGGAAAGTGAGTAGGGAAGGGAAATGCGTAAAATAAGATTTGCATCTGTGATAGTACTTATTTTAATGTTTCTGTTTTGTATTCCATCTTGTCAGGCAAATGACAATCAAAAAGTCTCGGAGCAACAGCATCCCAGGTAAAGGAATTTGCATCCTATCTTCTTGATAACGCATACGCGGAGGCAATAACGCTGTACAACACGGAAATTTCCGGAAACAGCGAATTGGAAATGGAGTCCGCAAAATGTATAGAAGCATATCTTTCTGATATCAAAGCTGGAATACTGTCCGGCGAATACGACAAGGCTGATGCAGAAATCAGAAGCAATACAATCAAAAAGGTATATTCACAAACCAATTGCAAGCCTCAAAATTATGATGAGCTGACAAATGAAATAGAGAAAGCGCTTGCTTCAAAGGTAGCATATAAAAGCGGACGGTCTCTTTTTTGAATCGGGAAATTATGCGGACGCTACAACGGAGCTTGCAAAGGTACTGCCCGATGACCCGGACTACAAGGAGGCAGTCGAAAAGCAAACGCAAGCAATCGATAGTTACAAAACGCAAATCATCAGGGAATGCGATGATGAAATTGCAAATAACAACTATCTGAAGGCAATTGACACTCTGAAAAAAGCAGCAGCTATTGTCCCGGAAGACGCGGACCTGCTCGCCAAAATTAAAACCTGCGAAAAAATCATATCGCAAAATCGTTTCAGATTCCGAAGTCGTGTTTGCCGATTATACCAAATATGAGGAAGCGCTAAAAATAATTCAATCCGGCCTGCAGAATTATCCCGAAGAACAAATATTGCAGGATAAAAGGAACTACTATCAATCGTTTGCACCCGTGAATTTGTATGATCTTGACGCTGTTAAAGGCGAGGCGTCTACACACGATACCGATACAGGTACATATAAAGATGAATACAGCAAATATTTTTGGATCGGATACGGCGACTGGAGCATATGGAGCGGAGATACCGATATAACGTTCGACCTGAAGGGGCCTATAATATTTTTTCAGCTACCATATACGGACGTTCAACAAAATCAGATTTTGGCTATTATTCAATAAAATTGTTGGAAATTCCCGAAGGAGCGGTGAGATAGAGTTATTCTTTTTCAGGCTGTACTTCCCTTTGAGGAGTTAAAGCTTCCGGAAAGCTTTGTTTCGGAAAGCTTTTAGCTTGTCTGAGCGTGGTCTTGCAAGCATAAAGAAAATTACCGTGTCCGAGAAAACATTGCCCAATCTACTGTATGAAAATACCATAGGGAAATACAGCTTATGCACCGATAGGCAGGCGGATTGGTATAAGGAACTGATAGAAAAGCCGAAAGCGCAGAAGGCTATCGCTATTATGATACAACTCTGGAAAATGGCGACGTATATCGTATAGTCACCAGCTATAGAGACCACAACTGGAGTTGGAAAGAGGCAGAACCGCATGTAGAGGATCCCCTTGTTGATGGAATAACTACAACCGAAAAGGCCTCATTATATGGCTTATAACGATGCTGATGCTGAGGAAGCGGTTGTTCTTTTGTCAAACATGGACAAAAACAAAATGCGTTAATATTCCCGAGGCAGTCAGCGAAGTTATTACTATAAACGGCACGAAATATCCCGTCTACAAGCCTTAAAGGACGCTCACGATAGACACAGCCGGCGGGCATGCAGAAAAACGCCTGCAAAAGGATGTCCCTTGCCGTATCCTCTCCTTTCGGCGGATCAGTGCAGCTCATCTTCTTTCAGCTGATTGAAGACTTT
>VOFE01000006.1_pt1 | contig 11864 bp, 17 predicted proteins | sample 5384071 | NCBI WGS metagenome assembly VOFE01 (sample SAMN12384724, study PRJNA508395) | human gut metagenome | isolation source: healthy gut D | host: Homo sapiens
GCGTATCCAAAAAAGCACGCAATGACGCGGGCGAGCCCCTTGCCTCCACCTCTTCCTCGGCGCTCTTTCGGTCTGGAAGACACTCCTCGACTTCCTGCAAAGCAAGGGTGTAAAGGACTGTTTCGCTTGGCAGCGCCCTTTTTCCAATAGCACTTCAGGGGAAATGTTGCGGACGATCCCGCCATATAGGGCAGCAGAGAGTCCGGTTTTGCCGGGGGAATGGCATTCCATGCCCCCAGGTACGCATCATTGACGCACTCATCTGCGTCCTGCCTGTCATTCACGATGTGATAGGAGAGACTGTGGAATAGTTTTCCATATTTCGCGTCCAATGCCTCGATAGCCTGTTCGGAACGTGCAAAGAACAGTGTGATGATCTGTTCCTCATCCATGGTTGCTCCACCTCCTTTCCGGTTTCACTTTTGTACACTACGTTTTTCGGCAAATCCTACAACAGATTCCAGTATTTTTCAATATACGATCCATGCAGGGCCATACGGCCGGAAGAGAAACGGAGAAGGCCGCAGTTCCAGCTGCGTCTGCGGAAAAAGACAACATGAAAAGTCAAGGATAAATTACAAAATATCAAGAAAAATATTTGACGCGTGATATTTGGGCCGCTCCAACGTAGTGGAGCGGCCTTTTTTCTTGGTTCTTTCGATCCATGGGCGCAGAAAAACCACCGGCGGCCGAAACCCGGCCCCGGTCGCCCCGCTCCTGTTGTTCAGATTTTCAGGCGGCCACGTACTCCTCGAAAACTGCCCCTGGCGGATCTCCACCCCAGGATCCGGCGTGGATAGTTGTTCATCCACCCGCCGCCCGTTCCACCTCCGCCTCCGTCACCTGATCGAAGTTTGTTCCCTTTGGGAACCACCGCCGCAGGATCCGGTTCATGTTCTCGTTGCTCCCGCGCTCTTGCGGGGAATACGGGTGGCAGTAGTAAATTTTTTCGTTCGTGGTCCTTTCAGCCTGTACGATCTCTCTGGAGGCCGGCGCAGTCCATAAATTCGCTGCCGTTGTCCACGGTGATGGTGCGGAACACTTCCCGGAACCGCTTTCCCATTCGCCGCTCCAGCCTGTTCAGCGCCCGGACCACGCTTTCCCGCCGTATGATCCGGGACCCGGATCACCAGTCCCCACCTCGTCCAGCCGTTCGGTCAGCACCAGCAGGGCCGCCTTTGACCCCACCGGCCCCATAATGCTGTCCATTTCCCAGTGGCCGAACGTATTTCGCGCCGGACCTCCGGCGGTCTGTCCTCGATGGTTTCCCCTGGCGCCTCTTTCGCCCGTTCCCGCTGTTCATATTCCCGCCGGCGCTCCCTTTATAAAGCAGGTGTTCTTCTGTCAATTCCAGAAACACGTCCCCCGGTAAATATACGAATAAAGGGTGGTTTCGCAGATGTGGGTTTCAAACTCCAGGCCGGCCGCCTCGATGTAGGCCAGCACCGCCCCGGGGGAATAGTGTTCTTCTATGATCTTTCGCTCCACGAAGTTGGCAAAAGCATGATCCCGGCCCAGTTTGATCTCCGGCCCTTGCTCTCAAATTCTCTGGTATTTCGCTCTGCCACTTCCGCGCAGTATTCCTCCGGAATATGTACCCTCTTTTGCTGGAGGCATAGGCCCCGTTTAATCTCGTTGTAAATTGTCTTGACGCATACCCCCAGCATTTCCGCGATCTCCGCAGGCTTTCCCCCGGTTTTCAGCGCCCCCTCGATTTTCAGGCGGTCCTCCCACTTTAGGTGGTGATACCCTTTGTAGTTCATATTTTCCCCCTTTGCGCGAAAAAACGGCCGGCGTGAAAATCACGCCGGCCGCTCTCATTCTTTCCCTAATATCCATAGCACGGAAACGCCCAGGACCTCCGCTATTGTGACCACCTCATAATCCGTGACCAGGCGATCCCCCATTTCCATCCGGCTGATCGTCCCTCTCCATCGGGACGCCCCTCCAGTTGGAGCAGGCGGGCCAGGTCCGTTTGTGACAGCCGTTTTCCAGCCTCGCCATGCGTATGCGGTCCCCGCAGATATTCTTTTTCCCGTGATATAGAAATTTCTTCACCGCCGCGCCTCCGTGTGGGAATAATCGGACTTTTTCTTAACTTTAGCACGGGATCGCTTGAAAACCCGTGGTAATAGTCTGAACGAAGAAAAATTGATTATTCCAGCGGGGCGCCCTCGGGCGGCCCCTACACCGGCGCGTGTGGTGCCGTTACTCTTTCCCAGGATTTCGTCCGCCAGTCGGTCCATGGCCATTTCCATGAACTCGTTAAGGCTATGTCCTGCGGCGGCTGCACGGCCTTAGCTTTGTATCGGTCCTTTTTTCCTCGTTTTACCGGGGAAAGTCGATCATAGTTCTTTTCGTTGAAAGCGCTTGTAGTCCGTGGCGCTCATTCCGCCCTTTTTTTGGTCTGCCCATACTTATCACCTCGCCCTCATAATACCACGGATTTTCGTTTTTATCTACTGTTAGATTTATATAAATATCTCACGTTAGATTTGTATATTCCGCCCCTTGTTTTTATCTCCTGTTAGATGTATAATCTAATCAGTTCAAGAGGAAAGGGGTGGTTGAAATGGGCAAGAAAAAACGCCGCAGGCGAAAGCCTACGGCGCAGCCCTCAGAAAAGTTGACTTCCTGGCCGACATTCTGGCGGGCACGATCTCCGGCCTGATAACAGCGGCAATTCTCAAATTGCTGGACTGGTAAAGGCCAGGGGTGGAGGCCCGAACCTCCGCACCCCAAATATAAACAATTCGTCCGGTTTTGTCAATAGGAGAGGGCAGTTGATGAAATTTATAATTTCTCTTGTGATCTTTGTGGCGGTGTTCGTCCCGCTCCGTCGGTTGTTCCGCAAAATTCTGAAAGGTGGTAAAGATCATGTTGATTAAACAGAATGGGAAATATGGGGCCATGGTCGGAAATATCCGTTTTTACCATGGAACGGGCGTGGAGGTCTATAAGATGTTCGCCGCCCGGTGTTATGCGGACCTCACCATGGAGGCCAGCGTGGTTCTTCCAATGTGGGTGACGATATGCACCGCCTTGGTTTCACTTGGGCTGAAATTGAAGATATGGAACTGGAGGCAATCGCGTGATCGCAGATAAACCCCCGGCACCTGCGCGGTGCCGGGGCTCTTTACTCTGTTTTGCTTTTGTTCCAGTCGGTGATCTGTTCCAGGGCCTCCCGCAGTTTATCGAACCCGAACATGGCCGCGTATGCCACGAACAGGCCCAGGGCCACGCGCGGCCACCATGTACCAGGTGACGGCCCAGCCCATGATCTGGCACACCGCAAAGAACGCCACCAGGGTCACGGCCATGGATACCACCACGGCCAGGATATTGGTGGGGATCTTGTCCCAGGTTACTTTCTTTACCACCTGGGTGATGATGTTCGTGATCACGGTCAGGATCAGCGCCGCCAGCAGGATGGCGGACACCACCACGGGGATGTACTGCATAATGTTTTCCACTTTTATGTCCTCCTCTGATTATTTCACAGCCCCGCCCAGCGCCTGCAGCAGGTCCAGGGAAGGGAATGTGCCGTAAATGCTCCGCCAGTAGTCCGGGAGTTGATCACGCCGGCGGCCGCCAGGGCGTCCACGCCCTCCTCCGGTGTGTTGGTGCGCGGTCCCGCTTTTGGTGATGGCCTGCGCGGCCGCTTTCAGCAGCAGGTCCAGATATTTCACCTTTCCCGCCTCCGCCGCCTCCGCCCAGTAGTCCGGGAGTTGATCACGCCCAGGGCCTCCAGTTTATCGGCGGCCGCCTGGGGGGTGTCCTGGAGCATAAGCACCTGGCCCACCCGGATCAGGTTCTTGTTTTTGATGGCGTTGATCTCCACCAGCGCGTCCACGGTGGTCCCGTATGTATTGGCAATTTTGGATAGTGTGTCGCCGGACTTCACCGTGTAGATGGTCGCTCCGCCGGCGGATCCATTCGCGGTGCCGCCGGTTTTCGGTTGCTTTGCCCGCATAGTCCGGGGTGCCGAAACCGCGAATATACTCCCGTTGATCTTCATGGTCGGTATCCCACGGCGTTGCTCTTGTTCCCCTCGATCACGGTAAAGGTGCTGCGGACACCGCCGTGACGATACCCCACATGGTCGGCGGAGGCCGTCAGGTCGGTGGTTGCGTAGTTCGCGCCGTCGTCCCAGTTGTAAAAATGTAGTCGCCCGGCTCCGGCGTGTAGGCGTCATTTTTCCTGCCAGGCCCCCAGTTTCTTGAACAGTTCAATGTGCTTTTCGCACCCGCACTCGGTGGGAATAATGTCGGTCATTCCCGCTTTTGATGGCCACGGCGCTGGCAAATGTCTTTGCACCATGCGTCCGTGTACTTCACCGCGTACCCCCGGGCCAGGGGCTTGTGGGAGTTGTAAAACGTCGATGATCTTTTGTGGCTCCCGTCGCTTTCTTTGCACCCCAGCCACGCCACGGCGGTGTCCACAATCTTTTTGTCGCAGTTGCTGTTCTGTCATTGGTAAACCCTCCTTGTTAAATCCCCACGTCTGGCGGTTCCTCCCGCTCCGTGGGCGGTTCTACCGGATCGGCCCTTCGGCCGCTCCCGCTCGTTCTGGCGGCCTCCGCCGCCTTGTCCTTGTTGGTCTTGATCCACCCCATGACGCCATTTTCCAGCCCACACACCCCGAACACACAGGCCGTCAGCGTTGCAGGTTCGCTCCCCGTGTGCCAGAACACGGCCAGGTCCGCCGCCGTGTAGATCACCAGCACAACGGCCTCCAGGATCAGAACCTTGTCCATAGTTCCCATTTTCTTTTCTGCCGCCTTTGCCAGTCGTGCAGCGGCCACCCTGTTTCCTCCGGCCAGCCGTGGCCACCCAGCACAATGCAAAGGCAAGCGCGGCCCCTCCCATCATGGCGGCCGCCGCAATAAATACCGTTTTCATCACGCCGCCACCGTCAGCAGGTAGACGATCCCGGCGAACGCGGCCGCCGCCAGGGCGCCCACCAGTCCCCCTATGAATTTGTCCACGATACCGTCCCACCGTTTCCCCGGTTTTCTCTCTATCGCGTCCACCTTCTTGTCCAGATCCGTCACGCTCTGCTTTATGTTCGACATGGCCTCCGTCTGGTATTTCTGCTCTGTCGCCATGACCTCCCACAGCGGTGGCCAGCCGGTTCACGGCGTCGATTTCCTCCGCCAGTTCGTTGATCCGGTGGGTGTTCGATTTGCTCCGCTGCTCAACCTCTGCCAGTTTACGGCCATTTCTTCCTGGTTCAAGGTCCCACCCCCCTCACCGATGGCCACGGCATACTGCGCCGGACGGCCGCGATCTCCTCCGCATGGGCTACCGCTCCATGCTGTGCCAGTTCCATGGCCTGCGCCTGAATGATCACGTTCATGCGGTCAATGACGGCGCACAGGTCTGCGATCACCTTTGTGTGGTCCATTGGCGTCACCCCCTTGCCCCGATCAGTCCCGCGATATGCCGCAGGTCCTCCACCGGCGCCTCGAAAAATTCATGGCTCCACAAGAAATGATCCTCATGGTCTGCCCGCCTGTATTTCTGGCAGGTGGCGTCCTCCCCACCAGATCCAGCGGTCTTGATGGCCTTTGTCCCGTTTCTCCAGTCTGGAGGTAATGGCCAGCGTCAGGGCGCCCTGCTCCCCGGCCTTGTCCGTCGTCGTCCCTGGCGAAATACAGGTGTGCTTTTCTGCTGGTCACGGCGCACACGGCCGCACCCTGGTGGATGATCAGGCCGTCCACGGCCTCCCACTTCCGTGCCATAGGGGAGATTTACGCGGCCGGAGATCCCCGCCTCTCTCATGCGCTTTTTAACGATGTAGCGGACATTCCCCATTGGTTACACCTCCGCCGCGTCGTCTGCGGCCTCCGTCCATCCGTACACGCCAGGCTCCCAAACATTGGCCGCCACGTCACTGATCCAGTGTTTCCCGTTGTGGCTGACCTTTGCCCCCTGTTCGTATGCGTCATGGGCGCCCAGTGGCTGGGACCATTCCGGCCACTCCTCCGCAGGGTCTGAGATGCTCACCCACAGGCTCACCGCCGTGTCCGGCGTCCAGTCCGTCCTGCGACGTGTGGGCCTGAAGGCACTTATACAGTTTCCCGTCCGTGTAGCGCGGGATCTGCCCGGCTGCGTAGTTGACGGGATAGGCCCATGGTGAAAACAGGTCCGCGTGTTCCGCCGCTGTCACGTCGTCGATGTTTCCGGCCTCCGCCATGGTGGTGAACACGATCCCGTTGGTCGTTGCCGTTTTCTCGATCTCCTGGCCCGCGTCCACTTCCTCCATGACCACGCTTTCCGCGCCCTCCACGGCATCTCTGCCCAGGATGTGGTACACGGCCCCGCCGTATGCGATCCCCGTCGCCTCCGCCTCCTGGCAAGGACAAAGCACCCGTTTCCCGCTTGCCTCACATAGGTGGGTGCCTCGGTCATGCCCAGGCTTGTCCGTCCTTGATGATCTTAAACATGGTCTGCACCTCCATAAATTGCATGAAATAGCCGGTTCAGTTTCAGGACCCGGCCGTGGTCGTTGTAGTTCTCAAAATAGGCGATCTGGCTTGTCAGCCATTCCCGCACCTGGGTGACAGTCATTTCCCCGGCGTCCACCTTTGCCCTGAACGCCCGCAGTTTCCGCCGCGCCCGTTTCATCCCGTCCCGGTTCCCATGGGTGATCACCTTCCCGGTTTGTGTCAGGTGGAATTTTACCTTGCAGAACCGGAACGGCTTTGACAGCGGCACGATCTTGGTTTTTCTGCGGCTCACCGTCAGCCCCATGGCCTCCATTTTCTCCGTTACCGCGTCCCGGAACGCCTCCGCCTGTTCTTTCGTTTCCGCGATCATGTGGTAGTCGTCCATATAGTGGGCCGGTGCCTCCGCCCGCAGTTGGCAGGCCGCCCAGTTGTCCACGGCGGACGGCAGGGACACCATTTCCATCTGTGACGGCTCCACGCCCAGCGGCATACCTGCGCCGCCAGGAACGGAGGCCACCACCATGTCCGCCACCGCCCGGATCTCATTGTCCAGGATCAGGCGCCGGTGGCGTTCGTAGATCTCTCCGCATGGGGCGCGGATGGAAAGAACTGCTTTAGGTCCATAAGGACCACGTACCCCTCTGGCCATGTTTCCGGTAATGGTCCGCAGGATCTTTTCAGTTCCTCATGGTGGAAGTGCAGGCCCTTTCCTCGTTGGCTGGCTCCGTTTCGGTATATCATCCCGGGGTGTATAGCGGCTCCAGCACTTCCTTGGTCAGGGTTTTGTGGATCTGTCTGTCGTTGATGTGCGGGGCGTCTATTGGCCGGATCTTTCCTCGCTCCCGGAGGAGGAAGTGGGCGCCCGGTTTCGGCCGCCATGTCCCGGAAATGACTTCCCGCCGCCGGCGGGCCGTCCCGGAAAACAGGTGCCGTTCAAAGTTCTGCGTGGACTGTTTCCACCTCACATTGTTGCAGCACTTCTTTCCCCATTTGAACATTTTCCGAAAACTGAACGCCTGGTCTATCCCGCCCAGGGCGTCGTTTCGGATCCGCCGCCGCTCCTCTCGGGCGGCTTTTTCGTCTATGGTATCGCGCCTCGCGGCGCTCCTCACTGGTCATATATTTTATTCGCGCCTCCGTGCGGTTTTGGTGTAGGTGTGCGGCTAAACCGCGTAGCCCCGGCACATGAAACGGGGTTAGCACAATAGACCCGCCATGCAAGCAGCGTCCGTGCAAGGGCCACAAAGTGCGGTTTCGGGTTTTGCCCGGGAAGTATCTCTCCTTTCACAATGGGTCCGGTTCGTTTCCTACTGCATTTGACCCGCTCCCCCTTGCGGAGGTTGTGAAATCCGGGGCCACGGCCCAGGAATTGTTCGCGTTGTTGTTGTTGGCGCGCCGTTGGTGTTGACAAGGCAGAAATTGTTGGTGTTCGTCGCATTGACGGACCGGCACCACGCATTGGCCGCCGTCAAAGGGTCCGCCGCCCTGCCACTCGGCACGTTTTCAGAGATACACCCAATGGCCAGTGATTTATTTTCTTTTTCGGTCGCTCTCCAGAACGGCCCGGATCAGTTCGTTTTCCCTGTCGATCTTTTCGGCCAGGTTTTGCGCCATATCATCCAGTTTTTTGGTGGCCTCCGCCGCCGGTATGCTTTTCCCGTCCGGCTTTGTAAAGCACCCCTGCGGGTTCAATGCCAGGATGGTATAACAATGCCCCAGGCGCACGTCCAGGGCCATGAGCGCGGCCCTGGCCTCCAGCAGGTGCCCTTTCCGCAGGCCCATGTTCGGCTCTCCCTTTGGAAAAATACTGCTCGCCTTTTCCTTCTGATCGATCACTTCCCCGGCCAGCGCGGCCACCGGCTCCGCCAGCAGGCGGGCATACCTTGCGGAAAGCCTGGTCAGAAATGCCACGGTTTCCACGTAGATCTCATTGGCCAGGTTTACGTACTCCGCCTTGCTGGTTGATCTCTTGCTTTTCAGTACGGACACGGCCGCCCCTCCTTTCGGTTCTTTCTCGGTCGGATCCGCCCACTTCCGTGGGCGGGATTTTCTCCGATTGCTCCGCCGGATTAGGCGGCAAAGCCGGGGCCACGGCCCAGGAAATGTACGCGCTGCCGTTGATGGCGCCGCCGTTGGTGTAGACAAGGCAGAAATAGTTGGTGTTCGTCGCATAGACGGACCGGCACCACGCATAGGCCGCCGTGCCGGTGGCGTCGTGCTTGTAATGCACCTTGCTGTTGCCCGCCTGGTAATAGGCGTACTGCTGCTGGTAGTTCTGTTCCGCGCTGTTGGCATAGGACCGGGCGCCCTGCACCTCGAACTCCGAAAGCAAAGGCAGGTAGTCCGTGGTGCTGGTCACATAACTGGCCGTATTGCTCCCGCCGCCGGTGTTGTCGCTGTACTTGGTGATCGGTTTCATTACAGCGCGGAGATCCGCCGGCAGGGCCGCCAGCAGGGTGTTTGCCCTCGGGCTGGTTGGGGTCGTGTCGGAACCCAGGACCGTGGTTCTCATGTGGCTGCCAGCCCACCCGCCGCTGTTGGTGTTGCTGGTGTTCATGGTAAACTTTCCGCTTGTGCTGGTGGAACTCCCGTAACTGCTATCGCAGAGGCCCACCTGGGTGCCGCCGATCTTCCCGATCTTGAAGTGGATCGGTTGGAACCCTCCCGGCTGGCGTTGTGGTTGAACCCCAAAATAAAAACATTGATTGACAGGTTGGAGAACGAAGTGGCGCCCACGGTCCCGTTGATGGTGATGGTCTTGGTGTCGCCCACGTCCCAGTAGTTGTCCCCCTGGCCCGCGTCGGAAACCGCCTTGATGGTGGCCCACGAATTGCTGTTTAAAGGTGCTTGAGATCACGGTCACGGTGATGGCCTGGGTGGTCGTCTTGGTCCTCCGCCCTCCGAATAGGAAACGGTGATGGCCGTGGTCCCCTGCGAAAGGGCGCCGGTGGGGGAGTAGGTGTACCCGGTTACTGCCGCCATATTTGCTCCCGTCGTTATAGTGCGCCGTCACCACCATGCCCGCCGTGCTGAAAGTTTCCCCGGAGAAATAGGAGGTCCTGCTGGGCGGTGTGGTGATCTCAATGCTGGTCAGCACCTTGGAAACAGTGATGGCCTGGGTGGCCGTCTTGGTCACTCCGCCCTCCGAATAGGAAACGGTGATCGTGGTCTTTGCTCATGTTCAGGGTGCCGGTGGGGGAGTAGGTGTACCCGGTCACGGCGCGGCTTGCGTCGTCCGTATAGTACGCCGTCACCACCATGCCCGCCGGGTTGAAGGTTTCCCCGTACTTGTACGCCGTCTTTGTGGGCGGCGTCGTTACCGCGATATGGTCCAGGACCCGCACGGCCACCGCCACCGTGGTGGTCTTTGTGATCCCCGCCCGGCTGTATGTCACAGTGACAGACTGGGTTCCCTGTGCCATGACCTGGGGGGAAAATGTGCAGTCGTCCGTCACGTTTTCGGTGGTGTCGTCCTCAAAAGTCGCTGTCACCACCATGCCCGCCGGGCTGAAGTTCTCTCCGATGAAATAGGTGGTTTTTGTCGGCTGCGTGGTCACGGCGATCCCGCTCGTGATCATCAGGTCCACCTCATACAGCAGGCCGCCGCCCACCTCAACCTCCTGGGACACGCTTTCGCCGTTCAGGCTTGCCGTCACGGTCCAGGCGCCCACGTGCGGCAGTTCAAACTCCGTGGAACCCGTACCTTGCAGGGTGGTTTCTCCGCCGTCAGAACAGGTCACGGACGCGCCCGCACAGGTTGTCACGGAAATGGTGGGGCTTTGCACCCCGATGGCCTCTTTCAGCGCCTGCAGGGTTGCTCTCGGTGCTGTCCCGTGGATACGTCATAGAAGGGAATAAAGTCCTGCGTGTTCATGCTGCTTTCCTGCGTCAGGGCGTTGGTGGGCGCCTGGTAGTCCGTGCCCGCCGTTGCCTTTTCCACGCTGTACTTGTCGCCCTCCTCGGTGGTTGTCTTTTTCCCTTTCAGCAGGCCCTCCACTTTGATCTGGTCCTGTTTATTTGCCAGGGCGCCGCCGTGGGCGTCCGGGTCCTCGTTGTGGTCGTCGATCAGATCCTGCAGGCTCTCCTCCAGTTCCGGTTTGATCGTGTTGTTGAAATATTCCGCCACGTCCTCGGCGGTCATCCACGCCTCCGCAGGATACGCCACGTCAACCTGGGTTCCGGTCGTCACCGTGATGGATACCGGATACCGGCGCACGTCCGGCGCCGTGCCCGCTACGTATGCGCTCACGTACTGCTTGGCGTTGCCCAGGGAACCATACCCGATCAGGGGTTTCCTCTCCGTTCCCCACCTTTCCGAAAATGCCAAATTCTCCGATCCAGAACCCTTCCTGCAGTCCTCCGTTCAGGTCGGATCTGTATTCCACGATCATGTTGACGTTGTTCCCGTCCACCGTGGGCGCGGTGCTTGTCGCCTCCGGCCCCGGTGCGATCAGGTCCGTTAATTCCCGCGCCGCGTCCGGGTTGTCTGCAGTTCCTTCACCCACCACAGCCTTTGTGATGGTCAGGGTCTGCCCGGCCACCATGCTGGCCAGGAGCGCGTTCCGCTCTCCGTGATTACAAATCCATAGAACACTGGTTTACCTCCTGTTTATCCCGCCGCCGGTATGGCGGTTTGTGTTGTCCCGAACGCTCCGCCAGAATACAGGCTTTCGTTCAGGTTGTAGTCCACCGGGGCCTCCGGCAGCGGCGTGGATGTGTAGCCCTTTCCCATGGTCCCCCGTGAATGTCACGAAATCGGGATCCATGGTCGTGATGGTGATAATATCATCCAGCCACGAAGAAAGGCGTTTTACAGAGGACAGGACGCGCCGGAACTCCTCCAGTTCCCCAGGCTCCACCTCTCCGCCGTCGCCTACGTATGCCCGGAAGTGGTGCGGATCTCCGTCGTACTCGTACCACTCCTCTATGTACCCTGTCTGGAAAATGGTTTCAATGATCCGGTTTACCGCCGCCGGCGTCCCCATCTGCGAATAGAACAGGAGGGACCCCTGGATCAGCGCCCGTTTTGTGTTCAGGGAATAGTTTTCATCATAGGAAGGGGTGCGAAGTTCCACGGCCATATAGTCCAGCAGCCATTCCGGCATTGTTGATATGGCCGCGTAGGTCCTGGCCGCGTCGGAGTAGGCGCACAGTTTTTCAATCTGCCTCCCCACCGCATAGGCAAAAGCCTGCGTTTCCACTTGCCCGGCCAGGTTTTCCGGCATGATCTGCGTGAACCGGCTCCCGGAAAGTTTAATCATCCTCCAGCCCTCCGTATGTGACCACCGCTGCCCTGGATCGCGACACCTTTATGGCGTCCACGGTGGTGTACGTCGGCGCTGTCACGGTCACGCGCTTGGCTCCCGCCTCCATGACCATGGCCACCAGTTTGGAAGGGTTAATGTCCCGTCCT
>VOFE01001882.1_pt1 | contig 11843 bp, 14 predicted proteins | sample 5384071 | NCBI WGS metagenome assembly VOFE01 (sample SAMN12384724, study PRJNA508395) | human gut metagenome | isolation source: healthy gut D | host: Homo sapiens
ACGTTGGCGATGCTCCCCGCGTTGCCGGCGGCGGCCCCCATCCAGAGGATGTCGTGGTTGCCCCACTGGATGTCGAAGTTATGGTAGTTGCAAAGCGTGTCCATGATGATGTGGGCGCCCGGCCCGCGGTCGTAGATGTCGCCGATGATGTGCAGCAGGTCGATCGTCAGGCGTTGGATCAGGTTGCACATGGCGATGATGAAGTCATTGGCCCGGCCGGTCGAGATGATCGTGTTGATGATCTGGTCCACATAGGCGGACTTGTTCGGCTCGTCGCTCGACTCGTGGAGCAGTTCCTGGATGATGTAGGAGAACTCCTTCGGCAGGGCCTTGCGCACTTTCGAGCGCGTGTATTTGGACGAGACGTTCCGGCAGACGCGTACCAGTTGGTTCAGCGTGATCAGATACCAGTCGTCCAGGTCTTTTTCGCGTTGCCGGATCAGTTCCAGTTTTTGTTCCGGATAGTAGATCAGCGTGCAAAGCTCCTTCTTCTCGAAGTCGCGCAGCGTGTTGCTGAATATCTCGTTCACTTTGCGCTTGATCGCACCGGAGGCATTTTTCAGCACATGGTTGAAAGCCTGGTGCTCGCCGTGGATGTCGGACAGGAAATGCTCCGTCCCTTTCGGCAGGTTCAGGATGGCCGTGGACGTAGAATGGGTGAACAGTTTCGGTTTTGAAAACGAGACGTTGCTGGAGGGACAAGACAAATCGGTGGCGAATTACGGAGCGGGATTTAATTTCACGTACGATACGCGGGACTTTGTACTGAATGCCTACCGCGGCAATTTCTTTCGTTGGGAACAGATGTTCTACCCGTCCGGTTTCGGAAACGACTACGCTTTCAGTTATACCGACTTGACTTATAGCACCTACCATCAGGTGTGGAAAGGCGGCGTGCTGGCCATGGAATTGCATACCTTGTTCAATTATGGAGATGTGCCTTGGACCATGATGGCCCAGGTCGGGGTGTTGGGGCGCATGCGTGGGTATTATGAAGGGCGATATCGCGACCGTAATATCATGGAAGGGCAGTTGGAGCTGCGCCAACATATCAAGGGGCGCAACGGAATAGCCGTATGGGTGGGTTTGGCCAACGTGTTTCCTAATTTCGGTCATATATATTATGATGAGATGCTTCCCAACTATGGTATCGGCTATCGTTGGGAATTCAAGAAAAAGGGGTGAATATACGTTTTGATTTGGGCTTTACCAAAGACAGCCCGAATTTCACCTTTAATATCAATGAGGCTTTTTGAAAAAAACTAAAAACAGAGATATAAAATGAATTTTAAAGAGTGTGTATGTCTCAGGGCTGTTGGCTGTATGGCCCGTGATGCAGGGCATGGCCCAGTCGGAATTGATTAAGTTTGGTGATTTCGATCAATGGATAGTCCGCAACATTAAGGAGAGCGGCATTATCGGTGGAGATACCAAACAGTTGTACGAAATCGGTCCGGACGCGGTCTGGAACGAGAACAAGGCTTATACGAATCAGGGAGGTTCGCCGTGGGCAACGTCGAATGTGATGGCCAAGGTTTGCGGAATCACCAAGACGAATACTTCGGTTTACCGGGAGAAACGGGGAGACGGTTATTGTGCCCGCCTGGAGACTCATGTAGAGAAAGTGAAAGTCATGGGAATTGTGAATATAGAAGTGTTGGCAGCCGGTTCTGTTTTTCTGGGCAGCGTGCCCGAACCGATTACCAATACGTCCAATCCGATGAGCAAATTGGCTGTGGGCATACCTTTTACCAAACGTCCGCAGGCTATCAGTTTCGACTATAAGGTGAAACTTTCCGACGAACCGGACCGTATCCGTCAGACAGGGTTTAGCCGCGTGACCAAAGTCCAGGGAAAAGATATGCCCGATGTGGTATGTTTGCTCCAGAAACGTTGGGAAGACAAAAAAGGGAATGTGTACGCCCAACGCATAGGAACGATGATTCATCGTTTCAACCACAATACGGATTGGGTAAACGGTGCAAAATTTCCTATTAAATACGGTGATATTACCAAGCAGCCCGGGTTTCAAAGTTATATGGGATTGATATCCGGTGACAAGACACAATACACCCGTAACAGCAAGGGGAAGATGGTGCCTATCAAGGAAGTGGGTTGGGCCGATGCCGGTGAAACGCCCACGCATATCGTGTTGCAGTTCGATTCCAGTTACGGAGGCGCGTACGTGGGTTCTGTAGGAACCACATTGTGGTTGGATAATGTGCATGTCATATATTAAGTAGGTAAGTGGGCAGCATGAAGACAGACCGTTTTACATACGAAGGTGTGCCGACACCGTGCTATATCATAGAGGAAGATTTGTTGCGGCGTAACCTGGAGCTGATTCGGGATGTATCCCGAAGGGCGGGGAGTGGAAATCATTTTAGCCTTCAAGGCTTTCGCTTTATGGAAATCGTTCCCTGTTTTCAGGGAATACATCAGCCATACCACGGCCAGTTCCTCTACGAGGCCCGTTTGGCGGCGGAAGAATTCGGTAGTAAGGCACATACTTATTCTCCCGCTTATACGGAACGTGATTTCGACCGGATACTCTCGTGCAGCAGTCATGTCACGTTCAATTCCATGAGCCAGTATGTCCGTTTCTATCCGCGCGTGGAGGAATACAACCGTCTGCATCCGGAGGAGCGTGTCTCTTGCGGGCTGCGCATCAATCCGGAGTATTCGGAGATAGAAGTGGACTTGTACAATCCTTGTGCGCCCGGCTCCCGTTTCGGCATGATGGCCTCGCAACTTCCGTACTGCCTGCCAGCCGGGATTGAAGGATTCCATTGTCATTGTCACTGCGAGAGTTCTTCCTGAAGCACTCGAACACACTTTGCAGCATATAGAGGAGAAGTTTGGGAGATGGCTGTCCCGATTGAAATGGCTCAATCTGGGAGGCGGCCATTTGATGACGCGGAAGGATTATGATGTGGAGCGTTTGGTGGCCATCCTGAAAGGCTTGAAGGAACGCTATCCCAACCTTACGGTCATTTTGGAACCTGGCTCGGCTTTTGCCTGGCAAACCGGTCCGTTGGTTGCTTCGGTAGTCGATGTTGTGGAAAATAAAGGATACGCACGGCCATTTCTCGACGTGAGCTTCACTTGCCACATGCCGGATTGTTTGGAAATGCCGTATCAACCGTACGTAACGCCGAGACGATGGAACCCGATGCGGTGAAACGTGCGGCTCCGGAAGAAAATGTCTATCGTTTGGGCGGGAACAGTTGTTTGAGCGGTGACTACATGGGCGCATGGCGCTTTGGCCATCCGCTCGCGCCGGGCGACCGGATTATCTTTGAAGATATGATACATTATACTACGGTAAAAACCAATATGTTCAACGGCATCCGCCATCCGGACATCGCGATGCTGCATAGCGACGGGACTTTGGAATATTACCGGCGTTTCAGTTACACCGACTATCGGGACAGGATGTGTTGAAAACAGAAAAATGAAATAACGATTGATTTTTTTCCATACAGATGCTTGCGCTTTAAAAAAATAATTGTACCTTTGCAACCGCATTCAGGGGAATGCAAAACTAATGAACTTAATGGAACAAGCATCTTTTGCGGAAATAGCTCAGTTGGTAGAGCACGACCTTGCCAAGGTCGGGGTCGCGGGTCCGAGTCCTCGTTTTCCGCTCGCACATTCTGAATAAATGACACTTGGAAATATTTTTCTATTGTATTGCCCAGGTGGCGGAATTGGTAGACGCGCACGTTTCAGGTGCGTGTGTTTCACGACGTGCAGGTTCGAGTCCTGTTCTGGGCACATTGTTTATTCAGAATGATTTTATGATGGAGAGGTGGCGGAATTGGTAGACGCGCTACTTTGAGGGGGTAGTGAAAATTGTTTCGTGGGAGTTCGAGTCTCCTCCTCTTCACCAATCTTTTTTGGTCTTTTTGCGGAAATAGCTCAGTTGGTAGAGCACTTTGCTTAATATCAAGGAAAAGGAGACACCGAATGTCAAATCGGGGTGGGGGTGAATCAAGGGGACGAATATGGGGACTATCAGTGCTGTGACCAGATTGATTAAAATGGTATAGGTGGTCAGGTTGGCCGCACTGCCTCCCAATTTTCCGGTGACCACTGCTGCCGCCGTAGCTGTCGGGCAAATCATGCACACAGCATGGCGGCTTCTGCCAAAACCTGGCCCGGCAGATGGGAAAACATTTCAAAAAGTCCGGCAAGGAGGGCAAAACAGCCGGCCTGAATCAAGAGCAGCCATCCATGCCAACGGCAGGACGGAGTTCTCTGGGATTCACTTTACAGAACGTGATGAAAAGCATGGCAAAAATCAATGCCGGTTGCAGGATGTCGATAAACCGGGCTACGTAAGGCTTCGTAGGTTCCAGGGCAGGAATCCGGTGTAAATGAAGTAAGACAATGCTCCCGCGAGCATGGCGATGGGGAGAGTCCAGTTTTTAATGAATCTGATGATAGGCATGTTCAAATTATCATGAATGGTTGTGCAAAGTTACTTATTTTGTTATCGCCGGGGCGGATTAAACCAGACAAAATTTGTCCGGACGGGAGATTTTATATAATTTTGCACCGGTCTCCGACTAATTATATCCTTGATGTATAATTGTTCGGATTTTATGGTTTTATTTATTTAATGAATTGATGAATTTATACATTCGCTATTTTTGACGAGGAGTGCGTGGTGAGTTCGGCGGAAGAGGCTTTCGATTTCCTGTCTTCTCTGCCGGGTATTACGTTGGATGAGGCTTTCGTGAAAGATTTGCGCCAATACATGGATAGTCCGATGCCTTATCCCAAGCGTTATAAGGTACGTCCCCGTGTGTATTTTATTGTGATTAAGACAACGGCTACGACTTTGGCCGAATTTAAAGTGAACGGAGGCAGGACGCAGTCTTTGGCCGAAAGTTCGGAGAAGGAACCCGCGGCCCGTTTTTCCATCAACGACCGTCCGGGATGGTATGAAGGGGAAATCCTTTTCAAACGTGTGGTTCCATTCCCGGCACCACGAAGTTCCAGTATAAGGATACGCGGTTCAAGGCTCGTTGCAAGGCTCGTAACGCGCAGGAATGTTACAATCGCATAGTGGAGCATTTGCGTTCACGGCAAGATGTGGATGCGCGCAGCCAGTTTCCTTCCGTAAAGGGAAAGAACTTCTCTTGTTCATATTTGGGCATGACATTGAAGAGGAATAGAACCCAGAGGGGGGAGATGTGCCCCGCGTTTGTATAGGAACGTTTTCCTTACGTACGGGGATTTTGTTTTAAAGATAAAGGGATGCCGGTCGCGGCATCCCTTTTTGTGTATGGCCTCGTGTCTAAACTTGCGGTGCCATGCAGGCTTTATGTTTCACAAGTGCGTCCTGCGTCATTTCACCCAGATTTTCCGGCAGCTTCCGTCAGCTTCGCGTACGATGTATGCCCTTTGCGTTGGACGGAATCATCCGGCCGTTGAGGTCGTAATGTACGGTTTTTCCGGACGCTTTTCCTTTGAGGACGCCTTGTATGCCCGAGGGGTCAAACTCTTCGCAAAGGTAGAACATGTCCCATCCCACGGCTGCGGCGTAACTTGCGGTGGAGCCGGTCGGGATTTTCAAAGTGCAATGCTCTGGATTCACGCCATCGAAAACCATGGTCCAGTTCTCGCCGTAAAAAGGTTCGCATACGGGAGGTACAGGATTGAAAGAAGTAATTTCTTTCAGGCCGAGGCAGCTATAAAAAGGCTTCGTCGCCAATGTATTCCACACTGGCCGGAATAGAGATGGCAGCCAGTGCATAGCAACGGGAAAACATGGAAGCCGGAATCGTTGTGAGGTTTTCGGGCAGCGTGGCCGAAACCAGCTTGTCGCACCCGCTGAATGCGCTTTCGCCGATGGAGTCGATGCGGGAAGGCAGTGAGACGGACAGCAGGCCTGTGCCGCTGAAAGCTTCCTTGCCGATGGTTTTCAGGCTTTCCGGCAGGTCGATGCCTGCCAGGTTCCAACAGTTGTTGAAGGCCCGACCGCAAACGTCCGTCGTCCCGTCAAGTAGTGCAAGGGTAGTACCTTCCGCCATCGTACCTTTATATTTATAGGCAAACGTGGAGAGGTAGACCACTCCGTCGGGCTGTGCGTTGAGCCATGCCGTACCGTCGAACGCGCCGGTACCTATACCTGTCAAAGAGGCGGAGAGGTTGATGTCGGCCAGTTTGGTGCATCCTTGGAAGGCGTAATCCCCGAGGCTAAGACCTTCTTGCGCCAAGGTGTTCATAGCTTTCTTTGCAGGTGAAGCCACGGTCACGGACACGAGGTTCGGACAGTTGCTGAACGCGCTTTCTCCTATTTCACGGATGTTTTCCGGAATGACCAATGAAGTAATCGACCAACATCTGTAGAAGGCATACTGCCCTACGGAGGTGAGGGTGGAAGGCAGTACCAGTTCACTGCATATCTCGCTGCCGCCGATGTACAGTTTGCCCGAGGCGGACGGGTTGGCACTCGCGGAGGCAAAGTATATGCGGCACCATTCGTCCAACGTTCCTTCATATTGCGTTTGGGTCGGATTGACATAATTAAAGGACATGGCACCGATAAAATTCACTTCTTTGCCGATGACTACGTTTTTCAGGCGGTTGCAGTAGAAAAAGGCGTATCCGCCGATGCGCTGTGCGTGTATCTCGGCTTGTGCCAGTTGGGTGCAGTAGGAAAACGCTTCTCTGCCGATTTCTTTCACGTGGGCAGGGAATACGGCCGACGTCAGCCCTTTGTAACCGGCGAAAGCGTAGTCTTTCACTGCGGTGATGTCCTCCGGGACCACCAAGTCGGTCACGATTTGCTGGTCATCTGTGCCGTAGTCCACGTAGAGGCGTGAGGCGAAAGACAACGGGCAGGTTTCTTCCGGATACGTGTCCGCCAGCATGTCGATGCGCATCCATCCGGACAGGCTTCCTTTGTAGCACACGTCGGCCAACGCCTCGCAATTTACGAACGCCCCGTCGCCGACGCTCTTTATTTTGTCGCCCATCGTGATGGAAGTCATCGCCGTGCAGTTGGAGAAGGCACTGTATCCGATGGTTTCCAACCCGTCGGGCAGGACGATGCTGCCCAATGAGGTACAACCGTTGAACACATACCTGCTGAGGGCCTTCAATCCGGCAGGAAGTTCTACGGACTTCAGCGCGGTGCAGTTCTGGAAAGCATATTCGCCGATGGAATCCACGGAAGCCGGAAGGCAGACCGTCTCAATGCGCATTGTTTGAATGCCCCGTTGCCTATCGTCGTCAGCGTGGACGGCAGTTCCACGTTGGAAAGGGAAGTGCATTCCAGGAACATGTATTCGCCTATCACGGTTGCGCCCTCTTCCAACCGGACACTTTGCAGGTTGGTGCAGCCCGTGAACACGGCCATTTCTATGCTGTCTACGCCCGATGGTATGACGATGGACTGCAAGGCTGTGCAGCCGCTGAATGCGTCGGATTTGATAGTTGTGACACTTTCTCCGATAGCTGCACGAGTCAGGCCGGTACAGCCTTGGAACATGGATGAAGGGATGGTGGTAGTTTGGCCCGACACGTCCGCCGTTTCCAAGGTGGACGTGTTCCACGGGCACGAAAATCCGTAGAACGACAGGTTTCTCCCCACCCGCAACTCGTGCACCGGGAGGTTGGTGAAATCCCCGTCGATGATCAGCGAATCCTTGCTTTCGGCAAAGCCAGTTCCGTCAACGAGGGGCAATCGTTGAAAACTCCGTATGTCATTTCCTTCACGCTGGCCGGTATGGTGATGCTCTTCAGGCTCGTGCAGCCTGAAAACGTGCCGGAACCCAGTTTTTGCAGGTCTGCCGGAAGCGCACGTCCTCCAGGCTGCTGCAACCATTGAAGGTTCCTGCAATTCCGTCATGCCGTCCGGCAGCGAAACCGACTTCAGTGCAGTGCAGCCTTGAAGAGAAAAATTCTCCCGGTTGCACCTGTAGGACGACGGAAGTAACGTCCGTGTTATATCTGAACATTTCATCGTCCACTTCTGTCACGCTGTACGTCTTGCCATCGTAGGTGAACGAAGCCGGAACTGTTATGTCCCCAGAATATAGTCCGTCATCTAAAGGCATAGCCTTGGCTGTTCCTGCATTTTCGTTGGTTTCATACCTGATGCCTCCCACGGTTACGTCGTCGGCCATCGCTGTGCCGCTACTTCCGCACCATGCCCCGAAAAGGAGCGTAAATAAACATGTTTTTTTGTTCTCATAACCACTATATTTTAGTATTTGTTGATGCTTGTTTTTGTATGGTTTAGTTTCTCTCTTACGAAGAGAGCGACCACAGGAATAGAAGTCTGAATGTCATAACTTTTTAGGTTGTAAGAACTTAGATTTTCATTAAATATGTTTATTAAGTTGGAATGTAAGATAAAAAATAAGATTTGTGATTCACTTATATTCACCATTTTTGTAACTTTCTGACGAGACGGTCGCTCTCTTCGTAAGAGATAAACTCACGGCAGATTCATTTTTCATTGAACTTCATTTTGAGTCTGCCAAAATGTCAGTTATAATGAGCTTAGGTTTGGTTTTTCGGGAACGGGTGCAGGCGTGTGCGAAAATAATGGATTCTCGTGCCTTTTGCCCGGGACAATATGTAACGGATAAGAAGCCGGATCATGTTGAATGTAATTTCCGTTTGTCTTTTACTTACCTTCCGTATCCGGGTATCCGGCATAGGCGAGGGGAAGCCATACAAAATGACAGTAGCTTTTTGTCGGGGAATAACGTCGGAATAGAAAAAATCCCTTTTCCCCGTGGAGGATGTTTTGCCCTTTTCTTCTTGTTTTTGGGGTGGGATGAGGACGATGACGGAAAGTTATGCGGAGAAAAATTAATCGCTTTCAGCCGAATGAGAAATCAATCTCTTGCAATTGATTGTGAATATTCCATAATTCTTATTGGGATATGCCGCACAAATATGTATGTTTCTTAAAAAGAATTTTCCAGATGAGGCTGTTTCCGTCTTTTTTCTCTCTGAGAGTGGGGCGAAAAACTGCCATTTGTCAGTCTACGCCTGCGGTGTGAAGGGGGAGAAGGGCGGGCGGTGCAGCGGAGTAGCGGGATGGAGGGCCGCTGTCTTGTTTCCACGAAAGATGAGGATGCGGCTCGGCAGTTCCTCGTCAAAAGCAAGCTTCTGGCTTGGGCTGCACTCGCCTTTCGTTTTCTTTGTTTCACGAAGATAGGATGCGGCTCGGCAGTTTCCTCGCTCAAAAGCAAGCTTTAGGCTTGGAACTGCACTCGCCTTTCGCTATCTTTGCGTACGGAAAGAACCGTTCAAAAGAAAGGGGAGACGATTATGCTTGCATACGTACGTTCGTAGAACAAGGAGATTCGAATTAAGGGAAAGCCGCGTCGGAGTTGCAGGACGGGCGGGATGCCATCGTACGGGTGACGTTGGGAAGCATCTGTACCAGTGATTTACACATCAAACATGGGAGTGTGCCGCGTGCCGTACCGGGAATCACGGTAGGGCATGAAATGGTCGGGGTGGTGGAAGAAGTAGGCCATGAAGTCACTTCGGTCAAGCCGGGCGACAGGGTGACCGTAAACGTGGAGATATTTTGCGGGGAATGCTTCTTTTGCCGACACGGATACGTGAACAACTGCACCGACCCTCATGGCGGATGGGCTTTGGGTTGCCGCATCGACGGAGGACAAAGCCGAATTTGTCAGGTTCCGTATGCGGACCAGGCTTGAATGTGATTCCCCGTCGGTGACCGACGAGCAGGCTTTGTTCGTGGGCGACATCTTGGCCACAGGCTTTGGGCGGCGCGTATCTCGGAAATCAAGGAAGAGGACATCGGTGTTGATTATCGGCGCAGGCCCCAGGGATATGCACTTTGCAGTGTGTCATGCTGAAAAATCTGCATCGCGTCATCGTTTGCGAACGGTCGGAGGAGCGGTTGCGTTTCGTGCGCGAACACTATCCCGGGGTGGAGGTGACGACCCCGAAAGCTGTAAAGACTTTGTGTTGCGCCATAGTGCCCATGGAGGGCGGACGTGGTGTTGGAGATGGCCGGTAGTCAGGACAGTTTCCGACTGGCCTGGGAGTGTGCCCGTCCCAATGCCATCGTGACGATTGTGGCGCTTTATGACAAGCCCCAGTTGTTGCCGTTGCCCGATATGTACGGGAAGAACCTGACGTTCAAGACCGGAGGGGTGGACGGTTCGATTTAACAGCCGAAATCTTTCCCTGATAGAGGCGGGCCGGATTGACACCACGCCGCTCGTCACCCATCGTTTCCCGTTGGAACGTATTGAAGCAAACCGGATTTTGAGAACAGGCTGGATGGCGTCATCAAGGTGGCCGTCACCGGACGGGAGCGATAGAGAAAAACGAACCCCGGTTTCCGATGCTTGTTTGAGGCTGGAAACCGGGGTTCGTATAAGTGAATGTTTACCGACGCACTACCGGACGATGACTTTTTGCCGGTCTACGATATACAGCCCTTTAGAAAGGCCGCGCACTTGTTCGTGCCCATCGACGGTCACTTGCCGTACCATGCGTCCATCCGTTCCGTAGATGGAAACGGTCAGCACTTGTCCTTCCGGACCTTGCAAACTGATGCAACCCTCTCCGCCGTATGCTTTGACGGTAGCTGTGCCCTTACCGGAAGTGACGGAGGTGGTGCCGTCGCCCAGAATAATACAACCTGAAGTTGTCGGCCTTATACCATCCGTCGTTACCTTTGATGCCGAGGGTGAGCATGCCGTCCGTCACGTGATGCTGTCTATGACGGTTTCGCAGGTAACGTCCGCCGAAACCGGTCGTCATCGTGGCCATGGCCTCGTTGGCAAGAGAGCGTGACGCTCTGTCCTTCGTCAGTGGCTATCCATGCCTTCACGCGGTAGAATCCGTTTTCAGTCCCGTGGCTTTCTGGCTCAGCGTGACGCTGCCTGCCCCCGCTACTGGAAAAGAGTAGAACACGTAACTGCCATCGGCATCCACCATGTAGTTGTCTAAAAGAGGAAAACGTCCGCCACCTTTGAACTCTGCCCTGTCTCGCGCGTGATGTCCCAGCCTGTGGTGCGTCGGCTTTCAAACGAAGCATTGGTCAGGTAGACATCCGTGAGGTCGATGGGCGCATCTGTGGGATGAGTTCTGTCGGCAGGCTTTGATATTCTCTTCCAGAAGGGCGGCTTCGGCTATCTCCTCCGCTTTCCGGATGGCGGGTATAATGCGGCTGCGGTGTGGATTGGCCGAGGAACGTGTTGAGGTCTTCCGCAGACAGCTGCCCGTCGGAATTTCCAGCCAAAATGTAGGCTTGGTTCAGCAGTTCGCCGAGCTCTTCGCTTTCCTTGTCTTTCTTTTCGTATGCGTAGATGTTGATGCTTACGTCCTTGTCGTACGTAAGGTAACCGCTGAAAGCGGGGATGGTGGTGCCCTCGTCCTCTACGAAGGTCTGTATGTCGGCCTTGTTCAGCATGCGGAGTCCTTTTCCGGGCCACTCCATTGCTGAAACTGTAGGACAGGGTGTCGGACGTAGCCGTTCCGTGCCGTCATCGACGGTCACGTCGGTGGCCATCAATCGGTCTTCGCCCGGCAGGTAGTCCGGTAGAAGGTAAGGCCGTGCAAGCGCTTTAACGTTGTGTTTACTTCGTCTGATTCCGAGATAAAGGATGTTGCTCAGTTTCTTGATTCATAGGTGCGCGGCTACCTTCAAGGTACTTCGCGGTCGAAAGGCAGGGCGATATATTTGCTATTTTCGTCGACGAGGACCAGGGAAGACGCAGTGCTATGCAAAAGCGTCGTTAAAGTAGTCAACTACGGTTAGTAGAGTTCCTCGCATACCCTATTCTGATGATATGGTCCAAAGATTCGCAGGTTGCATGATGAAA
>VOFE01001168.1_pt1 | contig 11805 bp, 13 predicted proteins | sample 5384071 | NCBI WGS metagenome assembly VOFE01 (sample SAMN12384724, study PRJNA508395) | human gut metagenome | isolation source: healthy gut D | host: Homo sapiens
AGGCCTTGACGGACAATATAGACAATCCGGAAAAGGTAACGGCAGAACGTGATAGAAGTAGCGCTCGATTATTTGGCCTGCGGCATCGATCCGGCCAAGTCCACCATCTTCATCCAGTCGCAGATACCGGAGTTGTGCGAGTTGTCTTTCTATTTCATGGATTTGGTGTCCGTGTCGCGCCTGCAACGTAATCCTACAGTGAAGACAGAAATACAAATGCGTAACTTCGAGGCGAGCATTCCTGTGGGGTTCTTCACTTATCCTATCAGTCAGGCTGCCGACATTACGGCTTTCAAAGCGACGACCGTGCCGGTGGGAGAGGACCAGGAGCCGATGTTGGAACAGGCGCGTGAGATTGTCCGTCGTTTCAACTATATCTACGGGGATACGCTTGTGGAGCCCAATATCCTGTTGCCGGAAAATGCCGCTTGCTTGCGCTTGCCGGGTACTGACGGCAAGGCTAAAATGAGCAAGTCTCTCGGTAACTGTATTTATTTGTCGGACTCGGCAGACGAGGTGGAGAAGAAGATACGCACCATGTACATTGACCCCAACCACCTGAAGGTGTCCGATCCCGGACAAGTGGAGGGTAATACGGTGTTTACTTATCTGGATGCTTTTTCCCGTCCGGAGCATTTCGGCCGTTATTTGCCGGATTATGCCGATTTGGAGGAGCTGAAAGCCCATTACCGCCGTGGAGGTTTGGGCGACGTGAAGGTGAAAAAGTTCCTTGCAGCCGTGATGCAGGAAGAACTGGAGCCTATCCGTCAGCGTCGTAAGGAGTTCGAACAAGATATTCCGGCGGTATATGAGATGTTGAAGAAAGGATGTGAGGCGGCTCGCGCCGTAGCGGCCGACACCTTGTCGGAGGTGCGTAAGGCCATGAAGATAAATTATTTCGACGATGAGGCCTTGATAGCCGAGCAGGCAGCCCGTTTTAGTGGAAAATGATATAGGCTGGGAAGGAATGAATACCGTCCGTCGTGGATTTTGCTCCTACGACGGATTTTTTTTATGAACAAGCCACACTCCAAAAATGCAGGAATGAGCGATGCTGGGGCGTAAATACTGTTACTCAAAGGGCTATGGTACCGTCAATGTACTTTATCACTTTAGCCGGTACTCCTCCTGCTATGGCACGTGCAGGAACGTCCTTGTTTACCACCGCACCTGCCGCTACGATAGCGTGGTCTCCAATGGTCACGCCCGCCAAGATGGTGGCATGTGCGCCTATCCATACACCTTTTCCGATATGGATGGGCGAATGATAAAGGTTCTGACGGTCGTCGGGGGCAAAGCCGTGATTTAGCGTAGCCATCACCACGCTATGCCCAATCAAAGCACCGTCACCAATGAAGATGCCACCTTGGTCTTGAAACTGACAACAGAATTGATGAAGACATTCTTTCCGAGATGGATGTTTTTCCCGAAATCGGTATAAAAGGGAGGAAATAGGCGAAAGGAATCGTCCACCTTGTTATCGGTAATCCGGCTGAACAGGGCGACAATTTCGGGAGAGTGGTAAGAGCCGTTCAAGTCGAAGAGCAAACGGCGGGTGGCATCGCTCTGTTCGCGCATGAAAGTAATCATTTCCTCGCCGGCCAAGGGCTTGCCTGTTGCAATCATCTGTTGAAATCGTTCTAATGTCATGTCCGTTCTGTTAAAATGATAATGCAAAGTTATCGGTTTTCTCCATTGTAATGGTATATAAATTACGGAAAGAATACCCGAATTGCTGTATCTTCAGGTCGGGGGGTGTGGTACGTTTGGGGTGGGGGAATTTTAGTAGCTATCCGCTCTTTGAGGATACTTGGCGGATAACTTTACCTTTTGGTGCAAAAAAAGTGCGTCAAAAATTTGCAGAAACGAAAAAAAGGCGTACCTTTGCATCGCTTTTTGAAACGAAAGAGAGGGGAGCTTAGCTCAGCTGGTTCAGAGCGTCTGCCTTACAAGCAGAGGGTCGGGGGTTCGAATCCCTCAGCGCCCACCACAGATTCTTTTTCTCTTTCGTATCATGGCAAGAGGGGCGCTTAGCTCAGCTGGTTCAGAGCATCTGCCTTACAAGCAGAGGGTCGGGGGTTGAATCCCTCAGCGCCCACCATGCAGGAAGACACTCGGAAGGTGTCTTTTTTGTTTTATGTCATCAATCTTTGTTTTTTCGATAACTTTTCTCTATTTTAATATGTGCGAATCGATAAATGAACTATTTTTGTAGCATAAATAATACGTATTACTTTTTTTATGGAATTGATTTGTTGACGGCCATTTCTCCGATAGACGGCCGTTATAGAGGTAAAACAGAGGCTTTGGCTTCCTACTTTTCTGAATACGCGCTTATTTCGCTATCGCGTGCGTGTAGAGATTGAATACTTTATTACTTTGTGCGAATTGCCTTTGCCGCAGTTGGCTGATTTCAATCATGATTTGTTTTCCCGTTTGCGTGACATCTACCGGAATTTCACGGAAGCGGATGCCGGACGGGTGAAGGAAATAGAGAGCGTGACGAACCATGACGTGAAGGCTGTGGAGTATTTTATCAAGGAAGAGTTTGATAAAATAGGAGGCCTTGAGGCTTATAAGGAATTCATTCATTTCGGCCTGACATCCCAGGACATCAACAATACATCGGTTCCTTTGTCCATCAAAGAAGCTTTGGAGGAATGTTACTATCCCCAGATGGAGGAACTGATAGCCCAGCTTCGCGCGTATGCCGAGGAATGGGAACGACGTGTCCATGTTGGCCAAGACTCACGGACAGCCTGCTTCGCCTACCCGTTTGGGGAAAGAAGTTATGGTATTTGTCTATCGTCTGGAACGCCAGTTGGAGATGCTTAAAGCGTGCCCCATTACAGCCAAGTTCGGCGGAGCGACGGGGAATTACAATGCCCATCATGTGGCCTACCCCCGTTACGATTGGAAGTCGTTCGGCAATAATTTTGTGGCTGATAAGTTGGGGTTGGAGCGTGAGGAATATACGACCCAGATTTCCAATTACGACAATTTGGGAGCGGTTTTCGATGCCATGAAGCGCATCAATACGATTTTGATAGATCTGGACCGTGATTTCTGGCAGTACGTGTCTATGGAGTACTTCAAACAGAAGATTAAAGCCGGTGAGGTCGGTTCCAGTGCCATGCCTCATAAGGTGAACCCGATAGATTTCGAGAATAGCGAAGGTAATTTGGGTATAGCCAATGCCATATTGGCACATTTGAGTATGAAGTTACCGGTGTCGCGTCTACAGCGCGACTTGACGGACTCCACAGTCTTGCGCAATGTCGGTGTACCTATGGGGCACATGGTAATTGCCATCCAGAGCACGCTGAAAGGTTTGCGCAAGTTGTTGCTGAACCGTGAGGCCATCAATGCCGATTTGGACAACTGCTGGGCGGTCGTGGCCGAAGCCATCCAGACGATTCTGCGCCGGGAGGCATATCCTCATCCTTATGAGGCTTTGAAAGCTTTGACTCGTACGAACCAGGCTATAACGGAAGAACCATTAAGAATTTCATAGAGGGGCTGGCTGTCAGTGAAGAGGTGAAGCAGGAGCTTCGTGCCATTACGCCCCACTCTTACACGGGAATTTAAAAATGTTGACCGGAGATGCGACTGGCCCGCGAGGGCGAACGCAGTCTCCTTGTTTTAATTATTATATAGAAAGGAAAAAAGTATGGAAGACGAAAAATGGCAGGATAATTTTGCTCCTGAAGGAACAGAGCGTAGCCGTGAGGGCTATAAGCCATTCGACAGTGAGAACAACAATCGGAGTTTAAATCGCACAGGACGCGAAGGCCGTGTCATGAGGCCGCGGATTCAGCGGGCCGAACGGGCTTATACGGCCAATGGTGCCGATGGCGCACAGGAGGGACGACCTTTCCGGCCGTCTTACAACCGTGAAGAACGTGGTTTCGGTGGCGAACAGCGTAGTTACGGTAGTGGCCAGCGTCCTTATCGCAGTTATCAGCCCCGTCAGGATTATAATCGTGAAGGCGGATATGCCAACCGCGAAGGAGGCTATAACCGCGAGGGCGGTTTCCGTCCGAATAATGGAGGGTATCGTCGTGAAGGCGGATATGGTAACCGTGAAGGAGGTTATAACTGTGAGGGCGGCTTCCGTCCGAACAACGGTGGTTACCGTCGCGAAGGCGGTTACGGTAACCGTGAAGGAGGCTATCGCGACAATAATGGTGGCGGTTTCCGTCGTCCGCAAGGCGGCTATGGGAACAACCGTTTTGGTGGAGGCAGGCCGCAGCAGCGCCGTACCGGTAATTACGACCCCAATGCCAAATATAGCATGAAGAAACAGATTGAGTATAAAGAACTCAATGTGGATCCGGATGCTCCGATTCGTTTGAACAAGTTCTTGGCCAATGCCGGAGTTTGTTCCCGTCGTGAAGCGGACGAATTTATTACGGCTGGTGTAGTGAGCGTCAACGGGACGGTGGTTACAGGAGTTGGGAACGAAGGTAAAACGTACGGATGAAGTGAAGTTCCACGAGCAGCCTGTGAGCATCGAGCGCAAGGTGTATGTCCTGCTGAACAAGCCGAAAGATTACGTGACCACGAGCGACGATCCGCAAAACCGCAAGACCGTGATGGATTTGGTCAAGAACGTTTGTCGTGAACGTATTTATCCGGTGGGACGTCTTGACCGTAACACTACGGGTGTATTGTTGTTTACTAACGATGGGGAACTGGCTTCAAGCTGACACATCCCAAATTCCCTGAAAAAGAAAATCTACCATGTGACGACCGACAAGAACGTAACGGCGGCCGATATGCGGCAGATTGCCGAGGGCATCACGCTGGAAGACGGGGAAATACGTGCAGATGCCATCGACTATGCCAGTCCTACTGATAAGAAACAGGTCGGTATTGAAATTCATTCCGGTAAAAACCGTATTGTGCGTCGCATATTCGAAGCTTTAGGTTACCGTGTGTGGTGAAGCTCGACCGCGTGTTGTTTGCCGGGCTGACGAAGAAGAACGTCCGTCGAGGCGACTGGAGATTCCTGACAGAGCAGGAAGTCAACATGTTGCGCATGGGGGCGTTCGAATGATAGGATATCATAAAGATGAAAAATGGAAACTATTCGTAGAATAAAGATTATAGATGTACTGAAACGTGAGGACTACGGTTCGGAGGTCAATGTAAAAGGTTGGGTGCGTACGCGCCGTGGCAGCAAATCTGTCCACTTTATCGCTTTGAATGACGGGTCGACGATTAATAATGTACAGGTAGTGGCCGATGCGGATAAGTTTGATGATGAACTGATTAAACTCATCACGACCGGGGCTTGCCTGAGTGTTACAGGTGAATTGGTGCAAAGTGTAGGTTCGGGACAAGCCGTGGAGATCCAGGCCCGTGAAATAGAGGTGTTGGGTACATGCGGCTCGGATTATCCGATGCAGAAGAAAGGACAGAGCATGGAATATATGCGTACGCATGCCCACATGCGTTTGCGTACCAATACGTTCGGTGCGGTGTTCCGTATCCGTCATCACATGGCGATGGCCATCCATCGTTATTTCCATGAACATGGCTTTTTTTATTTTCATACACCGATTATTACGGGCAGTGACTGCGAAGGAGCCGGACAGATGTTTCAGGTGACTACGAAGAACCTCTATGACCTGAAGAAGGACGACGAAGGAAAGATAGACTATTCCGACGATTTCTTCGGCAAGACGACTTCGCTGACCGTATCCGGACAGTTGGAAGGAGAGTTGGGGGCCACGGCTTTGGGTGCCATTTATACTTTCGGCCCTACGTTCCGTGCGGAGAACTCCAACACACCACGCCATTTGGCCGAATTTTGGATGATCGAACCCGAAGTGGCTTTCAACGACATCCGTGACAATATGGATTTGGCAGAGGACTTCATCAAGTACTGCGTGCGTTGGGCTTTGGATAATTGCCAGGACGATTTGGCTTTCCTGAACAAGATGATCGACAAGACATTGCTCGAACGTCTGAACTTCGTGGTGGAGAACGACTTTGTGCGTTTGCCCTATACGAAAGGTATCGAGATTCTGGAGGAAGCTGTGAAGAACGGCCGCAAGTTCGAATTCCCGATATATTGGGGAGCCGATTTGGCCAGCGAACATGAGCGTTACTTGGTGGAAGAGTATTTCAAGCGTCCCGTCATTCTGACGGATTATCCGAAAGAGATCAAGGCTTTCTATATGAAGCAAAACGAGGATGGAAAGACGGTGCGTGCCATGGACGTATTGTTCCCGAAGATCGGAGAGATCATCGGCGGTTCGGAGCGTGAAGAGAACTATGACAAGTTGATGGCCGCGTATCGAGGAGCTGAATATCCCGATGAAGGACATGTGGTGGTATCTCGACACCCGTCGTTTCGGAACATGTCCGCATAGTGGTTTCGGTTTGGGTTTCGAGCGTTTGATTTTGTTCGTCACCGGAATGCAGAACATCCGCGATGTCATTCCTTTCCCCGTACCCCGAAGAACGCAGAGTTCTAAATGCTATACTTCTTCCTCTTGGAGGAGGGAAGGTCAAGAAGAAAGTCCGGCATTTTGCTGGGCTTTTTCTTTTTCGGTATACCTGTTTTCTTTATACTCCTTGGGTGACATGCCGGTAAGCCGTTTGAAATATTTGCCGAAGAAAGATTGAGAGGGAAAATTCAGTTCATAGCTGATTTGTTGTATGGTCAGGTTAGTTGAGCGTAATAGAGCTTTTGCTTCCAGTATCACATAATCGTCAATCCATTCCGCTGCACTTTTTCCGCTGCATCTTTTTATGATTGTGGATAAATATCCGGCAGACAGGTGCAGTAAATCTGCATAGAAGAGTACTTTCCGCTCTTTTCCTGTAATTCTGTTCCACTTCCATGGAAAACTTTTGCATGAGGATTTCCTCTTTGGTCAATTTCCTGCTTGCCATGAGCCTGTGGAAATAATATCCCATCCCGTACAGGAACGCGCATGTCAGATGCTTGATGACTTCTACTTTGTTGGGGTGGTGTACCTTGAACAGCTTACGCACCATTGCACAATACGTCAGCATCGCATCCATTTGTCCCTGTTGCAATTTCAGGATGGGACACTCTTGTAGTGCCATGTAAGTTTGGTAGTTGTAAGGAAGGCCTAAGCCGCTGACAAACCGCTCGGACATCAATATGCATATACCATGGTAGTCTTCACTCATAAACTCTTGTTCCACAATCTGTCCGGGAATATTGATCGCCATCATGTCGCTTTCTATGTCGTAAGGCGAGAGGTTTATCTTTCCTTTGCTTTCTCCGCAGAGGCAAATGTGGCATACATATATGTTGATTTTAAATGGGTCGGAGGGGATTTTTTGCTTCGTCACATCGTAAATGAAAAAGTCTTCGCCGATGTTTAGCACCGTTCGTTTGTTGCGTACGGTCAGAGGCAAGTTCAATTGTGCTATTGAATCCATAATTCCATATTTTGAATACAAATATAGGCCGTTTATCGATATAAGGCAAGATTTTTGAACTTTCGTCCAATTTATTCAATGAAAAGGACTTTGTTGCATTTTACAAAGCGCGTACCTTTGCATCGTTTTAAAAATGATGCAGATGAATAATAAACGGACTTTCGCCATTATTGTATTCGCGTTGGTTTGTGTCGGTACAACTTGTGCCCAATCTGAGGCAATAACGGTGTCTGAAACCCCATCTCAGGAAAAGCAAAACATAGTATTTACCGGAGGGGCAATATTGGAAGGCAACTTATCCGGTTTTTCCATTCCGGGATAAAAGACGGGAATAACGTCATGAAGGCCGGATTCTCCCTTGGGGGATTTTTTTTTGAATCTGGGTGTTATACGGTCGTTTTCAGTACAAGGCGAGATGTTGTTCCATTATAAAAATTCCGAGTTTGAGCAAGGAAGCCAACGTGGGGACTTGGTTTATGGGGGTAGAAATACCGGTCTATGCCATGTACCATTATACTTTTTCAAGGGGCGGTTGTCTGCAAGTCGGAATAGGCCCTTATACGGAGTTCGGTTTCGATGCAAAGTTCAAGCATGGAGGGAAGGAGGCAGACCTTTATGAAAAGGACGGAGTACGGGGCTGGCGGCCTTTCAAAGTCGAATAGCGGTTTTGGGGGCAAAGGTCGGATATGAATTCGTGTCCGGTTTCCAAATTAACGCAAGTTATAAGGCCAGCATAAGCAACCTGCTTGATGCCAACAGCAGCCAAGTTAAAATCCATCCCCATGCCATAAGCGTCGGAGTGGCTTACCGTTTTGGAAAAGTAGATAACGCTATACCTTATAATAATGATGAAACAAATTCTGATTATAATAGTTCTGTTATTGGGCAGTGTGTCTTTGGCTTTTGCGCAAGAATCCGGAGGAAACAAGTTCAAGAAGTATTGGAATAGCCTAGTGAACGGGAATGTGGACCGTACTTATGAGAAGAAAGTCGATATGAGTTATGCTGTGGCACCTTGCTATACCCGTGAGGGAGGCGTGGGCATCGGTGTAGGTGCAACGGGATTATACCGTTTGGATCGCAGAGATTCCACCATGCAGCCGTCTGACTTCTCTGTGACAGGAAGTATGGCGGTAAAAGGCTTTATGGAATAACTGTAAAGGGGAACAATAATTTTAAAGGGAATAGAACTCGTTTGTCTTACCTATTGCAGTTCCAAAACAAGAATTTGGATTTCTGGGGTATATCTTTTGATGCGTGCAGCTTGAATTCCATTTCGGCTTATAAGCGGCAGTTCGTGAAATGGGAGTCGGACTATGTGTACAAACTGGCCAAGGATTTCCATATAGGCGTGGCTCTTAATTTGAATTATACGAAAGCCTCAGATGTGATAAGTCCGTCTTATTTGGAGGGGCAGAAAAGCTCTTATTTCTTTACCGGAATCGGTGCTTCCATGTCGTATGACACCCGGGATTTCATATTGAACCCGAAGGAGGGAGTTTATTTCATGGTGAAAGAAGTCTATTATCCCGGCTTTGTAAGTTCGCATGGGAAAGACATATTTGCTACGACTTTGATTTTCGACTATTACCAAAGGGCGTGGAAGGGCAGTGTGTTTGCCCTTGATTTGTACGGTCAGTTCAACGGGAACGATGTGCCTTGGGCTTTGCGCGAGGAACTTGGAGGCGGGCCGAGCCGTATGCGTGGATATTATGGAGGACGTTACATTGACAATAACCAAGTTGCAGTACAATTGGAACTTCGTCAGCATATTTACACTCGTGTCGGCTGTGTGGCTTGGGTCGGCGGCGGAACAGTCTTCCCTGTCTTTTGATAGGTTGATGGTCAAGAATATCCTACCAAATTATGGGGTGGGGGTGAGGTTGGAGTTCAAGCATAATGTAAATATCCGGTTGGATTACGGTTTCGGAAAAGAAACCGCAGGTTTTGTGTTCCAGTTTGCCGAAGCTTTTTGATATCTTTTTTATACTGGAATGAATTCATTCCGGTAGGATATTGAAATATTGTGGATGGCCCGTCATTGACAGAGTGGATGTCGATGGCGGGCTTTCTTGTCCGTTACGGATGTGCAGACCCACGTTTTCCGCTCTTTTCCTTTTTTGTAAAATCAGGTAAATGTAAGGGGATGGGGGAGATTCCGATAGGCTTCCGTTCGCTTTCGTCTCCTTCAGAAAAGTTTTTCCTTAAAAAGGTTCGCTTCTTTCATACTCTTTCTGTATCAATGCTTTAAGGTGAATGTTCTATCCTCGAAGCCTTCACCGAGGTTTCACCTCGGAAAAGGGGAAACGTGTAGAACTTTCGCCAACGAGTCTGTATTTGGACAGATATAATATAGTGTTAAAACAACAATAAAAATAGATTAAAAGATGTCGATAAAATACAAATGTTTGCCTGATTTGTTCAATATGAATAAAAGATAAAAGGGATAATTTTGCATATTAGATAAAAGAAAACACAAAAATCAACCTTAAAACAAACATTTTATGAGAAGACATTGGTATGAAGTATCAAGCTATGCTTTGCGTTGTGTTGCATGGCATTTTTCTTAAACTGTTCCGAGGTGGAAATCGAACACAATGAGGAAAACGTGATTTATGTGAATGAAAGTTCATTGGAACTCTTTTGCGGGGAAACACGCCAATTGACGGCAAGTCCTACGGAAAGCACGTTCAGTTGGGTGAGTGAGGACCCGGAAATTGCGGATGTGGATGTTCACGGGATGGTCACCGTAAAAAGTAAGGGAAACACGAGGATTGTGGTGTCCTCCGGGGATAATAAGGAATATGTGGAAGTAGATGTAGAGGCGCCCGCTTCCAAAAGCGTGCAAGCTCATGCAGGGAAAGGAGAGTCCAATTTGAAGTCGTCATAGACAATGAGTATGTTCAGACAGTGAAGGTGGAATGCATGACCAACCATACTTCCATGGGTATATGGTGGATGGGCAGAGTGGCGTGTTTAAGTTCTTCTACGAGGGTTTGGATGAAGATGCGCATAATTTTTCGTGACTTGCATAGACCGGTTCGGTAACGTGTCAGACCCGGTGGAAGTTTCGGCCAATGTCTATGGGGCTGAATACCAGTCAGCGTTGCGGAACCGTGGTGTGGCGGTGGTTACGCGTTTCGGTAACGGGCTTGTCATCCAGTGGAAAGACATTCCGGGTGATTGTGTGTTGAACTACAAAAACGCGCAAGGCGAAGAGGTGGAAAGGATAGTTCCGGCTTCCGAGACGAATACCTATTTATACGATTTTTCTTCGGATTTGACTTATACCAGTCGTGCTCTTCCCGAGGTGGGGGGCTGTGGATACTTTTACCGTGGGGCCCGACAGGTTGGAAGCCTTTGAAGATTTGCGTGCCGTGCTGACATCTTCCACTCCTTGTGTGATTCACGCATTCAACTTCGATTTAGGGCGGCGAGGGCGTGGGCTACCACGATGATGACCCCGGCAATAATTCCGGTAATAATTACCGTGCGAGAAGGGGGACGAATAGTCCGGGTGTGGGATTTGGAAGCCGGAGGCAAACGTCGGTTACACTTTCACGGTGAATGGCTCATGTATACGGTCCATGTGCAGTATGCACCTACGCCTTCGACCTCGAACGCTCGGTAAACAACGAGGGACGGAACGGTTATTATTCCTTGAGAGATAGATGGCGTGCTCTACGGATTATGTGTTCAGTGCAGGACGACAACGATTGGAATGCTTACAAAATGGCAGCATGAGACGTATCCGGAGAACCAACTCCAAAATATACTTTACGGAGGGAAAACACACGGTGAAGTTTGTTTTGGGGAAAGATGGAGACCACGGAAAAGTGAACTTCCGCAATCTTCGTTTCACTTTGTGGGCGAGTGATATATAAAAACAATCAGAGCAATCTAAACAGTCTAAACAATCTAAATTAATTTAATAACTATGAAAGGAACTTATCCAACAGACGTTGGTCTTTTCCGGCATGGCCGGCTGCATGGCAGCTTGCATCATGGCTTCCTCTTGCAAGGATGAGGCACGTGGGCGTGTACGACCCGAATGTACCGGGTGACCGTGACCGATTTCTATCCCGATTCGGGAGGTGTAGCCACGCAGATGATCCTGAACGGCAGTAACTTCGGGACGGATTTGAACAACATTCAAGTGTATTTTAACAAGAAAAAGGCAGCCGTCATCGGTTCTTTAGGAGACAAACTCTATGTGATTACTCCACGTCGTCCGGGCGACGGCATGCCGGACGACGGAGACCCGACCACGACCAATAGACATTACGGTGCAGGTAGGGAGCAAAGTGCTACTACAATAAGAAATTCAATTACCACATACAGACTCTTTGTTTCCACTTTGTGCGGACGTCCGGGCAATGA
>VOFE01001993.1_pt1 | contig 11712 bp, 12 predicted proteins | sample 5384071 | NCBI WGS metagenome assembly VOFE01 (sample SAMN12384724, study PRJNA508395) | human gut metagenome | isolation source: healthy gut D | host: Homo sapiens
TCGGGGTATTCCGGGCGGCACGAACTTGCTTCCAGCATATTGGCATATCTGGATTTTGGCGGCGCTACCGGCACCTGCAAGGACGGCGTGGCCGAAACCATGCTGGCTTTTGCCACCGAGCGCGGCACATTGCAGCCCGGTATGCCGGTGGTGGAAGCCAGTTCCGGCAGTTTTGGCGCTGCCCTTGCGGTAAGCTGCGCCACCACAGGCCACCCCTGCATTCTGGTGGTGCCCAGCAGCCTGCCGCTTTCTCGCAGGCAGCATCTGCAAAACCTGGGGGCGCGCATTGTGGTATGCGGCAGCGGCGGCCGCCGTGCGCTGGAACAGGTTGCCAAAGACACCGCCGCCCGCTATAACGGTTACTTTACCAACTACTTTGCCAATGATGACAACCCCGAATACCACCGCCGCGTGACCGGCCCCCAGATTTTAAAAGCTGCCGGGGATGCGATTGATGCTGTGGTGATCGGCGTGGGCAGCGGCGGCACCATCACCGGCGTGGCTGAATACCTGAAAGCCTGGAACAGCATGATCCGCATTGTGGCCGTGGAGCCCAGCGAACGCCGCCATTTCCGGCGGGTTCATTGGCCACCACAGCATTGCCGGCATACTGGTTGTAGATGTTCAAGGCGAGCACAGCCGTGGCGGGGCCGAGCATCATGTTCACGATATCGCCGCCAATGGCGAAATCCTCGTAAGGAATGTCGAATATAAGCAGCACGCCGATGCACAGCAGAATAGCGATGACCAGCGGGTTTGCCAGTGTCAGCCCTGTTTTTTTCTGGACCCAGCGCCCGATCTGGAACGTGCCGATGCACAGCACGATGCCGAACAGCGGCGAGGTGGTGACAGCCTCAATCATGACGGGCCTCCTTTTTCTGAATGGCGCGCATGGTGAGCTGCACGGCCCAGGCCGTAACGCCGTACACCAGCGGCGTGGTGATGAAGCAGATGGCCAGCAGCGGCAGCAGGTTGGCCCACAGCACATCCGCATAGCGCAGGATACCCACGCCGGCGGGCACAAAAAAACAGGCCATGTTGGTGATGAGAAAATTGGATTTTTCTTTGATGTGGTGGGGGCGAAGCAGCTTTGCGGCAAGCAGGAGGAACAGCAGCACCATACTGATGACGCTGGCGGGGAAGGGGATGGGAAGCAGCGCCGCGATGCCCTCGCCTACCAGGCAGACCGCAAGCACGATGCCGATTTGTGCCATGATACCCATTGTAAGAACTCCTTTGGCATTTTTACAAAAGAACGGTTATAATTATAGCACAATCCCAACGCGCAGAAAAGACAAATCCCCCAAATGCAGGAAAAACCGCCGCGGGCTGGCCCGCGGCGGTTTAGTGGAACATCAGCAGTTTTAGGCATCAACCCCGAGCGCATCGGCGATATTGAACAAAGCATATCCAGCGAGATACTCCGACACGCGCGGTTTCAATGCGGCTCAAATGTTTTGAACCGATGCCGACTTTTTCGGCCAGCTGTTCCTGGGTGTAGCCGGCTTTTAACCGATAATGCTTGATGTTTGAGGCCAACCAAGACGGTAGTCTGTATATTTGTATTTCATTTCAGCACCATTTAATCAAACATGAGAAGCTTATACGCATCAATTCCCAATGCGTTGGCAATGTCAAACAGCATGTCTAAAGAGACGCCAACTTTGGCTCGTTCGATCTTGCTCAGATGATTTCCTTCAATACCGATTCGTTTGGCCAACTGATCTTGAGTATATCCCTTTTTTCAAACGATAATATTTGATTTTCAGACCAACTTCATCCCGGTAGTCTGCATAGCTGTTCATATTTTTCACCGCCTGAGTGTACAGGTTATCAAATATGCACAATCTGAAATGGCTAAAATAGGTATTGACAATACCAATATAGGGATTTAAAATGGGGATAGAAAGGTTTGGGTTTATTTTCTTTAAAATTATTTATAATCTGATGCACGGGGAATATATTCTGGAGGAATACCGTGTGCCGCTTTCCCACATTGTTCGGCATGAGTTTCGTCCCGGTTCAAAAGCAAGCCGCATCTGGCAGAGGGCGGGCGACGCGCGGGAACGCATCGCCCGGCGCCTGGGCACGGATGATGAAGACCCGGACCTGCTTGCAATGGTGGAGAGCTACGAGGAGCTTCAGGAGTATATGTGCCGGCGCTGCTATGAATACGGCAGGCTTTGCCTGCGCCCGGCCCGGCACGGCGGGCAGAAGGGAAAAAGGCACGCGGTACATCGGCGCGCGGCCCAATAAAAAACGGGGAACCCCGGCCCTGCGCCAGATAACGCAGCGGCCGGGGTTCCTGTCCCCAAGCTCTTTATACTTTCCCCAAAAGCACGCCGGTAAAAAAACAGAATCCTCCACACCGGCATGCTTTGTTCGTGTGCGCTCAAATTTCCGCGGAGATGGCGTCGCCCATGGCCCTGCAGCCCACAGGCGTGCAGCCCTCGCTCATCATGTCGCCCGTGCGCAGGCCTTTTCCAGCACCCGGTTCACCGCGGCCTCAATGGCGTCGCTTTCCTCTGCAAGGCCGAAGGAGTATTTCAGCATCATCGCGGCGGACAGGATGGTGCCGATGGGGTTGGCCTTGTCCTGCCCGGCAATGTCCGGCGCGCTGCCGTGGATTGGCTCATACAGCCCGCGCGTGCCTTCACCCAAACTGGAGGACGGAATCATGCCGATGCTGCCCGTGATCATGCTGGCTTCGTCCGAAAGAATATCGCCGAACATGTTCTCCGTCACGATCACGTCAAACTGGGACGGGTCTTTCACGATCTGCATGGACGCGTTGTCCACATACATATAGTTGACCTCTACCTGCGGGTAGTCCCCGGCCACGCGCGCGGCCACGGCGCGCCACAGGCGGCTGGTGTCCAGCACGTTCGCCTTGTCCACCACCGTCAGCTTATTGCGGCGCTTCATGGCCGTTTCAAAGCCCACGCGCAGAATGCGCTCGATCTCATGCTCAGCATAGGGCATCACGTCTGTGGCCACGCGCTCGCCGTTTACGGTCTCGGTTTTGTGCTCGCCGAAGTACACGCCGCCGATCAATTCCCGCGCCACCATGAAGTCAATGCCTTTCGCCACGATGTCCCCGCGCAGAGGGCTCGCGCCGGCCAACTGCGGGAACAGCTTGGCCGGGCGCATATTGGCGAACAGGCCCATGGCGCTGCGGATGCCCAGCAGGCCCTTTTCCGGCCGCTTATCCCCGGGCACGCCGTCCCACTTGGGGCCGCCCACCGCGCCCAGCAGCACGCTGTCCGCCTCAAGGCAGGCGTCGATGGTCGCCTGGGGCAGGGGCGTGCCGTGGTTGTCGATGGCCACGCCGCCGATATCAACAAAATTATAGGCGAAATGGTGGCCGTATTTTGAAGCTACGGTCTCCAGCACCTTCAGCGCCTCGTTTACGATCTCCGGCCCGATGCCGTCGCCCTTCATCACTGCAATGCGTTTGCGCATGGTATTCCTCCGTTCCGGGCCGCCCGCGCCCTGCGCAAGAGCGGCCTGATTGATCATTATTTCAGCGAGTTCAGCAGCCCGCCCCTGTTCACGATGTTCTGAATGAACGGGGGCAGAGGCTGGGCCTGATACGTCTCGTTTTTTGTCAGGTTGGTGATGAGGCCGGTGTCGAAATCCACGCGGACCTCGTCGCCAGCGGCGATGCCGTCGCTGGCGGCATCGCACTCGAAAATGGGCAGGCCGATGTTGATGGCGTTGCGGTAGAAAATGCGCGCAAAGGATTTGGCGATGACGCAGGCCACGCCGCTCTCCCTGATGGCGATGGGCGCGTGCTCCCGGGAGGAGCCGCAGCCGAAGTTCCAGCCCGCCGCCATCACGTCTCCGGGCCTTACGTTGTTTTTGAACTGCGCGTCAATGTCCTCCATGCAGTGGGCGGCCAGCTCCTTATGGTCGGCCGTGTTCAGGTAGCGCGCGGGGATGATGACGTCGGTATCCACATTGTCGGGATATTTGTGTGCTTTGCCCTGTACCATTGTGCCGTTCCTCCTTACACTGTCTCCGGGCTGGCGATGTGCCCGGCAATGGCGCTTGCCGCGGCGACGGCCGGGCTTGCGAGATACACTTCGCTGGCGGTATGGCCCATGCGGCCAACAAAGTTGCGGTTGGTGGTGGCAACACAGCGCTCGCCCTCGGCCAGAACGCCCATGTAGCCGCCCAGGCAGGGGCCGCAGGTGGGTGTGCTCACAACGCAGCCCGCGTCGATGAACGTGTCCATATAGCCCAGCCAGATGCACTCCTTATAGACGTGCTGCGTGGCGGGAATGATGATGGCGCGCACGCGGCGGGCCACCTTTCTGCCCTTGAGGATGGCCGCCGCCGCGGACATGTCGGACAAGCGTCCGTTGGTGCAGCTGCCGATGACCACCTGGTCGATCTTCACGTTCAGCGCCGCAGCCTCGTCGATGGTCTTTGTGTTTTCGGGCAGATGGGGGAAGGCGACTGTAGGCCGGATGGCCGAAAGGTCGACGTCGATTACCTGCTCGTATGGCGCGTCTGCGTCGGGAGCATACACGGTATATGCGTGCTGCGCCCGGCCGTCCATGTAGGCGCGGGTCACGTCGTCCACCTCGAAAATGCCGTTTTTTGCTCCGGCCTCGATGGCCATGTTCGCCATGCACAGGCGGTCGTCGATGGAAAGGCTGGCCAGCCCCGGCCCGCCGAACTCCATGCTTTTATAAAGCGCGCCGTCCACGCCGATCCTGCCGATGATGTGCAGGATCACATCCTTGCCGCTGGCATGGCCCTGTAAAGCGCCTGTCAGGTTGAAACGGATGGCGGCGGGCACCTTGAACCAGCACTGGCCCGTGGCCATACCAGCGGCCATGTCCGTGCTGCCCACGCCTGTGGAAAACGCGCCCAGTGCACCGTAGGTGCAGGTGTGGCTGTCCGCGCCAATGACGCAGTCGCCTGCGGCCACAAGGCCTTTTTCGGGCAGCAGCGCGTGCTCGATGCCCATTTCCCCCACATCGTAGAAATTCAGGATATCGTATTTGTCCGCAAACATGCGGCTCTGCCTGGCCTGCTGTGCGGCCTTGATGTCCTTATTGGGGACGAAATGGTCCATCACCAGGCTGATCTTTGTTTTGTCGAATACGGCGTCAAAGCCCGCCTTTTCAAACTCGGTGATGGCCACCGGTGTGGTGATGTCGTTGCCCAGCACCATATCCAGCTTTGCCATGATGAGCTGGCCCGATACAACGGAATCCAGCCCGGCATGCGCCGCCAGAATCTTCTGTGTCATTGTCATTCCCATCGTTTTTGCTTCTCCCTCCGGTGTTGTGTTTTTGGGACGGGTGTTTCCGTCAAATCAAAACAGTTCGCTCTGCCGGCGCCATTCGTGATTGTTGATGGCGCTTGCCAGTGCCTTGACGCTGGCCACCATGATATCCGTGTGCTGGCCCGCGCCCCATGTGGTTTCTCCGTCGGCCCACGTCAGGCCCACATAGGCCACGGCGTGGCTGGTGGAGCCTGTCTCCAGCGCGTGCTCCTTGTAGGTGAGCACCGAGAAATCCCGTCCGCTGCCTTTTTTGATGGCGTTGGAAACCGCATCCAGGCGGCCGTTGCCCTTGCCGGTATACTCCATGGTAATGTCGTTTTCCGTGACGGTGACCATCGCGTAAATGCCGTCTTTCTGGATGTAATGGGCCTCGGGAATGGCAAAGGGCGTTTCTTTATTGAGAAACTCGCTTTCAAAGATGCCGTAAACATCCTTGGGGTTCAGCTCCTTGTGCAGATGGTCGCTGACATCCTTCACCGCGTAGCCCAGCGCCTCGCGCATCTTGGGCGGCAGGTCGTAGCCGTAATTCTGCTCCAGGATATATCCGATGCCGCCCTTGCCGGACTGGCTGTTGATGCGGATGACGTCCGTTTCATATTCGCGGCCCACGTCGTGGGGGTCGATGGGAAGATAGGGGACGGTCCATTCGTAAAGGTTTTTCTCCTCGCGCCATTTCATGCCCTTGGCGATGGCGTCCTGATGGCTGCCGCTGAACGCTGCGAACACCAGCGCTCCGGCGTAGGGGGCGCGCTCGTATACATGCATGCGCGTGACCTTTTCGTATTCGGCAACAATGGCGGGCATGTCGGAAAAATCCAGCCCGGGGTCCACGCCGTGGCTGTACATATTCATGGCGACGGTAACGATGTCCACGTTGCCGGTGCGCTCGCCGTTACCGAACAGGCTGCCCTCCATGCGGTCCGCGCCGGCCAGGTAGGCCAGCTCGGCGGCGGCCACGCCGGTGCCGCGGTCGTTGTGGGGGTGCAGGCTCAGGATGACGTGCTCACGGTACTTCAGGTTGTCGCTCATGTACTCGATCTGGTTGGCGTACACATGGCTCATGCTCATGGCCACCGTGACCGGCAGGTTGATGATGACCGGCTTTTCGGGCGTGGGCTCCAGAATGTCCAGCACCGCGTTGCACACCTCCAGCGCGTATTCGGGCTCGGTGCCGGTGAAGCTTTCGGGGCTGTATTCAAAGCGGAAATTGCCCTCGTACTCGGCCGCGAGCTGCTTGACGAGCGCCGCGCCGTCCGTGGCGATCTTCCTGATCTCCTCCTTCGATTTTTTAAACACCTGCTCGCGCTGCGCCACGCTGGTGGAATTGTAGAAATGCACCACCGCGCTGGGCGCGCCCTTGAGGGCGTCGAAGGTTCTGCGGATGATATGGTCGCGGCACTGGGTGAGCACCTGCACCGTCACGTCGTCCGGGATGAGGTGCTGTTCGATGAGCGCGCGCAGAAATTCGTACTCCGTTTCGCTGGCGGCGGGGAACCCGACCTCGATCTCCTTGAAGCCCAGCTTGACGAGAAAACGGAAAAAATCCAGCTTTTCCTCCAGGCTCATGGGTACGATAAGGCTCTGGTTGCCGTCGCGCAGATCTACGCTGCACCAGATGGGCGGTTTTTCAATGTGGTCTTTTTTTGCCCAGCGCATTTCGCACCGGGGGGCGGGAAAATATCCGGGTTTGTACTTGTCTGCATGCATCATGGTTCCATTCTCCTTTTCCTGTTCGGTTTTGGGGGATGGCCATGGGAACGAAAAAAGCTCCGTCTCATGGCCGTTTGGGCCAAGAGACGGAGCTTTAAAAATCAGCTTCGCGGTACCACTCTTGTTGCCGGGAAACACCCGGCCGCTTCGTGCCATCAGCCTGCAAAACAGGCGAACAGCCTGACATGATAACGGTGTCAAACCCGGCTGCGCCTACTTTGCGAATGCATTTCAGCTTGCTGCTCGGGGGCCAGTACGCATCACGCCCGGCGCTGTTTTCACCAGCCAACAGCTCTCTGCGGCTCGGGACTGTGTGCGGTTTCCCCGTCGTTGCATTTTTTCATATTGCTATTATTTTAATGGCCCGCGCGAGGTTTGTCAAGAGTTTTTTAGATGAGAAGTTTGATATATCAGCACCTATAAAAGCTCTTTAATGAGTGCAAACCAATATACTTGATTGTAAGTGGCGGCAATAGCGTCTTTTGAAACAGATTCTCCCCGTTCACGGCGAAGAAAAATTGGGTGGATACGAAGGAATTCTTCAAATGTGAGCCCGCGAGGAGAAGATATATGGCATGAGGGAATATGCGATTGGGCATTGCTTACAAAAATGAAATTGTTTTTTGCGCATGCGCAAAACCAGAGAGGCGTACGTTGAGAACGTGGAACAGTATGAAATTCACAAGGGGTGGAAAGAGTATGGAGCATATGCTTCCAAAGGCTATACATTTGATTGTCAGTCACTTTTGTCACCTCGGCTTCAGCCTACATTGATGTGCGCCTGGGGCTGTACGGCCCGGCGTGCCGCGGCACTGTCCTTGCGGGCGGAAAGGCTGATGGCCAGCGAAACCGGCCCCACGCGGCCGATGAACATCGTCAGCATCGTCACCACGCGGGCAAAGGGGTTCATCAACGGCGTCACACCCACTGAAAGCCCCACGGTGCCGAAGGCAGACACAGCTTCAAACACGCTGTTCACCTCGTTCAGCTCCGGCCCGGTATTGTAGAACAGCGTCATGGAGGCAGCGATCACAGCGAACAGAGAGAGCATCAGGATGGTGAGCGATTTATATACGGTTTTATGGTCGATGCGGCGGCCGAAGATCATGGCCTCGTCCCGGCCGCGGACGACGCTGGCCACGGCCAGCAGCACCACGCTGAGCGTGGTGACCTTGATGCCGCCGCCCGTGCCGCCCGGCGCCGCGCCGATGAACATGAGCAGAGACATGAAGATCTTGGTGAAATTCGTCATATCCCCCAGCGGGATGCTGTTGTAGCCCGCTGTGCGGGCGGAGACAGACTGGAACGCCGCGTTGGTGATCTTGTCGAACAGGTTCATCGGCCCCAGCGTGAGCGGATTGTTATACTCCATGAACAGGATGCCCGCAGTGCCCAGCAGGAGCAGCCAGCCGGTGATCCACAAAACCAGCTTTGTGTGTGTGCGCAGGTGGTGTGTACGGTGGTAGGCCGAAAGGTCCTGCCAGACAAGAAAGCCCAGTCCGCCGCTGATGATGAGCAGTGAAATAACAGCCAAAACGTACGGATTGCTCTGATAAGGAATAACGCTGCCGCCCGGCATGACGCGGCCCAGTAAAATTAAATATCGTTATGTACATAGAGCGTCTATTTGCCCCGCATTGGGGATGGATAGGCGCTCTTTTTTTTATGCCCAAACCCATGGGCAAATACAAGAGATTGGAGGTGTTTTATTTGAGCAAGCCTGTTTATACCGCAGACAAGCCGAGCGACTGTCATTACTGCTACTTCTGGACGAATGGCAGAAAGGGCTGCCGTCTGGGTAGAAATAATTGCTACTACTTAATCTCTTTGCCGCCGAAACCCAAGTCGGAATGTGATGGCTGTCCCTATGGGCGAGATCACCCGTGCATTGGTTGGTGTACGAAGAAGGTTATGCGTGAAGTGGGGCTTCGTTGATATGGTAGAGTGTATATCATTTTTACAATCGACGAAGCGAAGATGGCTCTGAACTGTGCTGAACAAAAGGCTATCAAGCTGCTCAGTGAACTTGAGAAGAAAGCAGGATTGATTGAACGTAAGCGCCAGGGTTTGGGAAAGCCCAACCTGATCTATGTGAAGAACTTTATCTCTGCTGTGGATTCACAACTCTTGAATTGTGAAAATCACAATTCTGGAACAATGGAAATCACAACTCAAGAACTTCCGAAATCACAATGTAATAATACTGATATTAAAAATACTGAATTTAGTGATACTGATTCTATCTTTCCTTCCGGAAATGGTGGAATGATGGACGAGAATGACCGGTATCAAGAATACTTTGATTATTTCTCGGATCAGCTCAGTATGGATTTGTTGAAGAAGGATTACCCTTACGATTCCGAAATGCTGGATAACATTCTGGAGTTGATCGTTGAAACAGTTTGCACGAAGCGACCGTTGATTCGCATTGGTGCAGAGGAGCGTCCGGCAGAAATTGTCCGCAGTCGGTTTATGAAACTGAATGCCGAACACATTCGATATGTTATGGACTGCTTCAAGGAGAACACCACAAAGATTAGAAATATCCGTCAGTATATGCTGACTACGATATACAATGCGCCGACGACAATAGACACCTACTACGATGCTCTTGTTCGGCACGATATGTCACACGGATATTTGGAAGGAGCTGACCGTCAATGCGTTGGCAGCTGCCGACAATGTGCTGATACCGGTTCAGGCAGCATACCTTCCTGCAAAGGGTCTGGAACAGCTGCTTGGAACCATCAACAAGGTCAAGAGGCAAATCAACCCGAAACTGAGGATTGAAGGGATTCTTCTGACGATGGTGGACAGCCGCACCAACTACTCCAAAGACATCAGCAATCTGATTCGGGAGAGCTACGGCGGAAAGCTGAAGGTTTACAAGACCGACATTCCCGCTCTGTCCGTGCAGAGGAAATCAGCGCAGAGGGAACCAGTATCTTCAAGCATGATCCCAAAGGCAAAGTTGCCGAAGCCTATAAAATTCTGACGAAGGAGGTGTTAAACAATGCAGAAAAAAGGCGCAAACATCAGCTTGAAGGGGTACGATGATATTTTCTCCACCGATCAATCCAGAGCTGAAGCCCAGCAGGAGCGTGTGCAGGAAATTCCGCTTTCTGAGCTACACCCCTTTGAGGGACACCCCTTCCGTGTGGTTGATGATGAAGAAATGATGAAAACGGCAGAGAGCGTCCGAGATTTCGGAGTTCTCACTCCTGCGATTGTCCGTCCTGACCCCGACGGTGGTTATGAAATCGTTTCTGGTCACAGGCGGCACCGGGCATCGGAGCTTGCGGGTAAGGAAACCATGCCTGCGATTGTTCGTGACCTGGACGATGATGCAGCCATTATTTTGATGGTTGATGCGAATTTGCAGAGGGAGAGTATCCTGCCGAGTGAAAGAGCATTTGCTTATAAGATGAAGCTGGATGCGATTAAACATCAAGGTCAACGCACCGATTTAACTTCATCCCAAGTTGGGATGAAGTTGCAGGCAATGGATATAGTCGGTCAGGAGGCAGGAGAAAGCAGAAATCAGGTACACCGTTATATCCGTCTGACCGAACTGATTCCGGAACTGCTGGATATGGTAGATACGGGTCAGATCAAATTCAATCCTGCGGTGGAGCTTTCCTATAACTACAGTGAGGAGTTCGATGATATTTCTCCTGCGCTTCTGGCAAAGTCGTTTCAGAAAAATGCCGAGATGATTAGCGAGTATCGAGTATTGTCCTCTGCTGGTGAGGGTATCGACTATCAGGGAAAGGTACTTCTGAACAGCAGAGCCGTGCGGCTTCTGTCCTATGTAGAAGATATGAGCGGCGATGAAAAAAGTTCGCACGATTCAGAGCAAGGAGCTGTGGTTAGCAGAAGATATGACATTCTATGTGGTGTCCTGTATGTCTACGATCACGATGGACAAGGAAGAAGCCATTTGTCTTAACGAACACCGCAGCGTGGTTACTACGGTGGAATGCGAGGACGATATTTTCTTCGACATGGGTTCCCTGATTTGCGAACTGGACGATATTTGCTTGTTCGAGCTTTTAGCCGATGTGGATGCGACTATTTATGAACTGTAACAGGTTCATGGATGGTCGCTTTTCTTATTTCCAAAGAAACGGAGGTATCGAAACTTGAAAGAATACGATGTGAAGATTACCGAAACCTTGGAGAAAACGGTTACGGTGCAAGCAGAATCTCACGATGCGGCAGAGGAACAGGTTAGAGCCGCTTATTACAATTCGGAGTACATTCTGGACTCCGAAAACTTTACCGGTGTTGCGTTCGGCACGACCGAGGAACGGAGGTTCAGAAAGAAGTGCGCTGCGATGATGACCGTGACATTATCGCCGGTGATTTTCTGGTTGTGGATTGGGCGAGGATGATTTTTGTTCTCTGTCCCCGGAACTGATGAAGCAGTTTGAGGAACACTTTCATCAGCCTGAGACTTTTTTGTACGCATGGGGCGCAGCATTATGGCGCTTCCCCTGCCGGGATGACATGGTGAAGAAAGAAGATGCACCTGTCGCTGATTCGGTTCCCCACAAAAGTAACCCTGACCGAGATGTTCTGTAAGGAGGTTCTTATGCAAAGAAATTCGACGATTGAGAGCTGATGGAGCGAAAGCGATTCAGGATGGTGCCAAGGAGTACTGTGGACATACCTATATGGACTTGGCAGTAATGATTTGATGA
>VOFE01002478.1_pt1 | contig 11696 bp, 12 predicted proteins | sample 5384071 | NCBI WGS metagenome assembly VOFE01 (sample SAMN12384724, study PRJNA508395) | human gut metagenome | isolation source: healthy gut D | host: Homo sapiens
ATCTCCATGCAGTTCATCGTAAATGACAGTCCTCTTGCCGGACAGGAAGGAAAGTACGTAACTTCCCGTCATCTTCGTGACCGTCTCTACCGTGAGCTGAACACAGACGTCAGCCTCCGTGTAGAAGACACCGATACAACCGAGTGCTTCAAGGTTTCCGGTCGTGGAGAGCTTCACCTCTCCGTCCTGATCGAGAACATGCGCCGTGAGGGATATGAGTTCGCAGTAAGCAAAGCAGAAGTTCTCTACCATACGGATGAAAACGGAAAGAAACTTGAGCCTATGGAACTTGCTTATATTGATGTCCCGGATGAGTTCACTGGAATTGTTATTGAGAAGCTTGGTCAGAGAAAAGGTGAACTCCGCAATATGACTCCGTCAAACGGTGGATATACTCGTCTCGAATTCCTTATCCCGGCACGTGGTCTGATCGGATACCGTGGTGAGTTCATGACTGATACAAAGGGAAATGGTATCATCAATACAAGTTTTGAGGGATATGCTCCATACAAGGGAGATATCCAGTACCGTAAGATGGGTTCCCTGATCTCATTCGAGGCCGGTGAAGCTGTTACTTACGGTCTGTTCAATGCTCAGGAACGTGGTACTCTCTTCATTGGTCCAGGTGAAAAGGTTTACTCTGGAATGGTCATCGGACAGAATGGTAAGGCCGAAGATATCGAGCTGAATGTCTGCAAGACAAAGCATCTGACTAACACACGTTCTTCCAGCGCAGATGAAGCACTTCGTCTGACACCTCCGCGCGTTCTCAGCCTCGAACAGGCACTTGACTTTATTGATACAGATGAGCTTCTGGAGGTTACTCCTAAGAATCTCCGTATCCGGAAGAAGATCCTGGATTCAAGAATGAGAAAGCGTAGTATGATCAATAAATAATATTCGTGTTTGAAACTTATGCTCGCCGATCAAAATAGCATTCATTAATTATCTGATAATTTTAAAATCGTCCTAAAGTTTTGAAAATTTTCATAATTTTAGGACGATTTATTGTATACAGAAAATCTTTTTCATGTTATAATGTAACCATGATACAGAAGTAATCTAATCATTCTTCTGTATAATTTGAACAAAGGAGTTGAGCAGCATGAATTTTATTATCAGCGGAAAAAATATTGAGGTAACACCGGGATTAAAGGATGCTATCGAACAGAAATTAGGAAAACTTGAGAGGTACTTCACTCCTGAGACAGAAATTAATGTAACTCTCAGCGTTGAAAAGGGACGTCAGAAGATCGAGGTCACAATTCCGGTAAAAGGAAATATCATTCGTTCTGAACAGACCAGTGCTAATATGTATGTCTCCATTGATCTCGTGGAAGAGGTCATCGAGCGTCAGCTTCGCAAATATAAGAACAAACTGGTTGCTCGTAATCAGGGACATCCTACATCATATGCTCCATCAGGTAACAGCTTCAGAAAAGAATTCTTTGATTCAGAAGAAGAGACAACAGAAGACGATGAAGTTCGTATCGTTCGTACAAAGAAGTTTGGTATCAAGCCAATGTTTCCCGGAGGATGCCTGCATCCAGATGGAATTGCTCGGACATAGTTTCTTCGTATTCTCCAATGCAGAGACTGATGAAGTAAATGTAGTATATAAAAGAAAAGATGGTTCTTTCGGTCTGATCGAGCCTGAATTCTCATAGAACATATCTATTCAGTATAAGTAGATTTATTGAATGTTATATGACACACACTTAAAGGAAAGAACCCCCTGCCAGTGATATTCCGGCAGGGGGTCCTTTCTATCTCACAAAACAACATCTTCTATGAGAATCATTCTTCATCAAAAATCTTAATTCCATCTTCTGTCCTTGCAAACCAACAGGTTGTCTCTTCATCCAGAACCACCTGACCGTTTGTCCCTTCCATCAGTTCAGCCCGCAGGCTTCCCATCTCATCTGTTGGAACAAACACTGTCATTTCAACCTTATCTGTGTAAACAGGTTCTAATTGATCACATTTCGATTTGCAATCAGATATTGAATTTTTCCCAAATCCGTATAATTCGTCTCAATTCCGAGTTTCACCCCATGAATCCTTGCAATGCTCTCACTGTTCTTCAATCCTTCGATCGTTGCTGCCGTATAAGCCCTGACCAGTCCACCTGTTCCAAGCAGTGTTCCTCCAAAATATCTCGTCACGATAACAAGTACATCCGTCAGCTTTCTGCCCCGGATCACTTCCAGGAATTGGCTTTCCGGCTGTCCCTGCCGGTTCACCGTCATCGCTCATTCTTTCTGCCGCCGGATTCCTTCCTATAATGTAAGCCCAGCAATGATGTCTCGCATCCCAGTACTGCTTTCTTGTCTTCTCTAAAATCTCCATGGCTTCTTCTTCTGATGTGACCGGATGCACTTCTGCAATAAATCTAGATTTCTTTTCAACAATTTCTCCGTCTCCGCCCTTATATATTGTATGGTAGATTTCCATTTTTCAGTCTCCCATTCCTTTTTTTATTTTTGCTATATTTGAAAATATTTCTTTATCTAATATACCATGCTTTTCTATATAAAACTGTATTTTTTCTTAAGATTTTCAGGAAAATTTGAACTTTTTATTTTTAGCTTTATTTAAAAAGGTAAGTTTGATATAATCATAGAAGTGAAAAAAGGAGGATTTTATTCGTGAATTATGGAAAATCGAATCTTTCAAGAAGAAAGAAGCGGATTTCTTCTAAAAAGAAAAGGAAAAGAAGCGAGTCGGCGTACGTTTTTTCAAAGCCCTCATTATTTGTTTTCTGCTTTTGATCGTCATTGGGGCAGCCGGAGGTTGGCATATATGTAAAAAAAAAAGTGATTGACAATACACCGGAAGTCACAGCAAAGGACATTATGCCACAGGGCTATACAACGAATATTGTCGATTCCAATGGAACTTTGCTTGAGCAACTCAAAGATTCTGATTCCAACCGTGTATACAAGAAATATGACGAGATTTCACCATACATGGGAAAAGCTTTTGTTGCGATCGAGGACGAACGTTTCTTCAAGCATAATGGTATTGATATCCAGGGAATTATCCGTGCCGGTGTCAATGGTGTTGCACATGGCTTCCATTTCACAGAAGGAGCCAGCACATTAACCCAGCAGCTGATCAAAAATAATGTATTCCCTAATTTCATCAATGAGAGTAAGTATCAGCGAATTGAACGTAAAATCCAGGAACAGTACCTTGCACTAAAGATTGAAAAAAGATGAGTAAGGAAGAGATTCTTGAAGCATACATGAACACAATCAATTTAGGTCAGGGATGCCTCGGAGTTCAGACAGCCGCACAGCGTTACTTTAATAAAGATGCAAAAGACCTGACTCTTTCTGAATGTGCAGTTATCGCAGCGATCACTCAGAGTCCGTCGAATCTGAATCCTGTCAGCAACCCGGAGAATAATGCAAAAAAGACGGGAAAAAGTACTGAAAAACATGAAGGAACAAGGCTCTATCACAAAGGATGAATACGATGAGGCTATGGCTGATAATGTATATGACCGCATTTCCGAAACAGCGTCAAATACAACTGCATCCAAACCTTACACTTATTTCATCGATGCTGTCATAAATCAGGTTGTAGATGATCTTGTAACTGAGAAGAGTTATACAGAAACACAGGCATATAATCTGCTCTATAGCGGCGGCCTTACGATCAACGTTACACAGGATGCTGATATTCAGGCCATCTGTGATGACGAAGTTGCTAATGTAGGGGATTATCTCAATGGTGATACAGAATATGGGCTTGATTACGCACTTACTATCCACAGGGCAGATGGTTCTTCTGAGAACTACAGCAAAGAACAACTTGCTTCTTATATTCAGACTGCATGGGGATATGACACTCCTCTTCTCTACGGTTCTGAAGAAGCTGCACAGGAAGCAGTTGATGCATTTAAATCAACGCTCAATATCAATGAGGCTGACGGAGACACTGTTGATGAGAGAATTGAGCTCTCACCTCAGCCGCAGGCTTCTGTCGTTGTGATGGATCAGTATACCGGACAGATCAAAGCTATAGTCGGTGGACGTGGCGAAAAGAAATCCAGTCTTTCTCTAAACCGTGCCACAGATTCTGCAAGACAGCCTGGATCCTGTTTCAAGATTCTTGCTGCTTATGCACCGGCACTTAACGAAGGAAAGATCACTCTTGCAACAACAATTGATGATGAAGAATATGAATATAAAAACGGACAGTCCGTAAACAACTGGGATAAAAATATATCGGTCCGACACGTGTCCGTTATGGAATCGAACATTCTATGAACGTCCTTGCCGTTAAGACATTAACTGACTATGTTGGTGAAACGGAAAGTTATGATTATCTTCTTGATTTTGGATTTACAACACTGACTGAAGATGATAAATATTCACAGGCGAAAGCTCTTGGTGGTATCACAAACGGTGTATATAATATCGAGATGACAGCTGCCTATGCAGCAATTGCCAATGGTGGAACTTACATGAAACCGATTCTTTACACACAGGTTTCCGGATCATGAAGGAAATGTTCTTCTCGATAACACAACCCCTGAGACACATGAAGTCTTAAAAGACTCCACTGCTTATCTTCTGACAAATGGTGATGATCCTTCCGGAACGAACGGTGATAACAGTGGAACTGTTCCCACTCCGTCTGAACCGGATGTTCAGCCCGCACCGTAATTCGTAATTCTGACAAAAATCAATGAGCCAGAGTTTAGTCGTATAGACATAAACTCCGGCTCATTTCTCATTTATTTGATATCATTATGCATCGGCTATCTGCCCTTAATCTCCCAGAACCATCTTTGCCGCACCGCAAATTCCTGCATCATTTCCCAATGTAGCAAGTGCAAATTTTACATTCTGGCTTGCAAAGAACGCTCTGTCTTTAAACGGCTTTTCAATAAATGGAAGCAGTACATCTCCTGCCTTGGAAACTCCCCGCCAATTACAAAGATTGCCGGATCAAGCACTGCTGCGATATTTGCAAGTGCATGTCCTAAATACTCGCCCATCTCTGTAGCGATCTCTGTAGCAACTTCATCCCCCTCTTTTACAGCATCAAATACTGCATTTCATCTGTCTCCTGCTCCTTACATATTCCTTTTTAGATTCCTGTACCCGGCGGTACAGCTCCTGAGCTGCGTTATAGCCCATTTGTTTCTGCCTGTGGTTTACTGCTGCTGACTCTACGATGATCGCAAGATTTCTTCCCGGACGAATCGGAATATTGTGGCATACTACCTTATTACCAAGAAATTCTGTATACTCCTCAGTAAGTCCAAGCCTGTCGTACTCGCGATCCTTGTTCCAGTCCTCAAGCGTAATGACGAGATCAATATTTTGTGTCTCTCTTACACTCTGCACACCAAACAGCGTCTTTACGTCAATGATACCAATTCCGCGAAGTTCAATAAAATGGCGGGTAATATCCGGTGCTGTACCAACAAGAGTATCATCACTGACCTTCCGGATCTCCACCACGTCATCTGTTACCAGACGATGACCTCGCTTGATCAGCTCCAGTGCCGCCTCACTTTTACCGATACCGCTGTCTCCCATGATCAGAACACCGACTCCATAACAGTCCACCAGTACCCCGTGAATTGAAATACACGGTGCCAGTTCCACTTTCATCCAGCGGATCAGTTCTGCTGAAAAGGAAGAAGTCTGCTTATCCGTAATAAATACCGGAATATTGTTCTTCACTGCTTTCTCCAGAAATTCCGGATCCGGCTGCAGATTTCTGCAGAAAATAAAGCATGGAATCCCATACTCAAGCAGTGTATCATATATTTTCATCTTATGCTCATATTCCAGTGTCTACAGATAAGTGTACTCTACATATCCGATAAGCTGAATCCGTTCGCAATCAAAATGATCAAAAAATCCGGCGAGCTGAAGTGCCGGACGGTTAATATCCGGAATTTTTACTTCCCGCTGTGTCATATCGACATCCGGAGTAAGATTTCTAAGTTCCATCTTCTCTACGATTTTTGTTAATGTAACTCCCATAGTCCTGTCTCCTTTTATTGTTCTTCCATCAGAGTAGCTTCTGTATCTTCCTTTTCGCTTCCCCTGAAAAAATTATACACGTTTTTTGCCGATTTTTCATCCATTGATGGAATTTTTTCAAATCTTCCACCTCTGCATTCTTAATCTCATCCAGGCTGGCAAATGTCCGCATCAGTGCTTTCCTTCTCGCAGGTCCGATTCCCGGAATATCATCCAGGATCGAATGCACTTGTCCCTGACTACGCAGTTTCCGGTGAAATTCTATAGCAAATCTGTGTGCCTCATCCTGCACTCTTGTGATCAGTCGAAACCCTTCGGAATTGCGGTCGATCGGAATCTCGATATTCTGATAGTAGAGTCCTCTCGTCCGATGGTGGTCATCTTTGACCATACCGCATACCGGAATGGATATATGAAGTTCATCCAGTACTTCCAGTGCTATATTAACCTGTCCTTTTCCACCATCCATCATAATCAGATCCGGAAAAACATTAAAACTTCCCAGCTCTTTCCCGCTTTTCTGTTCCTCCAGACCATGCCGAAATCTTCTGGTGAGGACCTCACGCATACTTGCATAATCATCTGCCCCCTGCACACCCTTGATGTGGAACTTACGATAATCGTTTCGTTTCGGTTTGCCCCTCTCATAAACGATCATCGACCCTACCGAGGCAAATCCATTGGTATTGGAAATATCATACGCCTCCATACGCACCAGGTTATTAAGACCAAGCAACTTTTCTATTTCTTTTACTGCACCGATCGTTCTTCCTTCTTCACGCTTGATACGCTCCTTATCTTTTTCCAGTACCATCTTTGCATTTTTCGCCGCAAGCTCAACAAGCTTTTCTTTTTCCCCTTTTTTCGGGATACGGAAATGAACCTTATGCCCACGTTTTTTTTCTCAAGCCATGCTTCCAGGATCTCCCGCTCTTCCGGTTCCACCGGAAGCATCAGTTCGCCCGGAATATATGGCGTTCCGGCATAAAACTGCTTGATAAAGCTGGAGAGGATCTCTGCATTTTCATCTCCCTGGGCAATCCGCAGATAAAAATGATCTCTGCCGATCAAACGACCATTGCGGATAAAGAATACCTGTACCACCGCATCCTCATGCTCTCTTGCAAGAGCCACAATATCCCGGTCCTCGCCCCTGTATCGGTAATCTTCTGCTTCTGTGCAATCTGCTTCACGCTGTGCAGAAGCTCCCGGTATTCAATTGCTTTCTCAAATTCCAGATCATCCGATGCCTCCTGCATCTTTTTCTCCAGATCCTTTAAGATTTTATCATAATTTCCTCCCAGGAATTTGAGTACTTCGTCAACCGACTCTCTGTATTTTTCCTGCGAAATATACCCCTGACACGGTGCATCGCACTGCTTGATATGATGATAGAGACAGCATCTTTCTTTCCCGATATCGCGCGGAAGGATGCGGTTACAGCTACGCAGACGGTAAAGCTTCCGGATCAGTTCGATCGTATCTTTTACCGCCGTCACACTGGTATAAGGACCGAAATACTTTGACTTGTCCTTCTTCATCTGCCTTGCCATCATAATCCTTGGATATGCTTCGCCGGTTGTCACTTTGATAAATGGATAACTCTTATCATCCATCAGCATCGTATTGTACTTTGGCCGGTGTTCCTTGATCAGATTGCATTCCAGAACCAGTGCTTCCAGTTCCGAATCCGTCACGATATACTCAAACCGGGTGATATGCGTCACCATCTGGTCAATCTTGGCCCCCCGGTTCCTGCTCGGCTGAAAATACTGTCTGACACGGTTCTTCAGGCTGATCGCCTTTCCAACATAAATGATCTCGTCCTTTTCCCCATGCATCAGATAGACTCCCGGTTTCCCAGGAAGTTTTTTAAGTTCGTCTTCAATAATAAATGTCTGATTTTCCATAGTCACATTATACCTTGCTTCCTGCAGACAATACAAGTCATTCTTTCAAAAGAATCTACAGAAAAAAAAGAGGCTTCAGAACCTATTGTTCTGAAACCTCTGCATCTTCTGTTATTTTAGACTAGTCACGCTTCTGCGGAAGGATGAATCCGTCTTCATCTCTTTCTACTTTCTTCTGCGTTTCTTTCTTCCTGCTGTGTAGCTTCGGTATCTGCCTCTTTCTTCGGCATCTCGATCGTCTGCTCTTTTACAGGATTCTCTTCTTTCTTTTCTTCCGGTTCCGGAATTCCTTCACATCTGCGGTAAATCTTCATGAATTCTTTTCCGGTGATCGTCTCTTTCTCAATCAGGAATCCGGCGATCTGATCCATCGTTTCACGATGCTCGGAAAGCATTCTCTTCGCTTCTGCATATGCTCCCTTCAGCATCTTCATAACTTCCTGATCGATTTCTGCCGCGGTTGCCTCTCCGCAGTTCATAACAGCTCTTCCGTCCAGATAACGGTTCTGGATAGATTCCAGTCCGATAAGTCCGAATTTTTCAGACATACCATACTGTGTGATCATTGCTCTTGCAATCTTGGTAGCCTGCTCAATATCGTTCGATGCTCCGGTTGTAACAGTGTCAAACACCAGTTCCTCTGCTGCACGTCCTGCAAGGGCTGTCACCAGCATTGCTTCCAGCCAGCCTTGGTATTCAGGAACTTCTCTTCCTCCGGTGTCTGCATTACATAACCGAGTGCACCCATTGTTCTCGGAACGATTGTAATCTTCTGTACCGGTTCTGCGTCCTTCTGAAGGGCAGTTACCAGTGCATGGCCGACTTCATGGTAAGATACGATACGGCGTTCTTTCTGACTCATGATACGGTCTTTCTTCTCTTTACCCACAAGAACGACCTCAACAGCCTCAAAAAGGTCTGCCTGGGATACAACATTTCTTCCTTTTTTTACTGCATTGATCGCAGCCTCGTTGATCATATTAGCCAGATCCGAACCCACTGCCCCGGAAGTTGCAAGTGCAATCTCTTCCAGATTGACTGTCTCATCCATCTTAACATCTTTGGCATGTACTTTCAGGACATCAATACGTCCCTTGAGATCTGGCTTATCTACGATGATACGCCTGTCAAATCTTCCCGGACGGAGAAGCGCCGGATCCAGGATCTCCGGACGGTTCGTTGCCGCAAGAAGCAGAAGACCTTTATTACTGTCAAATCCATCCATCTCTGCAAGGAGCTGATTCAGTGTCTGTTCTCTTTCATCATTGCCACCAAGCTGTGAATCTCTGCTTTTTCCGATCGCATCGATCTCATCGATAAAAATAATACACGGCGCCATCTGCTGTGCCTGCTTAAAGAGGTCACGTACTCTTGACGCTCCGACACCGACATACATCTCAACAAATGCAGAACCTGAAAGAGAGAAGAACGGTACTTTTGCTTCTCCTGCAACTGCCTTTGCAAGTAGTGTCTTACCGGTTCCCGGAGGGCCTACAAGAAGTGCTCCCTTCGGAAGCTTCGCTCCGATGCCGGTGTATTTGCCAGGGTTATGCAGGAAATCGACTACTTCCTGCAAGGATTCTTTTGCTTCATCCTGACCGGCTACATCCTTAAATGTGACTCCGGTAGATTTTTCCACATACATCTTGGCATTGCTCTTTCCAACGCCCATCATGCCGCCACCCTTTGTCATACGGCGCATCAGCATCACACCCAGACCGATCATGATCACAAGCGGAACAATGTTGACCAGAAGATTCATCACCATATAAGATGTAGAATCCGGTATCTTCTGTTCATACTCAACACCTGCTTTATACAGTCTGTCCGAAAGGGTATCATCCTTCACAATACCGGTATAATACTGCTTCCTTGTCACATTACTGAACAGACCTGTACTGTCATCGCTGCTGTCCTTACTGCTGCTGTCGTTGTTATCTGCTACAGAACCTTCGACCACATCGCTCTCAGAAGCGCCTTTTTTCTTGCTGTTCTTCATCTCAGCTTCTGTCTTCGCTGTGATCACAATCTTGTCATCCTCGATCACAACTTTCTTAACTTCCCCGGAATCTACCATGTTCAGGAACTGATCATAGGTAATCTCCCGGGCATCTGTGTCTTCCCGGAACTGATACAGCGCAAATACGATAAACGAGATCAGCATAACGGTAAATAATATAATATTCCATCTTTGGCGGTTATTTTTATTATTCGGGTTATTATTTCCCGGAAGGTTTTGCTTATTTCTATTATTCTGGTTATCCATACCTACCTCCTAAGTGTCGTCCTCTCTATTATAAGTAGGCGTTTTTAGAAATCAATGAAAAATTTATGAAAAGATTGTAAAAAAAAGTCATATTTTATAGTATACTAGGTTTGAATTGCTTCTATGAAAGTAAAATTATGGACAAAAAGGATGGAACTTTATGAAAATTGGGTTTGATAATGAAAAATACCTGCAAATGCAGTCTTCTCACATTCGTGAGCGAATCAATCAGTTTGACAACAAACTGTATCTCGAATTCGGTGGAAAGCTTTTCGATGACTATCATGCTTCCCGCGTGCTTCCGGGATTTCAGCCGGACAGCAAATTACATTTACTAAAAAGAATTATCGGATACCGCAGAGATTGTGATCGTTATCAGTGCAGCCGATATTGAAGCCAACAAAATCCGCGGTGACCTCGGGATCACTTATGACACTGACGTTCTCCGCCTGAAAGACGAATTTGAAGCCAATGGTCTCTTTGTCGGAAGTGTTGTTATCACACAGTACTCCGGACAGAACAGTGCCGATCTTTTCAAAGGACGTCTGGAAAAGCTTGGCATTAAAGTTTATATCCATTATGTAATAGAAGGTTATCCTTCCAACATCCCGCTGATCGTAAGTGACGAAGGATACGGAAGGAACGAATATATTGAGACAAGCAGACCTCTGGTTGTCATCACCGCACCTGGACCTGGAAGTGGAAAGATGGCTACCTGCCTTTCCCAGCTCTATCATGAGCACAAGCGCGGAGTCCGCGCAGGATATGCCAAATTCGAAACCTTCCCGATCTGGAATATCCCGTTAAAGCATCCGGTCAACTTAGCATATGAAGCAGCTACTGCTGACCTTAACGATGTAAATATGATCGACCCTCATCTCTCCGGAAGCAATTGAACCGATTCAGAAATTGAAAGTGGATTACCTGAACAGCAAGAACCCTCGTCTTCACACAGACGAGATCCTGATTGCACTTTCCGCAAGTGCTGCTGTCAATCCGATCGCTGAGCTTGCACTCTCCCAGCTTCCAAAACTGAAAGGATGCCAGGCTCATACTTCCGTAATGCTTTCAAGTGTTGATATCAAGACATTTAAAAAACTTGGTGTTCAGCTCACAAGTGAAGCTGTGAACGAACGTCAGATTTTAAGCTAAAGACAAATCCTTACCAATACAGAAAGATATCACAAAAACCTCTCTGCGGTTTCAGGTATAACCACCTGCTGTCTGAGAGGTTTTTTTCTGCATTTCTCCCATTTTACAAAGCTTTTTCGCCTTCCTTCTTTACATTACTTCGTCAAAATCACTTCATCCCATCTTTTTTCTATGTTTTTATCAAAAAAGTATTGTAATTTTTTCTGAATAGGTGTATACTTGGAAAGTATTTTTTTTTTGATAACAACTATTCACGGAGGAGGAAAGACACTATGGCAGTGAAATATGTATTTGTTACAGGCGGAGTAGTCTCCGGTCTTGGAAAGGGAATTACCGCTGCATCTTTGGGACGACTTT
>VOFE01001336.1_pt1 | contig 11548 bp, 14 predicted proteins | sample 5384071 | NCBI WGS metagenome assembly VOFE01 (sample SAMN12384724, study PRJNA508395) | human gut metagenome | isolation source: healthy gut D | host: Homo sapiens
CCTCGTCGGCTCGATGACCGTCGGCCAGCTGACCGCCTTCCTCAGCTATGTTTTGCAGGTCATCAACTCGGTCATGCTGTTCTCCGGCGTGTTTCTGCAGATGTCCCGCTCGCTGGCGAGCGCCAGCCGCATCCGCGAGGTTTTGACTGAACAGCCCGATCTTGCCAACGCCGCCAAGCCGCTGACGGCCATCCCCGACGGTGCAATTGATTTCGAGAATGTCAGCTTCAAATATAACGTAAAAGCGAAGAAAAACGCCCTCTCTGACATTACGCTGCACATCCCGGCCGGTGCGACGGTGGGCGTCATCGGCGGCACCGGCGCGGCGAAAACGACCCTTGTACAGCTGATCCCGCGCCTGTACGACGCGACGGCAGGCACGGTGAAGGTTGGCGGCCGCGACGTGCGGGACTATGATCTGACCGCCCTGCGCGACGCCGTCGGCATCGTTTTGCAGAAAAACCTGCTGTTCTCCGGCTCTATCCGCGACAACTTAAAGTGGGGCAACCCCGATGCCACCGACGACGAGCTGTGGGCGGCCTGCCGCGCCGCCCATGCAGACGAATTCCTCGCCCGGATGCCTGCGGGACTGGATACCGACTTGGGGCAGGGGGCTGCAATGTCTCCGGCGGGCAGAAGCAGCGCCTTTGCATCGCACGCACCCTGCTCAAGCACCCGAAGGTGCTGATTTTTGACGACTCGACGAGCGCGGTCGACACCGCGACCGAGTCGGGTATCCGCCGCGCGCTGGCCGAGCTGACCGACGTGACGAAGCTCATCATCGCGCAGCGCATCTCGTCGGTGCAGAGTGCCGACCTCATCGTCATTCTGGAGGACGGGCGGCTGCACGCAGTGGGCACCCACGACGAGCTGCTGCAAAGGACACGATCTATCAGGAAATTTACCATTCCCAGATGAAGGGGGCGACGCGGATGGCGAAGCAGTTCGGGGGTAAGCGCCCGCAGAACCTGCGGCATACGCTGCGCCGCTTCGGGGATTATCTCGGCCGCCACAAGATCATGCTGGCGGTCGTCGGCACGCTGGCAGCGGTCAGTGCGCTGGCCGCGCTGCTGGGCACCTACATGATCCGCCCCGTCGTCAACGGCGTGCTGGAAAACGGCAGCGTTTCGTATCTGGCGGGGGTCGTGGCGCTCACGGCAGTCATTTATATCGTCGGTGCGCTGTCCACCTTGGGCTACACGCAGCTGATGGTGCGCGCCGCGCAGAAGATTTTGCAGGACATCCGCCGCGACCTGTTCGCGCACCTGCAGACCCTGCCGCTGCACTACTTTGACGCGAACCGTAAGGGCGATTTGATGAGCCTGTTCACGAACGACGTCGATACGATCTCGGACGCGCTGAACAACAGCTTTGCGGTCGTGATCCAGACGTTCATTCAGGTCGTGGGCACGCTGGTTTTGCTGTTTGTGCTCAACTGGCGGCTCTCGCTGCTGGTCGTTGTGGGGTATGTGGCGATGTTTTGGTACATCAACTACTCGACAAAGCGCAGCCGCGTCTACTACGCCAGCCAGCAGTCGAGCCTTGGCGAGCTGGACGCCTACATGGAGGAGATGATCGCCGGGCAGAAGGTCGTCAAGGTATTCAACCACCAGCAGGCCGACATGGCGGAGTTTGCCGCCCGCAACGAGAAGCTGCGCGAGGCCGGTACCGGCGCGCAGAGCTACGCCGCCACGATGATCCCCGCCGTCGTCAGCATCGGCTACATCAACTATGCGGTCATTGCGGTCGTCGGCGGACTGATGGTGATGCAGGGCTGGTCTGACCTCGGCAGCCTCGCCAGCTATCTTGTCTTTGTGCGGCAGACAACGCTGCCTATCAACCAGTTCACCCAGCAGGGCAACTTCCTGCTGGCGGCGCTGGCGGGTGCCGAGCGCATCTTCACGGTCATGGAGGAAAAGCCGGAGATCGACGAGGGGCGCATCGAGCTTGTCCGCGCCGAAAAAGCAGCCCGACGGCACGCTGATGCCCTGCACCCGCAAGACCGGCCTGTGGGCGTGGTGCGACCGCAGCAAGCCCGACGTACCGCTGGAGCCGCTGCGCGGCGACGTGCGGTTCCACGATGTCAGCTTCGGCTACACGCGCGACCGGATGATCTTGCAAAACCTGTCGCTCTACGCGAAGCCGGGGCAGAAGATCGCCTTTGTCGGCTCCACCGGCGCGGGCAAAACGACGATCACGAACCTCATCAACCGCTTTTACGAGGTGTCGGGCGGCTCCATCACCTACGACGGGATGGACGTGCGGCTGATTAAAAAGGAAGATCTGCGCCGCTCGCTGGGCGTCGTTTTGCAGGATACCCACCTGTTCACCGGCACGGTGGCGGACAACATCCGCTTCGGCAAGCTGGACGCGACGCAGGAGGAAATTGAAAAGGCGGCGAAGATCGCCAATGCGGATTCCTTCATCCGCCGCCTGCCGCAGGGCTACGACACGATGGTGACGTCCGACGGCGCGAACCTGAGCCAAGGCCAGCGGCAGCTGCTGGCGATCGCCCGCGCGGCGGTGGCCGACCCGCCGGTGCTGATTCTGGACGAAGCAACGTCGAGCATCGACACCCGCACCGAGGCGCTGATCGAAAAGGGCATGGACAGCCTGATGCAGGGCCGCACGGTGTTTGTCATCGCGCACCGGCTGTCCACCGTGCGCAACGCCGACGCCATCATCGTATTGGAACACGGCCGCATCATCGAGCGCGGTGCCCACGACGAACTGCTGGCGAAAAAGGGCGAGTATTACCAGCTGTATCATGGAATGTTTGAACTGGCGTAAGACTGTCCCTTCCCCTAGTACGCAACACGCGGAAACGGGCGCTTTTTGCAGAAAACCGCCCACATAATACCGCCTTATGTCGCTGCGCAGCATACAAAATTACAAAAACGTACCCAAAACCCGTTGAAAACTTTATTTAATAAAGCTGTAACCGCATTTCGGGCTTGACTTTTGCGGTTTGTGTGCTATAATTAAAAGTACGAACAGAAACTATCAAGGGCGATAGCAGCATGTACCCCATGGCGCTATTGCCCTTTTTGGTTTTCGGCGTGCCTGCCGCGCGGCGGCAGGAAAATTTGTGGAGTGGAAAGGAAAGTATCACACATGAAAAAACTGCTTGCATTCGGTATGGCCTCCGTCATGGCCTTGTCTCTCGCTGCCTGCGGCGGCTCTGCCTCCTCTGCGGCTGCTTCCTCTGAGGCTGCCGCCGACACTGCCGACACTGCTTCTTCCGAAGCCGCTTCCACCGAAGCCACCGGCAAGAAGTGGGTCATTGCCACCGACACGGTCTTCAAGCCGTTCGAGTACACTGACGCTTCCGGTAACTTCGTCGGCATCGACGTCGATATCGTCGCCGCCATCGCCGAAGATCAGGGCTTCGACTACGAGATGAAGAGCTTGGGCTGGGACGCTGCCATCGCAGCCTGCCAGGCCGGTCAGGCCGACGGCATGATCGCCGGCGCTTCCATCACCGACGAGCGCAAGGCCTCCGGCTGGACGTTCTCCGACGGCTACTATGATGCCACCCAGACCATGACCGTCGGCGCCGATTCCGACATCACCGGCTTTAGCGACCTGAACGGCCAGACTGTCGCCGTCAAGACCGGCACGCAGGGCGCTTCCTATGCCGAGAGCCTGAAGGACGAGTACGGCTTCAACATTACTTACTTCGAGGATTCCCCGACGATGTATCAGGCGGTTCTGGGCGGCCAGTGCGTTGCCTGCTTCGAGGATACCCCCATCATGCAGGCGTCCATCAAGGACGGCGACCTTGCCCTGAAGGTGCTGGACGACACCGCCAGTGCCCCCGCCCAGTACGGCTTCGCCATCTTCAGCGAGGACAGTCAGGAGCTGCTGGACATGTTCAACAAGGGTCTGGCTGACATCAAGGAGAACGGCAAGTACGACGAGATCCTTGCCAAGTACCTTGGCTAATTGCTAAAACCCCGCGCGGGGACGTCCTTTTTTGGGATGCCCCCGCTTTTGCGACCCCACCCGAAAGGAGACCTGCCCCTTGGCTAAAATTCTTGCAAACTACGGCGGACTGCTGATGGCCGCTATGGGCCAGACGCTGCTGCTGGCGCTCTGCGGATTGTTCTTCGCTGCATTCTCGGCCTGATCTTCGGCCTGATGAGCGTCGTGAAGAACCGCGTCTGCAACGTCATCGCGACGATCTTCGTCGACATCATCCGCGGCGTGCCCATGATCGTGCTGGCGTTCTACGTATTCTTTGCCGTGCCGATGCTGCTGAACAACATCCTGCACCTGAATACTCTGCTGGGCACCAGCGGGCAGATCACTCTGTCGGCTTTGCAGGCCGGTACGATCTGCTTGGCGCTGAACTGCGGCGCGTACATGGCCGAGATCATCCGCGCCGGTATCGAGAGCGTTGACAAAGGCCAGATGGAGGCCGCCCGCAGCCTTGGTCTGCCGTACTGGAAGGCTATGGCGAAGGTCGTGCTGCCGCAGGCCATCCGCACGATGATCCCGTCCATTATCAACCAGTTCATCATCACACTGAAGGACACGTCCATCCTGTCGGTCATTGGTTTCCCGGAGCTTGTCAATACCGCGAAAAACGTCGTCGCCAACACGATGAGCGCCTTTCAGGTCTGGACGATCGTGGCCATCATGTACCTGATCGTCATTACCCTGCTGTCCCGCTTGGCAAAGCGCGTCGAAAGGAGGCTCAACCGTGGCCGTCAATAAGAACAATGTGAAAATTCACGTTGAGCACCTGAAAAAGAACTTCGGCAACCTCGAAGTCCTGCGGGATGTCTCGACCGATATTTACGAGGGTGAGGTCGTCGTTATCCTTCCCCTCCGGAAGCGGTAAATCGACGTTCCTGCGTTGCCTGAACCGGCTGGAGGAAATCAGCGGCGGCACGGTCATCGTGGACGGCCACGACCTGACTGACAAAAAGACCGATCTGAACAAGGTGCGCGAGAACGTCGGCATGGTGTTCCAGCACTTCAACCTGTTCAACAACCTGAACGTCATGGGCAACATGACCCTCGCCCCGACCGAGCTGAAAAAGGCGACGAAGGCCGAGGCGAAGGAGCGGGCACTGCACCTGCTTGACCGCGTGGGGCTGGCTGAAAAGGCCGACGCCTACCCGGCGCAGCTGTCCGGCGGCCAGAAGCAGCGTGTCGCAATCGCCCGCGCCCTGGCGATGCAGCCCGAAGTCATGCTGTTCGACGAGCCGACGAGCGCGCTCGACCCCGAGATGGTCGGCGAAGTGCTCGATGTCATGAAGGAGCTGGCGCACGAGGGCATGACGATGGTCGTCGTCACGCACGAGATGGGCTTCGCCCGCGAGGTCGCAAGCCGCGTCATCTTCATGGAGGGCGGCTACATCGTTGAGGAGGGAACCCCCGACGAGGTCATCAACCACCCGAAACAGCAGCGCACGATTGATTTCTTGAGTAAGGTGCTGTAAAAAATGCAAAACGAGAAGCTGACCTTGTATGGGTCAGCTTCTTTTTTTGGCGGTAGAGCTGTAGAAAGAGGTCTTGACCGCTTCGCAAGCTGCCCGGTAGAGCGCGTTTACGGGAAGGATGCAGGGCAGCACAAATTGCCTCTTGAACTTAAAGTTAAAGCTTGCTATAATCTCCATGAGAGGCAGTCCCATGTGAAAGGAGCAGTTTACGTGAAAAAATTAAGAAGAATTTTGGCTTTGGCTGTATGCGCCTGCCGATGCAGGGCGAAAATGTCGACATTGAGCAGACGAAGCAGATGGTCGACTATTTTCTGGCGCAGGGCTTCAACTATTTTGACACCGCCCACGGCTATCTTGACGGCAAGAGCGAGCTGGCGTTGAAAGAGTGCCTGACGAGCCGCCATAGCCGTGATGAGTACATCCTGACCGACAAGCTGACCGAGAGCTTCTTCAAGACCGAGGCGGACATCCGCCCCTTCTTCCAGAGCCAGCTGGAAGCCTGCGGCGTGGACTACTTCGACTTCTACCTCATGCACTCGCAGGGGTCGACAAACTACCAGCACTACAGGGACTGCCGCGCCTATGAGACGGCCTTCGCCCTCAAGGCCGAGGGCAAGGTCCGCCATGTGGGCATCTCGTTCCACGACCGCGCGGAGGTTCTCGAACAGATCCTGACCGAGTACCCGCAGATCGAGGTCGTGCAGATTCAGCTCAACTACGCCGACTTTGACGACCCTGCCGTCCAGAGCCGCAAGTGCTACGAGGTCTGCCGCAAGCACGGCAAGCCCGTCATCGTCATGGAGCCTGTCAAGGGCGGAAACCTTGTCAACCTGCCCGACGATGCCAAAGCTGTGCTGGACGAGCTGCACGGCGGCAGCCCCGCCAGCTACGCGATCCGCTTTGCGGCCGGCTTCCCCGGCATCATGATGGTGCTGTCCGGCATGAGCAGCATGGAGCAGATGCAGGACAACCTCAGCTACATGAAGGACTTTCAGCCGCTGAACGACGTCGAGATGGCCGCCGTGAACAAGGTGCAGGAAATTTTCCACAAAAGAACCTGATCCCCTGCACGGCCTGCCGCTACTGCACCGCGGGCTGCCCGAAGCATATCGCCATCCCCGACCTGTTCGCCGTGCTGAATATGAAGAGCACCCATCACGACTGGAACGCCGACTACTATTACAACGATGTCTACACCAAGCCCGGCTCGATGGCATCGGACTGCATCCGCTGCGGCAAGTGTGAGCGTATCTGCCCGCAGCACCTGCCCATCCGCCAGCTGTTGCAGGATGTCGCCAAGGAATTTGAGAAGAAGTAAGCCATAAAACCAGCACGCCCCTACGCAACATTCCTTTTTTATAGAGGAATATTGCGTAGGGGCGCTTTGTTAGTGAAAATTTATTGGACGAGGCTTCCTCCTTAGATGAAGTTAAAATGAACGACATCAGGAGAAGGCACGTCTTTTAATGCGACGGTGATGATGTCGAAATACACTAATATAATAATTATAGCTTCAAGACAAGAAAATTACAGCGTAAAAAATAGAAAGAGCAGATACTTTAGGTAAAAATAAAAAAATGCTCACCTACATTCGTAGGTGAGCTTGGTGCGCCGGAAGGGACTCGAACCCCCGACCTTCTGATTCGTAGTCAGACACTCTATCCAGCCACTGCGCAACGCCATCCTGCCTGTTATCACCTACGTCGGCCCCATGCTGGCAAGCCTGATGACCGGTTCCTTCGTGGTGGAAAAGATCTTCTCCGTGCCCGGTCTGGGCCGCGACTTCGTGTCTGCCATCACCAACCGTGACTACACCATGATCATGGGCACCACCATTCTGCTGTCCAGCATGGTCATTATTGCAAACGTGATCGTGGATATCCTGTACAAGATCATCGACCCGCGTATCAAGCTGAAGTAAGAGAGGAGCGATTTTCATGGAAAACATTAAAAAGAATCCGCTCAGCCTGCAGCTCAATGCGGAGGATTTTCTGCCCGCCAGCAATGAGGAAAAGCAGAGCCTCGTCGTCATGCGCGAGAGCGTCAACTTCTGGAAGGACGGTATCCGCCGCCTGAAGAAGAACAAGATCGCCATGGTCAGCTTTGTGTTCATCATTGCCATTGCTATCTTTGCCTACCTGCTGCCCGCCGTGTGGCCCTACAGCTACTCCGAGCAGGTGAAGGGCAGCAACAACCTTGCCCCGTTCGAGTATTCTGCCGCCGAGCAGGCCCGCATCGATGCCGGCGAAAAGGTGTTCCCGCACATTCTGGGCACCGACCGTATGGGCCGTGACTTTGCGGTGCGTATCATGATGGGCACCCGCGTCAGCCTGTCTGTCGGTCTGATCGCCTCTGTGCTGGTGCTGATCATCGGCGCTACCTACGGTGCGGTTGCGGCCTTTGCCGGCGGCTGGGTCGATAATATCATGATGCGTATTACTGATATTCTCTACACCATCCCCGACATTCTGCTGATCATCCTGCTGGGCATGGCCCTGAAGGACCCGTTGGACAAGCTGTCCACCCAGCCCGGCTTCAAGTGGATGCAGACCCTTGGCCCCAACATGATCTCCATCTTCATCATCTTTGCTCTGCTGTACTGGGTCGGCATGGCGCGTATCGTCCGCAGCCAGATCCTGATCCTGAAGGAGAGCGAGTACGTCACCGCCGCCCGTGCGCTGGGTGCGTCCGGCGGCCGCATCATCAAGAAGCACCTGCTGACGAACTGCATGGGTACCCTGATCGTTACCACCACCCTGCAGATCCCGGCCTCCATCTTCACCGAGAGCTACCTGAGCTTCATCGGTCTGGGTGTTGCAGCCCCGCTGCCTTCTCTGGGTTCTCTGGCTACCGATGCTGTCAAGGGCATGAACACCTATCCCCATCTGCTGATCGCGCCCGCACTGATGATCAGCGTGATGATCCTTGTGTTCAACCTGTTCGGCGATGGCCTGCGCGATGCCTTTGACCCGAAGCTGAAGAATTGATGAGGTGAACAGAAATGAGCGAGAAAATTCTTGATATCAAAGATGAACGCCTTTCTTTCTTCACCCCCGCGGGCGAAGTAAAGGCACTGAACGGCGTTTCCTTTACCATGAATCAGGGCGATGTTCTGGGCGTTGTAGGTGAGTCCGGCTCCGGCAAGTCGGTCACCGCCTACTCCGTTATGGGCCTGACCGCTTACCCCGGCAAGCTGGTGGGCGGCAAGGTGTGGTTCAACGGCCACGAGATCGAGAACATGAAGGAGAAGGACTTCCGCAAGATCCGCGGCAACGAGGTCTCCATCATCTTCCAGGACCCCATGACCAGCCTGAACCCGGTGTACACCATCGGCAACCAGATCGTGGAGGTCATCCGCCTGCACACCGATAAGAACAAGGCCGATGCATGGGCACGCGCCAAGGAGCTGCTGGAGCTGGTCGGCATCAACGAGCCTGAGAAGCGCCTGAAGCAGTACCCCCACGAGCTGTCCGGCGGTATGCGCCAGCGCGTGATGATCGCCATTGCACTGGCCTGTGAGCCCAAGCTGCTGATCGCCGACGAGCCCACCACCGCACTGGACGTGACCATTCAGGCACAGATCCTTGAGCTGATGCAGGATCTGCGCAAGAAGCTGGGCATGAGCATCATCATGATCACCCACGATCTGGGCGTTGTGGCTTCCATGTGCGAGAAGATCGCCGTCATGTACGCCGGCCACATTGTGGAGTACGGCACCACCGACGAGATCTTCTACCAGCCGGGTCACGAGTACACCAAGGGTCTGATCAACTCCATCCCCAAGCTGAACACCGCAGAGCACGAGCGCCTTGTGCCCATCGAGGGTACCCCTGTGGACCTGCTGAACCCGCCGGCCGGCTGCCCCTTTGCGCCCCGCTGCAAGAACTGCATGAAGATCTGTCTGAGCAAGATGCCCCCGCGCACCGAGCTCAGCGATACCCACTATACCTACTGCTGGCTGCAGCAGAAGGCTGCATTTGAGAAAGGGGAAAAGGCAGAATGAGTGAACACAAGACGCTGGTTGAAGTCCAGCACCTGCAGCAGTATTTCCCCGCCGGCGGTGTGGGCAAGAACCACAAGTATGTGCAGGCTGTCGATGACGTCAGCTTTGCCATCCGCAAGGGCGAGACGCTGGGTCTGGTCGGCGAGTCCGGCTGCGGCAAGACCACGACCGGCCGCACCCTGCTGCGCCTGTACGAGCCCACCGGCGGCAAGATCTACTACGACGGCAACCTGCTGTTTGATAAGGAAAACAAGATCGCAGTGGATATGCTGCCTTATCGCCGCCGCATGCAGATCGTTTTTCAGGATCCCTACGCAAGTCTGGACCCCCGCATGACCATTGGCGACATCGTGGGTGAGGGCATTGATATCCATCATCTGGCTGAGAACGAAAAGGACCGCCACGATAAGATCATCGCTCTGCTGGAGCGCGTTGGCCTGAACAGCGAGCACGCAAACCGCTACTGCCACGAGTTCTCCGGCGGTCAGCGTCAGCGCGTGGGCATTGCCCGTGCACTGGCCGTGAACCCCGAGTTCATCGTTTGTGACGAGCCTGTTTCCGCACTGGACGTTTCCATTCAGGCACAGGTCGTCAATATGTTCGAGGATCTGCAGCAGGAGATGGGGCTGACCTACCTGTTCATCGCCCATGACCTTTCGGTTGTCAAGCATATCTCCAACCGCATCGGCGTCATGTACCTGGGCAAGCTGGTAGAGCTGGCCGACAGCTATGAGCTGACCTTTCACAGCGTTCACCCCTACACCCGGAGCCTGATTTCCGCCATTCCGGTGGCGGACCCCATCACGGCACGCCAGTCCAAGCGCATCGTGCTGGAAGGCGATGTGCCCAGCCCCGCTGAACCCGCCTTCCGGCTGCCGCTTCCGCACCCGCTGCCCCTACGCAGATGAGCGCTGCGCAGCCGAGGTGCCGGAGTTCAAGGAGGTCTCCACCGGCCACTGGGCAGCCTGCCATCACCTTGACCGCGTGAAGTGAGAACACTTCACGCCAGTAAAAAGTGAAAACAATTCAACTTAGTGCTGAAATGTTGTCACAAAATGGTTACAGTCTAAGTTTTGGACTTGTAACCGGCATGAGAACGCATTATAATCATTCGTGTTCCTCCGGTGTACATTTTGCATCGGATCGAATATAGAGGCGGCTGGGGAACCTGGCACACTCAAATTTGATATAAGGGAAGGATATTATTATGAAACGCATTTCTCGTCGTAATTTCCTCAAGGTTGCAGGCGTGGGTGCCGCTGCTCTGGGTCTGGCAGCCTGTGGCGGTAACAAGTCCGGTTCTACCGCAACCTCCGGCACTGCTTCTTCCGCTGCTGGTTCTTCTACCGGCAGTGTCAACACCGCTGGCTTTACCGTCCAGTACGGCCCCAACCCCGAGACTCTGGATCCCTCTTTGAACAACGCTGTGGATGGCGCCAACACCATCATCACCATCTTCGAGCCCCTGCTGATGATCAACGAGAACAACGAAGTGGTTGGCGGCCAGGCTGAGAGCTGGGAAGCAAGCGAGGACGGCCTGACCTGGACCTTCACCATGCGTGACGGCTTGAAGTGGAGCGATGGCACCGACCTGACCGCTAAGGACTTCGAGTACAGCTTCAAGCGTATGGTCAACCCCCCGACACCGCTGCTCCCTACGCAGAGACCTGCCTGGGCATGATCGACGGCTTTGAAGAAGCTGCCGGCTTCCCCGATGCAGACGGCAACCCCACTGCAGAGCCCAACCCCGATGCTCTGAACGTCAAGGCAAGCGATGACGGCAAGACCCTGACCATCGTGCTGTCCTACCCCTGCTCCTACTTCGACAAGATGGCCGCATTCGCAGCTATGAGCCCCGTGCAGCAGGCCACTGTTGAGGCCAACGGCGATGCCTGGTGCACCTCCGCTGAGACCTTCGTCTCCAACGGTCCCTACATGATCACCGAGTGGACCCCCTCCGAGCGTATCGTCCTGACCAAGAACCCCAACTACGTTGGCGGCTGGGATAGCTCCAAGATCGTTTCCGACAGCATTACCCTGCTGCTGCTGGAGGACTCTTCCGCTTGCTTCGCTGCTTACAACAGCGGCGAGGCTG
>VOFE01000150.1_pt1 | contig 11488 bp, 15 predicted proteins | sample 5384071 | NCBI WGS metagenome assembly VOFE01 (sample SAMN12384724, study PRJNA508395) | human gut metagenome | isolation source: healthy gut D | host: Homo sapiens
TTGCGGATGGTTTTCCCATACGGATATTTTCTAAAACAGTTTCGTCAAAAGATAGTTGTCCTGTGAAATATAAGCGATGTTATCCATAAGCTGTGACAACGGAATTTTGCGAATATCTATTCCGTCTAACTTGACAGTTCCGTTTGTTACGTCCCAAAATCCCGCAATCAGCTTCGTAATGGTAGACTTGCCGCCGCCACTGGGGCCGACAAAAGCGGTAATGCTGTTTTCTGGAATAGAAAGGTTGATATTTTTCAGCAACGGCTTTTCGCTTTCATACGAAAAGCTGACGTTTTCTAACACAATATTGGAAGAATGAATAGACACCGGCGTTTCCGGGCGATCCAGTTCTTTTTCATCAATACGGCGCACAATTCCCCGACTACTGATTTCATTTGAGAAATGCTGTCCGTAAAGTTCATGGCATTTAAAATTGGTGTGATAATACCCAATGACAGCACGATACAGGTAACAAATGCTGGAACGCTCAGGCTCCCGTTCCGGTACAGGACACAGCCAATAGGAAGAACACACACTAACACACTGGGCCAGATTGTAACAAGCATGGATTTGTAAAGCTGCACGCTTTTCATCAGTTCACAGCATAGGCCGCATTATCTTCAACGGCATCTGAATATTTCTGGTAAGAATTAGCAGACTGATTAAACGCCTTAATGACTTCTATTCCGCCGATATACTCAACCACAGTGCTGGTCATTTTACGCACGCGCATAATAAGACCCTGGAATTTTTCTTCATATCCATTTGCCATTCCCTTATAGCACAACATACCAATCGGCAGGGTAATCAATGCAGCCAGCGCCATTCTCAATCCAAAAACAGTAGGTAAATCAGAATACAAATCGGAATACAGAGATTCGCTGTCAGCTCCGGTACTAAATGCGCAAGGGTCGTTTCCATTCCCTCCACACGATCTACCAAGACATTTTTAATTCTCCCGATGGGGTGTTAATCATATAGCCCATCGGAACCCTGGTAAGTTTATCTGCTAGTTTCAGGCGGATCTCCGCCAGAGTTGCGAAAGTGGCCGTATGGGAAACTAAAGTAGAGAAATTTGCAAAGCATACTTTCCCAAGGAAACCAATTCCCGCAATCAGACACCACTCCATATAGACGGACACAGATGTCTCTCCATCCATCAAGAGAATCACAATTTTTGAAACTGCAAAAACGGCAGCAATCCGGCGGCAACACCCAGGATTGCCAAAATCGCTGAAAGAACATATTCACCCTTATATGGAGCGGCAAGTTCCATCAGTCTGGACATGGGATTATCTTTCTTGTCCATTTCACATACGCTCCTTTTCATAAAAATAGAGGTTGGTTAAACACTTCTAACCAACCTCTATTATATCTATTCGGCTATTTTCTGCCACTCTGATGGGGCGTTAAGCCCTCCATTTAGACATTGGATTATATTTATTCCGCAGGCTGTACGTTATCGATCTCAAAGAACTGTGGCACGCTGGAGAAAGTATATCCGGCGATTTTGGAGGAATTATATACAACCAGATCCTTAGAATAGGAGATCGGAAGGTCAATCACATTGTCGTTGGAAACATTCAGTGCAGTAGCAATCGCACTCTGAACCACTTCGGGATCAGCAGAGGTGGAGAACGCATTTACCGCATCCGAATAGCTCTGGAAATCCTCAAGTGCCTGCAAGGAAATAGCATGAGGATCAGCACCGAGGGATTCCTGCAGGAACTTGTGCGGTTCAGTATAAGACCCTTCTGTATTCCATGTTGTAATGTCATAATTTCCTGCAACGCCTTCGGTCCACCAGGTCATCTGATCCTGGCCGGTAGTGGTTACGTCAATACCAACCTCTGCAAGCTGGGTCTTAATTGCAAGAGCCATGTCCTGTGCAAGAGAAAGATCAGTCCAATAGGTGTAATTCAGGGAAAGCTGCTGTCCATCTTTTTCACGGATACCAGTGCTTTCATTCATCACCCATCCAGCTTCATCCAGAAGTGCATTTGCTTTATCCAGATCCATAGCTCCATGTGCTGTTATAAGTAATGTCTGTGTAGGGCGCTCCGGGTGCAAACAGGCTGGTGGCCGGAGTTTCGTATCCATAGGTCAGGCCCTTGGTGATTTCTTCCTTATTGACAGCGTATGCAATCGCCTGGCGAACCTTAAGATCGCTCAAAATTTCGCTGGACGCATTCAGAACCAGGTTCCGGGTCAGGGTATTTCCATCATTGATTGCGCCCTCGATCCCATCCAGAGAAAGAGCCTGATTATAGTCATCATAGCTGAGAAGGTCAGCACCGTAAATCAGGTCAACCTCACCAGTCTGTAATGCCTGAAGTCTGGAAGATGCCTCCGGGATATACTTTATGACAACTTCATCATAGTAAGGAGCTTCCCCCAATAGTTTTCATTTCTGACAAAACGGGTGCAGTCACCGGAAATCATTTCTTCGCGGATGTATGGACCAGTGCCGACAACATCTGTGAATGTCTGGAAGTTTTCAGCTTCAAACACATTCGGGGACATCATACCAGCAACATTCTGGAAGCAGAAGTCATTGATATAAGAGAAGCAAGGGGCAGCATAATGAACGGCCACCGTGTATTCGTCAACAACCTCTACGCTTTCAATGTTGTAAATGCCTTTGATACCGCTAAAATTAGGGTTGGAACGGTCAAAGTCCAGAATTTCCTTTACGCTTTCCGCATTAAAAGCGGCTCCATCTGTAAAAAGCAACATCCTGACGGAGCTTAAAGGTAAGGACAGTATTTGTCTCATCCCATCCCCATTCCTCGGCCAGTTCGGGAACAATTTCCCCGTCCTCGTAGGCAACCAAAGTCTCATAGACCAGACCGCAGGCGATATTATTCTCCTTGTTCATGGTCAGTGTCGTAAGGTTGTCCAGTTCCTTTGCTGTGACGATTGTCAGCACCTTCGCTTCGTTTTCATTAGCCGCTTGCGTCTGCTCGCTGTCAGTCTGCGTCTGCTCGGAGGTATCGCTCTGACCGCAGCCAACCATGGACAGAAGCATACTCACGCCCAATGCAGCGGCGAGAAGTTTCTTGTAAATCTGTTTCATGTTATCCTTGTCCTTTCTGGTTTGATAATTGATCTATTAGATAACCTTGCTCGGCGATCCGTCCCTCCTGCATGATGATAATCCGATTCGCAATACGCATTGCATCCTTTCTGCTATGCGTAATGAAAATGCAGGAGCTGTCGGATAGCTTCACAAAGTTCTCTACTAAAGTAAGTACGGCGTCTGCCGAAATCAGGTCAAGCCCGCTGGTTACTTCATCCATGATTAAGTAATCTGGTTCCACGGCAATCGCCCGAAGCAAAGAGAGACGCCTCTGTTCGCCGCCCGAAAGCTGACGGACAGGCGTTTCCAAAAGCCCATAATCCATGTGTACGGCATCCATCAAATCTAAAATATGTTTTTTCTTTCGGCTCTTTTCTTATCAGTTAAGTTCACCAGTGCTTCTTCTACATTTGCGTATGCAGACCTGGCAGGATTTAAAGTGCCGGAAGAATCCTGAAAAACAGCCTGTATTTTTTTACGGTGCTGTTTCCATGTTCGATAATTCCAACAGGTTATATCTTCACCATCCAGTAATATTTTGCCAGAAGTTGGTTTCTCAATGCCGATCAGAAGTCTTGCCAGCGTGCTTTTTTTCCCGATCCGCTTTCTCCCTCAATAGCAAGACTTTCACCTTTACAAAGGTGGAGGTTGATGTCCGAAAGCGCATTAAAATCTCCCTGATTCGCATTATGATATACCTGATTTACATTCTGGATTACAATTTCTCCCATTTCCATTCACCCCGACTTTCCCTATGGCTCAACGCGGAAAATTGTTTCATCCAGTCTGTCTGCGGACTTGACAAGAGTTTATCCATCGTTCCATGCTCAATAATTTTTCCGGCTCCCAGAACATAAACGTTCTGACATAAGTTTTTAAGTGCGGCCACATCATGGGATACAAATAATATGCCTTTGTCCTTCATTTGCTCCTGCATGATGAGAAGCAATAAATCCCTGTTTTCTTCATCCAATGCAGCGGTTGGTTCATCGGCTAAAACATAATCCGGCGACATTCCCAATAAGATTGCCGCAGCTACTCGTTGTAGCATTCCGCCTGATAGTTCAGACGGATACGCACCCAAAATCCGATCCGTGTCTTTTAGATTTACGGAAACCAGTTTCTCTTTCGCCAGGTCAGTTGCTTCACTTGTATTCAAATGCAAACGATTGACAAAAGGTTTCCCGCATCTGATAACCGATTTTTAATCGGCTGTCAAAAAGCCGTCATAGGGTTCTGGGGGATAAATCCAAGCTTCTTCCCACAAAGCTCACGATGTGACTTGCGGGAAAGATGTGATAAATCTATATCGTCCAACAAAATTTTCCCGGCATCAATATGACAGCTTGTGTGAAGCATCCCCAAAATGCTCGCAGCAAAGTTGTTTCCAGAGCCGCTTTTACCTGTAAGTCCAATCACATGGCCTGCAGGAATTTCCATAGATATGTCTTTCAGAAGGTAGCGGCCTGACCGTTCCTTGACATCTAACTGTTCAATTTTAACATCACTCTGCCTCCTTCGTTGTCAACTGCCTGCCAATGACGTTAAAGCAGAGTGTCGATAAAATTACCGCCCCTATTGGATAGAGAATCATGGTCGGGTGAAGAACCAAAGCACCCCTTGCGTCTAAAATCATACTTCCCAATCTACTACATTATCACCAAGCCCTAATCCAATAAAGGAAAATCCGGTAATAGCCAGAATCATATCCGCACAGGAAAGGCACAGAAAGCGAATCATTTCGGCAATCAAATGCGGGAAAATATGAATCAGCATGATTCTGAGCTTTGAAGCGCCGGAAGCGATTGCACACATGACATAGGCTTTTCCCATTTCCATGTCGGTACGGGTACGAACCAGTTTTATGTATCTCAAAATGTAAGACACAGTGAGCGCGACGAGAGTAGTTTTCGCCCGCTGCCCCAGGCTCCAATAAACACAATTAAATACGCAATCGGGGGATGGCTGTAACAGCGTTAATCAGGCCATCAATAAGTGCATTTTTCTTTCATAACGGCCCGGCTTGTCACCATTCCGATAACAGTGCCAAGCAGAAAAACAATAAGAGAGCCTCCTAATACAATCCCCAGCGTTGTCCAGCCACCATAAAGAATCCGTGACAGAATGCAGCGCCCTAAAGCATCCGTACCAAACGGATATTCTGCGCTGGGATCAGCATATCTCTCCAACAAGTTTGATTTCATTGGATCGTTGGGTGCAAATAAAAAATCCGGCAAAAAAGAAAATAATCACAAGGGGTTGGAATGAAAATCGCACACCATTTCCGAAAACGCTTCGTTTTCATTTACGCCACCCCTTTTTACGCCCGATTGCCCACTGCACCAAGTCAGCGGCAATGTTGCAAAGAGCAATCGCCAGCGCCAGAAAAAACACCTCGGCGTGTATCATGGGAGTATCGCGATCAAGCACATGGTTTACAATCAGATAACCAAATCCCGGAATTGAAAAATGGATTCAATCACCGTTGCGTTAGCCAGTGCCAAACCAATGCTTTGTAAAAAGTTTGGAACTAAACCCATCGCTGCCCGCGGAAAAAATGGCACAGCAAAAGCCTTTTTCCGAAAGCCCACGGCAACGGGCATAAATGCGTAATCCTCGTTGCTTTCATGCTCCAGAGCATCCATCAGAAGCGGTGTATAGAAAGAAGCCCGAATACGCCAATGCAGATTGCCGGAGATATGTAGCTAAGTAGGGTTGTATTTCCTGCCACAGAAATTAAGGACTTTTGAACAGCAAAATAATCCAGATAAACGGTTGCCAAATAGAAAGAGGGTATGGACACACCCAAAATGCACAAAGCCTGACTGCCTTTTTCGGAAGTTTCCAGGGAAGTAAAAGGCAATACAACTAACGATTACAATGAAAACAACCTGAAAGATAGATGCCAGAGCTACAATTCCAAGCGTTTTCGGAAAGGCTGTGGCAATATCCGTCCAAACATCATGTCCATTTGCCAAAGAAATGCCTAAATCAAAATGCAGTAAGTCCCATACCCAACGGCCATACTGGACAAGCAATGGTTTATCAAACCCCAACTGAATCCGAATCTTTTTCAATCTGTTCCGCTGTGGGGTTTCCGATCATCCTCTTTGCATAAGCTGTGGCTGGATCAACGGATGACAGTCTCATCAGCAAGAAAGACAGTAGAGTTACAAACAATAAAGTAAATATCAGCTCAACCAGTTTCCGTAGGATATATTTTCTCATATCCCGTTTCATAATACCGACTCCTTCGCGGGTTAGAACAATCTAACCTCTATTCAAAAAAAAGAGCGTCTGCACGACGCTCTTAAATCATCTGCTAGTACAGATGATAGTATATTGTATCTGGTATTTTGCCGCCACTCTAAAAAGACCAAACATTCTCTATTTGGACAACTTTTTTCGGAACTCGGAAGGCAGTTCTCCAAATTCCTTTTTTGAATACTTCGGAAAATTTACTTGGATTATCGTATCCCATTTTAGCCGCAATTTCTGTTATGCTGTCAGAAGTATCCCGAAGCAAGATCGTGGCAGCCTGCATACGATAGGATTTCATATAAGCATAAATAGAACACCCATAAACGCCCTTGAAGCAAACCTTCATTGAGGTAAGAGGAATTTCAAATTTTTCTGATAACTCCTGCAAAGTATAATGGTTGCGAAGATCAGCTGTCATATATTCCTGCATTTTCTTTATTGTTTGTACTTGATTTCTTGCAAAATATCTTCGTTCTTCCTGGTAATCCTGAAGCGAAACCTGATTCAGAAACATCAGCAATTCCAACACTTTCACTTTTAAATAGTAAGCGATCATCCGAGGCTCCACCCGATAAAGTTCCGAAAAAAATATGTTCAATTTCGCTTTGAGTTCTTAATACAATGCAGGTATCATTCTTGCAAAAACTTATCTGCAATCGAAAAAGACATCTATATTCAGACCTCCAATCACACTTTCTATCCGCTTCATAGTTTGATCTGCCGTAGGCAGATCAATGGTAATAGAAATGCCGTGATAATGCGACAACGGAAAGTAAGTTGATGTAGTTTCGTTTGTCAGGCGGTTAATTGCAAGATCGCCAGCACCGACATACTGATAATCTCCATTGGCAAATTCGCATTCAAAACGTCCCTCCCGGCAATGATTGATTTCAAGTACATCAGAGTGCGGAAGCTTGTTTTGATTCTGTCCATCGCTCATGTGAAAATCATTATAGAATAATTCAATACCCGGAAGAATTTCATAGCGAGTGATAACACCCTCTCCAGTTACATTTTTCATTCTGTAAATGGAGCAGCCATCTTCGCTGACAATTTTTTGAATTTCCGGGTCAAAAAGTCTGTAAATTGCTGTTCGCTCATTTGTATTTCCTCCTGGTTAGCATAAGCAAACCACGGTTAGTATAGCATATTTTCATGGCCGCAGTCCATGGATGTTTTTGAATTTTGAAGTATGCGTGTTGATTCTCTATCCTTAATCCTTGCCTGAAAGCATCCGATGAAGCCGCATAGTTTCCATACGGTGGAGCCGGATTTTTTCTTTTATCTTCGCAATCTGCTCCGCATGATCTTCCACAAAAACCTTATCGTGCAGGCAGAAGATAAATTGAAACTTTGAACACCCGTCATGTATGGAGACAAAATATCTTCCGCCGCTGCGACAATCCTCGAAAACGCAGCCAGTCCTTCTGGATTTGAGCTGCCTAACGTAAGCCCTTCTCCTATGTAAACAAGCTGACCGATCAAGGTATCTTCCTTGATGTTCAATTCCACACGGCCTCCCTGAGTCTTTCTGTTCCTCGTCCATTTTCAGCAGCCGGTCCACATTGGCTTTGGCCGTCAAAAGCTCCCGCATTTCCTCACGGGAGCGCCGGTACTCGGCATAGGTCTTTTTCTTTTCCTCCAGCAGCTTTGCATACTCGGCTTGCAGGTCTTTGACCTTGGGCAGCTTCTTCACTCCCATCTCGTCAAAGGCATTTTTTGCCGCCTGATGGAGCAGGATTTCTTCCTCATGTTCCTCCCGAAATTTTCGGGAATAACCGGCCTTGCGGTATGCCACATAGGTTTCGCGGGTCTTGGCATAGTTGACGATGTGGGTACGCAGCACGGCGATCTCCGCCATGCGTTTCTCCGCCGCCTTGATCTGCGCCGACAGTTCGTTGTGGTGGGCGGTGGCCGCCGCCGCTTTTTCTGCCAGCTCCCCATAATCCAACAGCTGATGTTCGGCGAGAAAATTTACAGTCTGCGCCATCTGTTTCAGGTTAAAAACCTTTGCCCATCGGGTATACCCAGCACTTTTCCCGGCCTGCAATTTTGCCTGAATATCCACCAGCAGATTGACCTTGGGCGGCTCCGGCTGCACGACAGAATTTTTACGGGGCGTATGCTGTTTTTCACCGGCCAGCACCGCACGGATTTCTGCTTCACTGTACCCGGCCCCCAGCTTGTCATCCATACGGGCTACATTCTTCCAGCCGGGAGCTTTAAGCCGGATTGCTTTCCCGCGCCGAGATACTTCGCAGCCCATTTCGGTAAGCAGTTTCAACAGCGCGTCAAAGTCAGCTGGCTTTTGCTCCAACGCACGGTCAATCATCACCCGCAGCTGTTCCCGATGGGAGGGCTTGGCCTGATCGCCCAGCCATTTGTTGTAGCTTTTTCCGTGGGGCTTTGGATTCTCCACAATGGACAGTCCGTTCTCGATACAGATGGTATCGCTCAAGCGCCGGACGGCTCTGGTGCTGCCCCAAAAGTTGCGGAACTTCCGGTCACAATCTGCATTGACCGCCGACCAGATGATGTGATTATGAATGTGCGATTTGTCTATGTGGGTGCAGACCACAAAGGCGTGATTGCCCTTGGTAAACCGCTTGGCAAATTCCACGCCCAGGCGGTTGGCTTCCTCCGGTGTGATCTCTCCGGGCTTGAATGACTGGCGCACATGGTAAGCGATCACATCATCCGCACCGCGCACTCGTCCGGTGGCGGCAATATACTGCCGCTTCGCCAGAAGAAACTCTGCATCCGCAGTCCGGCTGTCACATCCATAGCTGGTAATCAATTTTCCGTTGTCGGTCTTTTGGGGATTTGCCACATAATCAATGATGTCGCTGATTGCCCGGCTCTCGGTCCGGCCCTTGCCGATATGCAGGGGCATGATGCGTGTGGTTGCCATAGATGGAGCCTCCTTTCCAAAAAAGAAACGGCCTGCATGGTGCAGACCGCTTTTGTTATTCTATAAAATCGTCCTCATCAAGAAAATCAAAATCGTCATCGGTGTCCTCTAACTGTTTTGGAGGAAACCTCATCTCGTATTGTTCTTTTGCCAGCGCACAAACTTCCCGGCGCTTATCTTTCATTCGGTTCTTCAGCCAGGAAATCTGCTCCTTTGATAATCTCCATGGGAGATTCAGCAAGCGGTTTATTGTCATTTGCTCCGCTTGCTTCTCCGGCGGCAAAGAAGCACAGGATTTACAGACGTGCGCCGCATGACCTTTGCCGGAAAATTTTTCATTAGCCTTATATTCTCCGCAGACTTTGCAATAATGACCGTATTTTTTCATAGGCTCGATCCCTTTTCACTGAGAGCGTATAAACTGCGAACCGCCCCCATGATGATGCTCCACTCCAGATCTGCCGCATAGGAAAATTTTTTGCGGTACGATTCCCAAAGTTTCTGCATAACCGAGCTGTTCTCCACTTCCTCAAAAACTTCGGCAGCTTCTGCAAGATGTCGTTCTGTCCCGCGTTTGTGAGCAGTGGCCCGCAGCGCATCATGGAGAATCTGAGGGTCCAATGTATTCCCATGCAGCTGTTCCAGAATATAAATGTCATAGAAATCTCTCATGCGGGTGTTGGTGGTGGTTCTGGTAATGATTGTTTCCAGCTTTTCGGCCAGAACGGTTTCCAGATTGTACGCCCAAATGTCAATGGAGCGATCTTCCAGCATCAGCTTAAAAGAGTAGCGTACCTCCCTGGGGGTAATAGCATCCCCTGTGGAAATGTCAATCTTCAAAGGTGTCACCACACCGTCAAAGGTTGTAGTCATGCTGACCCGAATCCCAGGATACTCCGCTTCATCCATAATCTCCGAAATGCTTTTCAGCTGAAATTTGACGCCATCATCAATCGTCACACTCACAATAGCAGAAATCAGGTTCTCGATGTCCTCTACATTAACATTGGCTCCTTTTACAGTAGCGTCCAAGTCCATGGTGGAACGGGCATCCAGTCCAACCATTGCCGCTACCAGCATCCCGCCTTTCAGAATAAATTTGTCACGATATTCAGAAAGGGAAATTCTCTCCAGAAAACGCTCCATCATATAGTTTCGCATTAAAAGCTGTGCATCCGCAGATTTTTCTCTGGAAAGATTGCGAATTAAATCTTTTAGCTGCCTTGCTGTTTTTATCATAAAAGCACCTCCAAATACTGCCGCAGAATTTTTTCTACCCGGAACATACCGGCATACCGCATCAATGTCCGCAGGTCTTTGTCTTTTCTTCTGGCATACATTTTTAGCGCTCCTTGAAAAGTCTGCGTCTCCATGTTGTTCCGGCTGCGGAGCAGGTCGCAGATGGTGCGCTCCATATCATAGACAGGAACCGTATGCCCAAAAGGTGTTTGGCCAGTTGTCAGCCCTACCTCATATAGTTCTGGTTTGATGGTGTAAATAGAAAGGCCCTCTGCCTTTAAGCGAGTGGTGCTGTACCCTCTGCGCACCGTGATAGCGTATGGAGATGGTTCCCGGTCTGTCAGGTCATGGAAAAATAGCGCCGATTCATGGGAAAATACTGCCTGACCACACCGCAGATGTAACAGAAACATCGCATCAATCCAGGTATCCTCGGAGACATAAATTCCGTGAGCAACCTGCTGAAGATTTTTCTCTTTGACATATTCATAAAAAATGGGTTTTACAATTCCGCTGGCGATTACCTGTGCGGTTTGCAGCATCCCATCATGCTCGGTCAGAAGTCTGTCTAACTGCTCAAACCGTTCTGATTTGGTCACATTCATCACTTCCTTTCGTGCTACCATTATACACGAATGTAGCACAAAAGTAAATATAGTAATTTAACAGACACTGTCTGGCATTTTTGTGACCGCGCATTTTATCAATAAACCAAATCTTGAATGGCAAACTTCAAGTCCTGCACCTTGCCCAGCAGCCAGATGGCAGCCATCGGCAGACCGTAGGGACTAATAAGAAATGCCATCACCAGCAGGATAATGCCGTTTTGCAGGGAACAGGTAATAAGCACAGCCGCGCCCAGCAGAGCGATTACCATGCTGATAAGCCCCAGCACCAGGCCGGAGATATAGACGATCCCCACACAAATCCATACAAACAAGGTCAACGCCAGAATTACCGGAGCCGCTAAAATCTTTTCAACAAAAATACCAATGTCC
>VOFE01001659.1_pt1 | contig 11478 bp, 18 predicted proteins | sample 5384071 | NCBI WGS metagenome assembly VOFE01 (sample SAMN12384724, study PRJNA508395) | human gut metagenome | isolation source: healthy gut D | host: Homo sapiens
CCCGGGTCACGACGTCCAGCACGATGCGCTGGAACTCCTCCAGAAGGCGGGTGACCGCCTCAGCTCTGGCCCAGGTGGCGGCCAGACCCACCAGCACAGAGAACACCAGGGCGGACATGACTGACATGACTGGGGCGATCTCCAGATTGAACAGCAGCTCAGGGAGCTGGTTGAGCCCCTCCGCTGCCGACTGGATGGACAGGCCGGGGATGATGGCGTAGCCGGCCCCCATTGACATCAGGGCCCTGTACAAGAATGGAGCCTGTCTTTCTCCCCCTCAGCCAAGGAACCCCAGATGTTCCAGCAGGATCTTGCTCCCCATCAGGACCAGGATCACCCCGCCGGCAAGCTCCGCTTTGCCCTGGAAGCGGTCCCCAAAGCTCCGCCGATATACACGCCCGCCGCCGACAGCAGGAAGGTGATGACACCGATGCAGGAAACGGCCGGCCCGATCTCCACCCGTAGAAAGGCGAAGGTCACTCCCACCGCCAGTGCGTCGATGCTGGTGGCCACCGCCAGGGGCAGCATGGACCGGGGGCGGAAGGAGCTGTCCACGTGCTCTTCCCCGCCCCGGGACTCCCGGATCATGTTCGCTCCGATCAGCCCCAGCAGGAGGAAGGCGATCCAGTGGTCGACTCATCTGCGATGATCTCTTGAAAGCGCACCCCAGCAGATAGCCCAGAAGAGGCATCAGCATCTGAAAGCCGCCGAAATAGATTCCTGCCGTCACGGCGTGGCTACTCCCCCTAGACCCGCCCCACAGGGGCGTCCATATGCACCCCAATTCCTACCGCCATTCCCAAGGACCTCATCGAGTGGTGGAATTGGCAGACTCGCTAGATTCAGGTTCTAGTGCCCACTCCGGGCGTGCGGGTTCAAGTCCCGCCTATCCCAGCACTCCCTCAAAAAATGCCCGTGAGCCCTGCACAGGCGGGGCAAAATGAGCACAGTTTTGCTTTACTTCCATAATTTGTATTGAAACGTCTCACAAAAACAGCTTTTCCCTCCGGTTTTGAGCGGGTCCGGATCTGCCGGGCCCAGTCAGGACAGGAGGGATTTTTTATGGCAAGCGGACAGACGCAGTATTATGGGCTCTCCCAGTGGGAGGCCGTGGACAAGGTGGAGCGGGTGGACTTCAACTCCGACAACGCCAAGATCGACGGAGCGCTCCGCGCCCTGGCGGAGCAGGCGGGGCGAAAAAGCCGACAAATCTACGGTGACCAACCTGTCCTCCGTAGTGAGCCAGAAGGCGGACGAGACCGCCCTGACAGCGGCGGAGAAGCGTGTCTCCGCTCTGGAGAGAGGCAAGGCGGAGCAGGTAGCTCTTGATGGGGCAGTCTCACAACTGCGGGAGGAGAATCGGATGGTCTTTCTGGGACGGACTGCCTTGAACACAGCGGCCTCCAGCTTTGATCTTCCGGTCCCGGACTGGACAGGGTACTGGGAGCTCCAGCTGCATTACGACCTGCGGGGAAGCGGGGAGATCAAACTGTCCTTCAACGATGGTGAGGCTTATTATGTGTCCGCCTTGGGGTCCACCGGAACGGCCATCGGGCTGAAATATCAGCGGGGGACCTGCGGGACCGGGGTGATCGTCCTGCGGCGGTGCGGCGCCAGCGGCCGGCTGGGCTGTTATATCAACGGGGCCTCGCTGAATGAAAAGGGCACAGATTCCTCCGGGCTTAACAGCTTTTACACCCTGAACAGTCTGACCGCCGCTGCGCTCACCCACCTGCGGCTGCACAGCGAGGGGGGACCATCAGCAGCAGGAGCGCATTCGCGTTTTACGCGGTCAAATAGGAGAAAGCGCCGCCCCCCGAAATCCGGGGGCGGCAACATGATCGAGACGTATTCAACCAGAATTAGCCCGCAGTTACATCGATAGTCACATCGATCGTAACTTCGTAGCTAGTGGTGGACACAGTCTTATCAGCAATGGTGATCTCAGCGGTCTTATAGAGAATGTCGCCCTCAGTACCGCTCACAGTACCATTCACCGTAGCGGTAATCTCGACGCCCTCATGCTTGGCCTCCAGAGCAGTCTTGATAGCGGTGTCGACTCCGGAGAAATCTCGCTCTCCTTGACCTCAACGCACCTCTTTGCCGATCACCTCTGCGGCTTCCTTGACGTTCTTATAGTCGGTGGCCACGAAGGAGACCTTGATCTCCTTGGTCGCAGTCGCCTTACCGGCGGTCATAGTCACGGTAGCGGTTCCCACATAGGTATCATCCGTACCAGCAGTCAGGGTGTTCCAATCAGCGGGATCGGAGACAGTGTAGGTCACACCATCGATCTTGTAGTCCTTCAGGGTGTGCTGATTCAGCTGCTGGCCAGTGGGCTTGTTACCGTTAGAAGCGCTCCTTAACGGTCACTTCAGCGGGAATTGCAGCCCCAGCATCAGCTACCAGCTTCTCGTCGGCAGTCTCGTCGACAGCATCCTTGGCCACCTCGTCGATGGCCGCCTTGGCACCATCCAGAGCATCATTCACGCCAGTCTTGGCAGCGGCGTCGATAGCCTCCTCGCCCGCATCAACGGCGGCGGCGATATCGCGGGCCTGCTTGGCGGTCAGCTTGCCCTCGTAAGTGTCCAGGATATTATCCGCATAGTCATTCAGAGCGGCCTTGGCATTATTCTGAGCATCAGTCAGGGCCTTCTGAGCGGCCTTGATCTTATCCACGGCGTCCTTGAGTTCTTTCAGGGTCTCGGGGAGACCTTCTTGTCCAGGTTGTCCTGGATGTCGGTCAGCAGGCCAGCCAGCTGCTCAGCGGTCTTGCCATCCAGGCCGGTCACCTTCGCCAGGTCAGCCACGGCGGCATCCTCATCACTATAGGTGAGCTCATCCTTGGTCAGCCAGATGTAGACCAGCTCGGCGTACTCCTCATCCTCCTCGATGACGGAGACATAGGAGTAGTAACCGTCCTCGTCAGGAACGATATCGCCATTCGCTTTCACGCTGACAAACATGTCGTCGATGTTGCCATCGTCGATGACCAGCTTATCCTTGTTGCCCTTCTTGTCGTAGGTCTGCTCCACCACGACAAAGATGGTCTCGCCGTCGGTGTCGTACTTGATCCAGTCCTTCTCCGCGTAGCTGTGGTTGTCGGTGATCCAGAAGGCGTCATTGGCGACCTCGGTCACATACTCATCGGCCAGCTCCACAGGGCGGATGGCGGTGAAGTAGCCGTCCGAGTTGCTCTTGACGGCCTTGTAAAAGCACGCCGACCTTCAGGGTTTTGCCCTCATTGTTCTCGTCCTTGACCCACTCGCCCTTGACGGCATCCCACTTCTGAAGGGCGTCATAGGCCACGATCACGTTCTGCTTCTGGCCGTCCACATAGGCCTGGGGAGTACTCCCAGAAGTCATCGTCCTTGTTCAGGGACTCACGGGTATCCTTGGCGAGCATGAAGTAGGTGCTGTTCTCGTCGTAGATCTCGCCGTTGACGATGAAGACCACCTCAGCGGTGCGGCCGTCCTTGGCATAGGCGATGTCGGCATTGTCCACGTTGGGGACCTCATCATAGCCGGTGTAGGCCACGTTGTTGTCCACGTCCACAAAGATGGTATCCCGGTCCACGATGATCTCATTGACACCGGCCTCGATATAGGCCTTGCCGTTGTGGATCTGGACGTCGGTCACCTTCGCCTGGTCAGCGTCGATGGTGTTCCAGCAGAGGTGATCGGCCATGGTCAGGTGTAGACACCGTCATCGTTGACGGTGTAAGAGAAAGACATGGCCGTCGATGCTGGTGCGGACCTTCCGGATCGGCTCATCCTCGCCGAAGGGCTGGCCGTTCTCCTTCACCCACTCGATGGAATAGTTGGTACCGTTCTTGACCTTGACGTAGTCGTTCTTTAGCTCTACCTTGGCGGAGGTGCCGTCCTCCAGAACGACCTTGGCCTGCCAGTCGCCCATCTCCTCATCGGAGTCCTCCACGTACAGATACTGGTCGGGGGACTGGTCAGCCAGAGCGTAGCCCAGGATATATCCCTCGGGAGTCATGTACAGGGTGTAGTCCTCGTTCAGAGTGGGGTGCTGCCGCTTGCCTTCATCCAGGTCATAGACGTTGTGGTTCTTGCTGGCATAGGTGTACTTGTTGCCGTCGATGCGGACATAGGTGTTGTCATTGTCCTCATCGCTTTCGCCGGTGTTCTTGTCTACGCGGGTGACCTCACCGGTGACGGTCTCGGGAGCCATCAGCTCGCAGATGTAGAAGTCCTCGTCCTCGTCGAAGTCCACGGTGAAGACAACATAGTCATCCTCCTCGAAGTCGGAGGTGTAGAAAGTGCGGTCGTCCAGACTCTTGGGCTCGTCAGACAGGGCGCGCACGCTCACATAGGTGCCGTCATCGTCGTCCTTGACAGTGGTGGCCTCGCCCAGGTAGTAGTTGATCTCTACCACCGTCACGTCCAGGGTGTAGTCATCGATGTAGATCTCGGTGACAGTGCCCTTGTCAGTGAACTGATACTTGGTCTTCTCATTTTCAGGGATGAGGTTCTTTTCATCATCGGCGCCGTAGGTGGCGTCATCATTCAGGCCGGGGATCTCGCCCTCCTTAGCCTCGTTGGTCACGCCAGAGAACACTTCCTCGCCGTTGACAAAGACAGTCCAGGTGTACTCCTCATCCTGGTTCCGGGCGTTGTTGCAGACGGTGGCGCCCAGATCCTTGTAGACGTCCTGCTCATCAGTGTTAGCGGTGTAGACGTAGTCGGGGGGGTGTTGGGGACGGTGATGATCTCGTCCTTGTCCAGCATCCGGACCTGATCAGCGATCAGACCGCCCTCGCCGGTCAGATACTTATCCTTCTGAGTGGTGCCGGCGTTGGTGGGCACGTTGTAGGTGCCGGTGCCCCAGGTGGTGGCGGGACGGCCGTAGATGGTCTCGGTGTCGGTGCGGTACACCAGGTCGAAGTTCTTGTAGCCCAGGGTCTGCAGGTAGTTGAACTCCAGGGAGTAGATGATTCCCTGGTTCTCGTTGTAGTACACACCCAGCAGCTCGTTGTACTGGACGGGCACAGCCTTGGTCAGGGCGTTGAACACCAGCTCGGCCACGTTGTCACGGGTCAGGCCCTCGTTGGCGGTCAGCTTCAGGTCGCCGTACAGGCCCAGCTGAGTGCCCTTAGCGGTGGCGGCCAGCATCCAGTCACTGCCGAAGTCAGCGGCGCTCTGGAAGTAGCCCAGGGCGCGGCACAGCATCAGCACGGCCTGCGCGGTGGTCACGGTGGCGTTGGGGTCGAACTTGCCGTCGCCCACGCCGGCCACGATGCCCAGGCTGGAGCACAGGTTCACATAGCCCTCCGCCCAGGCGGGGACGTCGGTGAACACGCTGGTCTCTGCGAACTGGTTGACGTTCACACCGGCACCGTACAGCATGGTGCAGATGATGACCGCCATCTCGGCGCGGGTGACTACGTTCTCGGGGCCGAAGGACCCGTCCTCGTAGCCCTCGAACATGCCGATGGCAGAGGTGACCGCCACGGCATCCTGATTGACGATCTCGGCCTTGTCGGTGAAATCGTCGATACCCTTAGCGCTGGAGCCCACGACCATCATGCCCAGGAGCATAACGGAAGCCAGAGCCAGGCTGAGAGCACGCTTCAGGTTTCTCATTGGATATTCCTCAAAAAGTCGCTGTTTTTATATTGACAAAAGTCGCTGTTTTCTGACAAACCGGGCCTTTTCCAGAACATTTCGGCCCACTATGCCTGTACAACACTTCTGGCACAGGAGGAATTGGTTAAAAAAGGGGAAGATCAGGGGAAAATCTCTGGGATCACGCCTTGCAAAAGTTTCCCTGGTAGACATCTGGTAGACACGCCCATGCCCTTTGTTCGCTCCTCTCTCGGCGAAGCTGTGTTGATTGAGGAGAATCCCTATGTCTGTTTCAGGCTTCTGAGTCTTTTGGGCGGTCTCGCGCTGTTCCTGTACGGCATGCAGATGATGATCGGCCGCTCCGGCAGCAAGATGAAGCTGATCCTCTGACTGCCAACCGTTTTCTGGGCGTCCTGGTGGGCGCCTGTTTATCTGGGATGATGACCCTGAACCAGGCGCCCTGATCCAGTCCTCTTCGGCCTCAGTGGGCATCCTTCAGATGCTGGCACACCAGAATCATGGGTGGTCTCATCGTGCTGTTTTCCAGTTCTGTGTTCATCCTCTTTGATGACCAGAATATCGGTTTACCGCCCTGTATCACTGCGGTCCTGGCTCTGGCCACCAGCGGTGCCATCGGCTTTTCCAGCCGCAGCAGCGTTGCCTGTAAACGTCCTGGCCTCCTACTATCATCCACCTGATGTTCAACATCATCGGCACGGTGCTCTTTACCATCCTCTGCATCCTGTTTCCTTGGCCGATCTGGTGGCCTCCTTTTACCCCTGATGCGCCGGCTGCCCAGATTGCCAACATGCACTATTTTCAATATTGTCACTACCCTTCTGCTGCTTCCTCTGGGCAATCAACTGGCCAGCCTGGCGGTGCGTATCCTGCCCGAGCAGCCGGAGGAGAACCGGGACGAGATGCACCTGGAATACCTGACCCCCGTCCAGGTCAGCAGCAAGGACGGCAACCTGGGCGCCTCCGCTATCCACATCGGCCAGCTGCAGCAGGAGCTGGATCGGATGCTGGATATGGCCCAGGACAACATCGAGACCAGCTTGACGCGGTGCTCAGTCGGGGACAGCAGTCTTCTGACCAAGGCCGAGAAGATGGAGAGCTACTTGGATTTCCTCAATAAGGAGATCTCCAAGTATATTTCCCGTCTCATCACCTATGAGACCAACGAGCAGGGTCCAGCATCGTCAGCAGCTATTTTACCATCACCGGCAATATCGAGCGCATCGGCGACCACGCCATCAACATCTGCGGCTACTCCAAGCTGCTGGAGGAACGGCACATCCAGTTCTCCGCCCAGGCTCAGAGGAGATCTGCCAGATGCGGGACATCTGTCTGGAGGCGCTGAACGCCCTGCATCAGCGGGAGGCTGGCGACCTGCTCTGGCTGACGGACGTCTCTGCTCTGGAGCAGCGCATCGATGACATGACCGACCTGTTCCGCAAGGATCAGCTGGAGCGGATGAAGGCCGGGACCTGTTCTGATGAGGCCTGTATCCTTTACTCTGAGCTGCTCACCGACTTCGAACGCATTGGCGACCATGTCCTGAACATCGCCCAGGAGATGTCCAGCATCCGGGAACACAGCTGAATGACAAAAGCGCGCCGCCCCTGTTTTTGGGGGTAGCGCGCTTTTTCTCTAAAGGATCTCCCGGTACATAGCGGCCGCTTCGGTCTTGCCCATGTGCTCTGCCACTACCAGAACCTCCACCTTGACCGTTCTCTCTCCGAACCGCAGCTCCAGCACATCCCCCTCCTTTACGTCATAGCTGGCCTTCACCGGCCGTCCGTTTGCCATGACCCGGGCGTTGTCACAGGCCTCATTTGCCACGGTCCTCCCGCTTGATCAGGCGGGATACCTTCAGCCAGTTATCCAATCGCATCGTATTCCTCCATGGAGAAAAGGGGTGCCGGAGGCCCCCCTTTTTCTATAATCCTGCTTACTTGGAACGGCGTCCTTCAGGGCCTTGCCAGCCTTGAACACGGGAGTCTTGGAGGCGGGGATAGTGATGGTCTCTTGGTCTGGGGGTTGCGGCCGACACGCTCGGCACGGGCCTTCACTTCAAACGCGCCAAAGCCGACCAGCTGGACCTTGTCGCCTTCCACCAGAGCGCCGGCTAATGGCGTCGATCAGCGGTCACGGCGGCCTCGCGTCCTTCTTGGACAGCCCAGCCTTCTCAGCCACGGCATTGATCAGTTCGGTCTTATTCATTGTGATTTCCTCCTAAAAGCATGTTTTCGGCGCCTGTGCGCCAGTCTTTTTGAATAATATTACTTAAAGCTTTTCAGCCTTTAAGCCTCATCCTGCTTGGCCTGCTGCCACAGCTCCTCAGCCGGTGCAGTCCCAGGCTGTCCAGCGGCGGCCGTCCTCCGGCCAGCTCCTCCACCCGCCGGAAGCGGCGGATAAACTTTCACAGGTGCCGTGCAGGGGCCTGCTCACTGTCCAGCCCTGCAAAGCGCCCCACCTTGACGGCGGCGAAGAGCAGGTCGCCCAGCTCCTCTCCACGTGGCCCCCTGTTCCACGGCCTGGCGCAGCTACCCAGCTCCTCCTCCGCCTTGTCCAGCGCCGCCCCATCTCCGCCCAGTCAAAGCCCGCCTTTCTGGCCTTGTCCTGGATCTTCTCCGCCCGCATCAGGGCAGGCGGGATCTGGCCACGCTGTCCAGGGTGTCGGCAGCGGTGCGCTGCCCCTTCTCCTCCCGCTTCTGGGCGTCCCAGGTGTTCAGCGCCTGGCCGAGTCGGGCGTCCCTGTGCCAAAGACATGGGGTGGCGGAACACCAGCTTTTTGCAGATGCCGTCCACCCATCGTCCAGGGTGAAGAGCCCCTCCTCCTCCGCCATTCTGGCGTGGAAAACCACCTGGGCAGCACATCCCCCAGCTCTCCTTGAGGTGTCGGGGTCCTTCTCGTCGATGGCTTCCACCGCCTCATAGGCCTCCTCCAGCATGTTCCGCCGGATGCTCTCGTGGGTCTGCTCCCGATCAGGGACAGCCGCCCGGCTGGCGCAGCAGCGCCATGATCCGGTTCAGGTCCTGGAAGCTGTATCGTTCCATACTTTGAAAATTTACCACAGTTTCTCATCCTCTGCAAGGTATTTTCACTAGAAATCAGCTCATAGCCTCAAAATTTTTCGCGATTTTGTCCCCTTTGGGCATGAGGGAGGTCTCCCGGGAGATAGCGCGGAGAGCCACCACCAAAACCGCATAGATGATGACCGCGATCAGGATGGCTCCCATCACCGCGATCCGTTGCCGGTCTTCCCCAGGGTCTGGATCGTCTCCCCCGCCTGGGTAACCTCCTCATAGCTGAGCAGCTTGGACAGCAGGCCGTACACCGCCCAGGCCCCAGCCCCATCACGCCCGCCGCGGCTGCCGGCGGCCAGCAGAGGCAGGTAGTCCGGCCGGCCGTGGATCGCGGGCGATGACCACCAAGTCCAGTACCATGCACAGTCGAAGCAGAGCACATTGCCCACTGGTGCCCCGGAGATGCCGATGGTGGGCACGGCTACCAGGTTGTAGTTGGTGACGATCTTCACTACGCCCCCAGTGCCATGATGACCACCGGCAGATTGATGAAGCCATGGGCCTGGAGGACAGAGTTGCACACCAGCATCAGGCAGACGAAGATGGAGGCGTGCCCAGGGTAGACAACAGGGGCCCCGCCACAGAGGCGTCCAGCTCCGGAAAGATCAGTCGGATGATGGGGGTGCCCAGCACGAAGCCCCACCCCCATAGGGAAGCCAGCAGAGCGGTGATCCGCAGGGCGGGCCGATCCTGGCCGCCCCCGGCGGTCCCGCCGGGCCAGGGCCGCGGAGACTGCGGCGATGACCAGGATGGCGTAGGCGTTGTTGAAGTGGCCGAAGCCCACATCCCCCAGGATGCGCCCCAGGGGATTTTATACAGGGCGCCAATGATTTTCACGATGGCGATGCTCACGGCCAGGATGGCCGCCCCGCCGAAAAATGTGTTGCTTTTCTGCGTTCGTTCTTTCAAAGTCAATTCCTCCGGTCAGCAAGGCTGGCGCCGTCCCCAAAGAGCAGGGGCAGGGCATAGGTCTCCACCTCGGCCTTGATCCGCTCCAGGTCCAGGGTGAAGAAGGTTCCATCCTTGTATATGATCTTTCCCCGGGCCATATTCATCACCACGTCGGACCCCCGGGCGGAATAGACCAGGTTGTCCTCCACACTGTGGCAGGGGGGGTGAGGCTGGGGCGGTCAAAGTCCACCAGGATCAGGTCGGCGGTATAGCCGGGGGCAATCTGTCCGGTCCTCCGCCCCCAGGGCCCGGGCGCCGTCCCGGGTGGCCATGGCCAGCACCTGGCGGGGCAGCAGGGCCAGGGGTCATGGGTGACCCCGTTGTGGAGAATGGCCGCGAACTTCATCTCCTCAAACATGTCGTGGTTGTTGTTGGAGGACACCCCTGTCGGTGCCCAGGGCGTGTTCCTCCCCGCCCGCTTCATGGCGGGAATCCAGGCCACCCCAGAGCCCAGCTTCAGGTTGGACACGGGATTGTGGATGCAGGAGACCCCTTCTCCGCCATGAGGGCCCAGTCCTCCTCGGTGGTCCAGACACAGTGGGCGGCAATGGCCGGGTGGTGTCCCAGACCCTGTACCGGTCCAGGATCTGCAAGGGGGTCTTGCCCCAGCGTTCCTTGCAGGCCCGTGCTCAGACTGGGTCTCGGAGACATGGACGCATCCCCAGTTTTTTCTCCTGGCGTACGCCGCCATCCACTGCCACAGGGGGACGTTGGAGGTATACTCCCGTGGATGGAGGCGTCCACCAAAATCTGGCCGTTCCCCGCGCCGTGCCACTCCTCGGTGAGCCGGCGCTGGTTGTCACAGTCCTTGCAGGTGGCCGGGCTTAAAGTCCGCCGGGGCCCTGAAGTAGACCCCCCGCAGGAGAGATTGGCGCTGATGCCCGCCTTCCAGCACGGTTTGGGCGATGTCGGTGGTACATGTACATGTCAGCGATGGTGGTCACCCTGCCGGCGATGAGCTCGGCCAGGGGCCAGCCCTGTGCCGGAAGACCAGCCGGCGCTGTGCCCTGGGGCGGAGGATTTGAAAATAAGGGATCTGCCGACCGTCACCGCCTCTGGTCCAGGCTGCAGCCTGCCCAGATCATAGCCACTGGGCGCGAAGCCGCCCAGCCGGGCGCGGGATGGCCTGGGCGCCTCTTCATACTGTTGGAATGTGAAGTCCATCTCCGTCTCCTTACAGAGTAGCGCCGCAGCCCCGGCAGTATTTGTCCTCTTTGCCGCAGGATGCGGGCCTTCACCTCTCTGATCTTTTCCGAGACCTCGTCCGCCCGCTCCAGAAGGCCGGGCCACGTCGGCACTCTCTCCGCCCTGGCCCCGTGGTGTCGTACATCACCTGTCCCAGCTTTTTTCAGAATGTCCGAGAACTCCGTTCAGGTCAAAGAGCTGGACGTTCAGCTTGGCCACGTCTACCATCTGGCCGGTCGTCCGGCCACCCAAGTAAAGTCCGCTGCGGTCGGCGGCTGCGGAGGCGGTGTCTCTGATGGGTCCAGCAGTTCTACCTTTGTCATCCATAGATGCTTCTCCTCCTGACAATAAAATGATACCCTAGTTTACACCAAATCGAGGAAAAAGCAACGACAAAGGCCCCGCCCCTAAAAGTCCAGCCTCCCGGCACGCTCCGGCCCCCTGCCCCGGAAAGAGAAAAGACGCCCTCTCATCCCCTGCATGCGCGGCACCTCCCACGGAAAGTGCGTATTTCAGGTCCACCCTCAGCATTTCCGTCCAGGCGGCCCCTGCTCCTCCGATCTATGGCTCTCCATATCTTTTTCAATTTTCATGCAACAAAGCCCCGGCCATATGTTAAAAATAATAATCACTGTGTATGCAGAACATCCCGATCTT
>VOFE01001503.1_pt1 | contig 11218 bp, 21 predicted proteins | sample 5384071 | NCBI WGS metagenome assembly VOFE01 (sample SAMN12384724, study PRJNA508395) | human gut metagenome | isolation source: healthy gut D | host: Homo sapiens
ATATGCACATCCTCAAGTATCTTTCTGGCGTTAATCGTCAACACCGCAGAATGTGCGCCTTTTGCAATGTTTTCAATGGTTCCCATCTCCTCTATGATTCCTGTAAACATGATAATGGCCTCCCCTCTGTCGCCGGGTATCCCTCTATCAGCCAGTCCGATCCCAACGCTGTAACTTTTGTCCGGCTTAATGTCACGGCCTCTGCAGGTTTTAAAAATCCCTGCCCCTCAACCGGGGTTTTGGCTGTTGCCCCGCCAAACAGCTTAGGCGCCACATATGCCTGCACCTTCTGTACAAGCCCAGCTTGCAGAGCCGACCAGTTTAAAGTTCCACCACCTTCGAGAATCACGCTGTCAATCTCCTGTTCTCCAAGCTGTCGCATCAGATCCCAAAGATCTACCTGCCCATCTTTTTCCGGTGTGACTAAATCTGACATCCTGCCTCCACATATGGCATATGCATGGCTTCCTGCCGGTTACAGCTTGCTATAATCGTTGGAACTTCTTTTTGCGGTACGCACAATCTGTGATTCTAATGGCGTCCGCAATACTGTATCACAAATGATGCGCACCGGGTTTACCCCATTTTCTGTTTTTCCTAGCCGGCAGGTCAGCATCGGATCATCCGCAAGTACCGTTCCCACGCCAACCATAATCGTTAGAGTGTACCCTGGTCCATTATGACGCTGAATCCTGCCGTCTGACGGGCGAAATTGTCAACGTCAGTGCGGACGAACGCATACTTGGAGAAAACGGGAAAATCGACCCCGGCAAGCTGGATCCCATCACATTCGATCCTGTCAATCACACGTATTTAAAGCTTGGCGCGAAAGCCGGCAATGCCTTTAAGGACGGTCTGAAACTGAGATAACCGCAAAAGCTCCCCTGAGCCGCATAGGATGTTCTGTAACGGTTCAGGGGCGTTTGGATGATAACTTGGTAAGAGGAGAAAGGAGGCAAGCAGATGGAAATACCCGGACTGCAGATCGTTTTCATACTAATCGTATTGGCGGAATGGATTTTCATGGCTCAACTCAAGTTTTCCGCGGATACATGGCTGAGAGCTGGGAAATGCCGGTAGGACTTAAGAGCGCAGGATATGCGGCTGCCTTTTGGTATTCTGTTTGCCTATTACATCGGAGAACGCCTGATTTACCGAAAAAGCCTGACGGCTCCCAGCCGATTGTCCTGCGCCGCCGGGGAATCCTTTTGGGCTTTATTATTCTATGTCCCATATCTGCTTTACGGCTTTGCAGGAAATGTGATTTTTCTGTTTTGGGAGAATGGGCGCAAAGAGGGAGCGGTGTTTTTTCTCGTAAAACTGCTGGCCTTTATTGGACTGTGCGTGAAACTTTATAAAATGCCAAAGAGCGTGGGGCAACTTCGGCTCTGCATGGGACAATCCGGCCGAAGTTGGACAACGGTCAAAACGCATGGGAGCTGCTTTTTCGCATCTGCGTCATTGGTTTTTTATCCTGATGTGGTCGGAGCCGGTCTTTTGAGATTACAGGGATTTATTATAACGGATATCATATCGCTTCTGGAAACCGTTGATGCTAATCTATATCGTGATATGTCTGGTGCACGGGAAAAATATAAGGATTAAATCATTTCATTTTATTCGGCACCGGTAAACATAGCAGTTCGCACAGCCGGGACTGTTCTTCTTGCAGCCATGCCATGGGTTCCAGGTTGCCATATCACACCTCTCTTTCTCCGGCGTTTTCCCGGACTTTGACATTCCCCGTAAAAAGCTGTTTCTAATTCAATTATTTATGTAAAACTCAAATCCCTCAACATTATTCAGCCATGCATAATTTGCATATTGGGTCTTGACAAAATCCGAAATCGGATTCATAATAAAACCGAAATCGGATTTTGAAACTATGGAGGAACCATTATGTTAAAAACGGTCAAAGAACAAAACTTAGAATTAAACCGCCTTTGGAGAATGCAGGATCAGTTATATCAAGCTTACGCTACTCGCTGCGGTTTGTCTTTCCGTATCCTTTTGGGTATTGTATACCTTAAGTGAGGCAGATGTGGTCTACACTCAAAATGCGCTTCCCGAAATGTGGTATTTTCCGAAGCAGACGGTTAACTCAGCAATCGCAGGTCTTGTAAAAACGGGATATATAAGACTTGAACAGATTGCCGGGGCAAGAAACAGTAAGGCGGTAAAACTGACGGAACAGGGATTGGACGTATGTAAACGCCTTGTTAATCCTCTTGTACATGCTGAGTTGAGTGCATTATTAAAAATGTCGGAGAAGGAACGCCGAATGTTCCTGGAACTCTCCGACAAACAGCAGCGTTTCCTGCGGGCTGAACTGGATGCCGTTTATCAAGATGAAGCAGTCGATTTTAATGCAGGCAGCAAAGAGGTGCAAAAATGAATTTAGAGCAATGGGTTCTATGCCCTTTCTGTAAAAAGGCAAAACCCGGCTGAAAATACGGGATGATACAGTATTAAAAAATTTTCCGCTGTTTTGTCCTAAATGCAGGCATGAAACACTTATAGATGCAGAACAAATGAATATATCCGAAAGCAAAGAGCCAGACAAAGACGCAGAGCCGATAATCCGTATTTTAGATACGATTATCGGCTTTTCTATTTATAAAGTGAAAACATGAATGGAGGAATTATTTAATGAGGGATTATTACAATCAGCCGGGAATTTGGAAGCGGCGGCAGAGAAATTGAAAACGACTTGCCGGCCAGCTCGGCGTTTGATTATTATGACAAAGAAATTATCACCGCTATTGCAGATAAAAAGGATTAGACGAAGATTACGTGTCTGATATATTGGAGCATCACGGGTGGCAGAATGTACCGCTGACTTTTTGCCGTTCCCTTTACAACGGTGACTGTAGTACGGTCTGTCAAAGCCGATTTATTAGTGGAACAGACAAGAGTAATCGAGAGTATTGCAAAGGCCGGAAAGGATTGTGTTATCGTTGGACGAAATGCAGATGAATTGCCAGGAGCATCACCCTTTAATGTTTTTGTCTGTGCTGATATGGAGTCAAAAATTCGCCGTTGTATGGAGCGGGTTGAAAAAAAGCGAAAATTTGTCCCGAAAAGAACTGGAACGAAAAAAAATTCGCAGCATTGACAAAAACCGTGCTGAGGTTCGTGAAATTATTACACATAAAGGCTGGGAGTACATACCTCCTATCACCTGACAGTCAACGCCACCGATTGGAATTTGAAGGAATTAACATCAGCCGTTGCAGCGTTTCTTGCCGAGAGCTGGTTCAGGAGGACAAAACCATGATACAGCCTTCTGATCACTTTAACTATAAAAGACTATATTACTATATACCCCACCATTGTCATGCTGATTATCAGCTCTGTCTATGGTGTGGTCGACGGCTACTTTGTATCAAATTTTGTAGGTAAAACACCATTTACCGCAATCAATTTTATCATGCCCTTTCTCTTTGATATTAGGTGTATGGGATTTCTGTTTGGAACAGGCGGAGGGCATTGATTGCTAAACAATGGGCGAAGGCAGGCAGAATAAGGCCAGTAAGCAGTTTTCCTTACTCATCTATGCCTCTTCCATATGCGGTGTGCTTTTAGCTGTATTTGGTATGGCAGCGCTGGTGGATTGCGTCTGCATTAGGTGCAGAAGGCCGGCTGTTAGAAGACAGCGTTACCTATGGACGGGTGGTTTTACTTGCCATACCGGCGTATATCCTGCAATGCGAATTTCAATGCCTGTTTGCCACGGCAGAAAAGCCGAAACTTGGTTTAGTACATTGCAATTGCCGCAGGAGTAACTAATATGGTACTTGATTTCCTGTTTATCGTTGTATTTAAATGGGGATTAGTTGGTGCAGCTGCCGCTACTGCAATCGGCCAATTGATCGGTGGTATTGTTCCTGTAATTTTATTTTAGCCGTCCTAATGACAGCCTGCTCCGACTTACTAAAAACGAAATTTGATGGATCGGTTTTGTTGAAAACGGCTTCTAACGGTTCTTCTGAATTGATGACCAATATTTCTACCTCTGTTGTCAGTATGTTTTTATAATGCACAATTACATTGAAATATGCCTGAGAAGATTTATGTTGCATCATATGGAGTTTGCTATATGTTGCGTTACTCTTTCAAGCTGTGTTCATTGATATTCCGTAGGACAGTCCAGTTATCAGTTATCATTATGGTGCGAAACCATAACGAGTTATCAGTTTGCGGAAAAAGAGCATCTTTATCATAATCGCCTTTGCTGTTGCTATGTTTGCGGGTAGGGGAACTGCTGTCAAAACCCATTGCAATGCTTTTTGTCGGCTACGACCAGGGATTGATGGATATGACGTAGAGAGCTTTTATGATTTACTTTTTTCATTCCTGTTCTCCGGATTTGCGTTTGGGGTTCCAGCTTTTTCACTGCGTTAAACGACGGAGTAGTATCTGCCCTTATTGCTTTTTATGCGTATCCTGGTATTCCAGGTTGCATCTGTGCTTATATTCCCATTGCTTTGGCAGCTGGACGGTATTTGGTTTCGATTGTTGGGGCGGAATTCATGGCAGCGATTGTTACCGCATTGTTCTTAATTGGCAAAAAAAAATATCATTACTAAATTGAGGTGTATATATGAATTTACTGATTAAAACCGTTACTTCAGATTTTGAAGATATAAATGCTCTTGAACGTTTAAATAATGAAGCGTTTCCAGCAGAGGAACGCATGGAAATCGATGAAATGATGCAGTTAATTTCCAGACAGATAATTGGAAGTGACTGCTGTTTATGATGATAGTACCTTTGTCGGCTTTATGCACTGTCTGTCCGTAAACCCACTGCCTATGTATTCTTCCTGGCGATTGACAGTTCCAAACGCTCCAGGGGCTATGGCAGCAAAGCGTTGGCCTTGATGAAAAAACAATATGCCGGTTATCAGATTGTCTTAGATATGGAAGCTATAGATGATGAAGCGGAAAACATTGAGCAGCGTAAAGCACGTAAAAGCTTTTATCTTTGCAATGGCTATCATGAAACAGGTTATTACCTGGATTATAATGATTTAATAATGGAAGTGTTATGTACGGATGAAGAACTGGATGCAGACAGCTTTCGGATACTTTTGGATAAATTGAAAATCAGGAAGACGCCGTTTGTATTGGTCCGAATGAATTGAAATAACTAAACATAATTGAAATAACTAAACATAAAAAAGATGGAGAAATGATTTAAATGAAAAAAGATTAGCCGCAGAATGGGAACCGATTAAGGGAGTTATGATTGCCTGGCCAGCATTTCTTCCACACGCTTATATAGTAGATTTAACACAGAATTACCATGTCTATCTGTGTGTCCCCGGCCAGGATGAAGAAAATAATGCAAAAAAACATTTGACGGAATGGGGCGGAAACATTCGCAACGTTACATTCTGCCAAGGCCCCCAGGGGTTTGATGCCCCCTGGGTAAGAGATTGGGGAATGCACCCGATTTTTGATGAAAGCAGGAACTTCCATCTTGCTGGTGCAGAATACCAAATGTCCACCCCTTTTGTAGCGTATGAGAACCCTGAAGTCATTACAAATCGAACCGGGTATACAAGAACTGGCTGGGGTACAGAAGATGTAGCACATTGCCGGACAAGAGCGGTATGGGACGAAAATATGCTTTATATTGCTGTCAGAAGATTGGAGGAGGAAGAACCTGCTAATCAGGTATTAGATATTCATGTTAATATTGTTGATTACAGCAAAGCCGGATTGATTAAAGGAAGTCTGATGGGAAAACCCGGCGATACAATCCGAATATTATGTTGCTGCTGAAAGCAAGTCGGGCAGGAAAGAAACCATGCCAAGAGTTGCTCCCAAAGGCACTTATAAAGTGCATATAAGGTAAATAATCTCAAACACACTATATGGAGCCGATTAACTGCAAATACTTGGGACAATCGGCTCCATCAATGATATTTGTTCAAATAAAACGAACGAGGAGGTCTGATATGCCAGAAAAATTATACAGCGTAAATGCTTTGTCATAAATACCGCTTACATTCTTATTGCTGCCATGCTTGTGCTGCTGACTATTTTAACCGCAGGATTGCTTATGCCTTTTGGATTGCTCTCTTTCTTTCCGCTATATTACAGCCGATTACCAGATTGTTAAGCGGAAAACTGGGACTAAAAAGAAAGGATTATCAGCAATCGTACTATTCCTATTTTATCTGCTGCTGTTTTGTATCCTTATCTTTGGTATAGCAAAAGTTACAAATTTGTTTGGAGATTTATTTCAAAGTTTCCCCGACTATTATAAAGATACTATCGTGCCCGCTCTTGGCTCTCTGGGTAACTCCATTGAGCAGATATTCTCCATTATTCCTAATGAATTCCGCCCGGATATGGCAGAGCTGCAAATAAGTATAATGACATGGATAGAAAAGATCGTATCTGCAATTTCACAATATGGACTTACCTTTGCAGGCAATGTGATTAGTGGGTTTACTTCCAGCATTTTGTCTGTTTTAATGACCATATTACTTTCGTATTTTATCACTGTTCAGTATGATACAGTCGTTGCTTTCTTGAAATGCCAGCTGCCTGATAAAATTCGTACATTTGGTGCAGACATCAAACCCTTATTAAAAAACTCTGTAGTGAAATATCTCAAGGCAACATTAATCCTGATGTTCATTACATTCATTGAACTGGCAATAGGCTTAGTATCATAAAGGAAGCAATCCCATTGGAATGGCCCTGGGAATTGCAATATTTGATGCACTGCCTGTTTTCGGTACCGGCGGCATTATGATACCTTGGACAATTATTGAGCTGTTAAGCGGAAACTATGCCCTGGCCGGTGGATTGTTTATACTTTACATCATAATTACTATCATGCGTAATATATTAGAGCCGAAAATTTTAGGATCACAACTTGGTATTAACCCTATTGTGGTACTTCTTGCCGTTTTAATCGGCGGCAGGCTCCTGGGAGTTTTTGGGAATGATTTTCTTCCCGATTACCGCTTATGTTTTGACGGTACTCCATGATGCCGGTAAAATTAAATTATATAAGAATCCACCTAAGTTAAATAATCAGAGCCGGATGCACAGCCGCTAAGCCGATATCTTCATTGGGAGAGCCGGCCGTTTTCGCTCCCGGCAAAAACGGTGGGAAGCGTTCTCTATTTCAGACCTTCCATCACTGAATCAGGCAAAATACTCTTCGATAAACCGTGAAGCGACTGCACCGTCGGCGGCAGCCGTAACAATTTGACGCAGCGGCTTCGTGCGGACATCGCCAACGGCAAAAACGCCCGGGAGATTCGTCTTCGTCGTCTCATCAGCTATGATGTAACCAGTCCCATCGAGGTCGACCTGGCCCCGGAACAGCTCCGTATCAGGAATCCGGCCGACTGCAACGAATACGGCCTCACGAAATCTCCTTCGCCGGACCGTCTAAAGATGCCACGGTAACGCCCGTAACTTTCTTATCGCCGTGTATCTCTGTCACCCGGCTGTTCCAGACAAATTCTATCCCACTGTCTATCAATGGGATTATATAGATTTTAGAGGCCCGCAGGCTGTCGCGCCGGTGAACCAGATATACCTTTTTGCAGATTTTAGCCAAATAGAGGGCGTCCGCCGCCGCACTGTTGCCGCCTCCCACAACGACTACCGTTTTGTCGCGGTATCTCATTCCGTCGCAGGTGGCACAGTAAGCGACTCCCCCCGTCCGCGCAGCTCTTTCTCCCTCTGTAGCCCCAATTCCCAGGGGAAGCTCCGGTTGCAAGTATCACCGCTCTGGCCTCGATCTCTCCCTTTGAGGTGGTGATTTTTTAATATCACCGGTCAGTTCTGCCGATTTGACGCTGACAAACGCAGTCTCCGCACCGAAACGTTCGGCTCCTTTCTGCATCTTCTCCCAGTTCAAAGCCGTCAATCCCCTCCTCAAAACCGGGATAATTATCCACCTGTCCGGTGGTTGCCATCTGTCCTCCCGAGAAAGCTGTTCCAGCACAATCACCGAAAACCCGCTTCTCGCACAGTAGAGAGCTGCGGCATAGCCGACCGGCCCGCCGCCGATCACCGCAACATCATAGGATATCTGTTTCATCATGTACCTCCTTTGTACCATTCCTGCCTTACAATCCTATAAAGGCGCCGTTTTCTCTGAGCCAGTCTTCAACTGCATCCTGTGAACCCGGGTTGACAACAGAGCTGACCAGTTCGCCGTCACGGAACAGAAGCAGGGAAGGTATCGTGTCTATGTCATACTTCTCAGCAAGTTCAGGTTCCTCGTCTATATCAAGCTTCACCATCTTAACCGTCTCACCATGTTCTTCCGACATGCGTTCAATCGCCGGGGAAAGGCGTCGGCAATAACCGCACCATGGCGCCCAGAAATCACAATAACCGGCCCCTTTGCCTTTAATACCGTCTCTTCAAAATTATTTTAATCTCTGTACTGCCATAATCCTGTCTCCTTCCTTAACTTTCCTGAATTTATCTTCGCTTTTATCTGTAACTTTTCAAATACAGTTATTGTATCTTTATAATACTGTTATCCGGACGGATTGTCAGAGAAATATTTAAAATTGCACAAATCCTTCTATTGAAATATCGATAACCAACAACTGCGCGCACAGGTCACCGTCAAATAAGACCCCTGGCTATCGGATACGGCATACGTTCCGACGGCCAGGGGCCTGAAAGGTTAAGTTTGATTCAGCTCATGGAAACTGTCTGGACTTTATTCTGCAAAAAACCATAATCTGCAGAGCCGCGTTGTCCTCATCCGACCATACGACACATTTTCTGCCCTGTGTCAGGATCATCCAGTGTCCAATGTTCCTCGTGAGATATGGAAATATGTTGCAATCGGATTCCACCGTGTACTCTGTGCCGTCTGCCGCTGTCAGGACGGACTTTGAGTGGCTGCATCCGTAACCAGGGACTGCACTTCTATATAGTCCGGTACCTTTGCATCAGCGGGTATGTTGGCAAAATCACGTCTGCATTTGTCATTGGAGGGAGCTCATGGTCATGGCCGGCCCGATGTATACATAGATGGTATCCCCATCCTTAATATCCTCTTCCTTAAGCGGAAGTCCGTTACGGCATCGAGGATGTAAGTATACTCCTCAGAAACATTGAGGATGATCTCTCCCGCTGATACTCATATCCGACTGCTTGTCAATGGACAGCCTGCCATCCTCCTGCTGTTACCGGCCCGTAGATACGGAGGGACTGAAGTGCATCCTGCCCGTTCATATCCCTCAACGTTATCCGCCGCTGACTCCGCCGCAGTGTCAGCTTCTGTTGTCTCCTCTTTGGATGCCGCCTGGCTCTCCTGACGGGTTTCCGTGGCAGCGGATGCCCCATTGGATGCGCAGCCGCCTATGCCAAGCGCCAAAACCGTACAAAATTCCTGCTGCATATAAACGATATTTTCTCAATATTCTCTTCTCCTTTTCATGGTTAATACCCGCCGGCCCTTTAAGCCGTGCCAGAGCATTTATTTACTTGCAAGTAAAGTATACGATTTGCCATTCATATCCAATAAAAAATTTCTTAATAATTCTGAATTTATAGAGGAACATTGTAAGAAATATTTCAGATTTTTTCGCGAAATTGAATCATTTATATCATCCTTCTCCTATCTCTTTTGATGCCATATACTTTCAGAATAAATATGCACTGCTATATTTCTGTCCTGAAATATTGTATAATTAGCTAAATCGGAATTTGAGGAGAGTAAAAATATGAGTAAAAGAGTATATCATTTCGGCATGTTCAGGAATGAAAATTGATGTTAAGCAGGGCCAAAGCATCACAGTGATCGATATTGAAGGCGGTCAAGTAGTGGATTTTTTCGCTGAAGCGGACGGAAATGAGAATGAATTTCTTTCAGCAGGAGTGACGATTGACTGTAACGAGTCCCTGAAAATAAATGTTGGTGATATTATTTATACAAATCTATACCATCCCATGATGGAGGTTATGTTTGACGATGTAGGAGAGCATGATTTGCTCCATCCATGCTGCCGGCCGGAAATGTATGACTTCTTCTATCATAATGGCAAAGATCATCCAAATTGCTTTTGACAATATTAACAGAGCGCTTGGAGAGCAACGTCCCATTATCACACCCGTCAATTTATTTATGCACACGAAAATTAACACAGACGGCCGTATTTCAGTGGAAAAACCGATTTCAAAAGCAGGAGATAAAATTATATTAAAAGCTCTGATGGATATTACATTGGGCGTTGCCGCTTGCAGCGTTTCTGAAACAAATGCAATAGCGGGGAAGTGTTCCCCGTTAAAATTGTTGTTAACTAAAATAATTCCTGTTAATTTAATAGGGGAATCCTGCTATGAAAGCAATAAGGACACCAGTAGCCCGTACTATCTGATGTCCTGTATTTTATACACTATATTCGCTTTTTAATTTTTGTCACTCCAGAAATTTACTAATCCGTTCCGCCGCTTCTTCTGCGTTGGAAAGAATTGCCGGATGCCGTCCTTCCCGCAAATATACAAATTTCAGCTCCGTTTCTCCGGCTATCGCACGATATTCGTCCTGAAAATCCGCCCTTGACATCTCATCGCCTTGGCTTCCCATAAGCAGAAGCGGAACCTGCAGACTAGTGAAGCGGCTTTGAAAATAACGGCAGCTTTTCTCCAGCACATTGAATCAATGCCTTTTGTATCCATATCACAACACGTTCCCAGTCATCTCCCTGGCACCATTGGTAAAATTCTACCCCATTTCATCCTTTTTGGCGTTCGTTCTCTCCTGTACCAGGTTCTTTGAAAAATTGTCCGCCAAAGTTCTGCCGTCAAAACTGTCCGCCACAATCTTCCCAACCAGCCCGGGGCGCTCTAAAGCAGTATTGACGGCAACCCAGGCACCGCCGCTCGTTCCCACAAGATCCACCTTTCCAGGTTCAGATGTTCCAGCAATGCGATGGTCTGGCTGGCTTCTTCCATCCAAAGATCTGCCGGAAACTCTTCAAGCCGGTCGGATTTTTCCATGCCCTAAAAAATCGATGAGAATGATATGAAACTGATCCTCATACAAGGGCAGCAGCAGCTCAAACATCCTGGAAGATGCCGTATTGCCGTGCAAAAACAGCACTGGTTTTCCGCTTTCCCCGTTTCTGTGTAATAAATCTTTTTGACTGATAAAAAAATATGACATCATTTGCCTCTAATCACTGATCTGTTTTTTGTTTCCTGATTAGCAAGGCCTG
>VOFE01001979.1_pt1 | contig 10921 bp, 16 predicted proteins | sample 5384071 | NCBI WGS metagenome assembly VOFE01 (sample SAMN12384724, study PRJNA508395) | human gut metagenome | isolation source: healthy gut D | host: Homo sapiens
GAACATGAACATCATGAACGGTGGCGCCCACGCTGATTTCGCCACCGACATCCAGGAGTACATGATCTCCCCGTACGGCTTCAACACCTACAGCGAGGCTCTGCAGGCTGGCGTCGAGGTCTACCACACCCTGAAGAACGTCCTGAAGAAGCAGGGCCTGAACACCGGCCTCGGCGACGAGGGCGGCTTCGCTCCGAAGATGAAGTCCAACAAGGACTCCCTGAACTACATCATGGACGCAAGGCCATCGAGCTGGCCGGCTACAAGCCGTATGACGATTTCATGATCGCTATCGACAGCGCCTGCTCCGAGTGGTTCAACGCCGAGGACGGCTGCTATCATCTGCCGAAGCGCGGCATCGTCATGACCCGCGAACAGATGGTCGACTTCTACGAGAACCTCATCAACGAGTACCCGATCGTCTCCATCGAGGATCCGTTGGCCGAGGACGACTGGGACGACTGGGCGAAAATCACCATGGATCGCCTCGGCAAGAAGATCCAGCTCGTAGGCGACGATCTGTTCGTCACGAACGTCCAGCGCATCAAAAAGGGCATCAAGCTCGGCGCTGCCAACTCCCTGCTCATCAAGCTCAACCAGATCGGCACCCTGACCGAGACGCTCGACGCCATCGAGCTGGCCACCAAGAACGGCTTCACCTCCATGGTTTCCCACCGTTCCGGGACGCGGCTTGAAAAAAATCAGCCGCCGTAGCCGTTCTTCCATCGCTGCAGCGCGAGCGCTGCGTTCTTGTAGCTGACATCGGCGGTCGGCGTTCCGGCGGGCACACCGAGGATAGCCGCGTCACCCTGACGAACGTATCCGCTGGTTTTCCAGCGCTCAAGCGCCTGCTCGTAGGCACGGGTCTGTGCATTCGCGGCCGCACTGCTGACATTCAGCTGATAATTGCGCCAGTTCAGCGTCGGCGTGCCGTTCAGGAAGCCGGTCAGACCGGCTACGGACAAGCCGTAGTCGCGGTCGGCGTTAAACTGGCTCAGTGCCGCCTGCGCCTGCTGGAGCGCCGCATTTTCCGATGTGGTATAGTAGCTGCTCGGCGGCTGCGGTCTGTTCATCGGCAGCATTCTGCGCTGCCGCACGCGCGGACAGACGCGCCTGCCCAAGCGAATTCAGGTCGCTGCGGTACCGGTTGTCCACCGCGATGCGGCTGGTCTCCGCCATGCCGCTGGTGGCTGCCTGCCCGCGTGCGCTCATGTTAAGTCCGAGTGCCGCCAGCTTTTCCCTCGTTATTCACCGCGGACTGTCGGGCATTGATGTCGGTCTGACGCATACCGGCGGCGTAGTCGTTCTCGATGGATGCGAGATTGCTCTCCAGCTGCCTTGCAATGCGGCTGCGGGCGGTCTCAAATCGCTTGAAACGGGCATTTTCCGCCGCATCATACAGGCTGCTGACGCGGTTTGCACCGGTTGTTGTGCTTGAAACCGAGTACGGACGGTAGGTGCCGTTCCACGTCGAAACCGCGTCGTTGGATGCAACCTTGCCGCCGAGACCGAGCGAGTCAATCTTGTTCTGGCGTTCGCTCAGCAGCTGCTGGCGTTTCGCTGAATCAGTCGTGCCGGCGATCGCCGCCGAGTAGTCAAAATTGTCGCGGTAGCCGTTGGAATTGAGCGTGCCGGAGGACGTGCTTGACGTCGATTTGCTTGCCGCCGTCTTAGACGAAGCTGACTTGGACGCGGCTGACTTTACGGTTGATGTTCGGCGCGCGGAAGTTGATTTGATGATTGCCAAAGGGGAATCCTCCTTTCTAAATTACGGTCTGACCCTGTGTCCAGCGGATGGTGAGCGCGAGCAGACCAAACGGCTCATCCGGCCGGTCGTTGCCGATGCGCACGGCAAACAGAGGACTGCGGTGCTGCTTCCATCGGGTACGGTACGTCACGGCGCCCGGAATGCACCGGAAGGAGAACCGTGAAAAGTCCAGTGTGCGGAAGGAAAACAGGTCCATATTGCGGGAAAGCGCAAGCTGGGCACCGTTTTCGTTCTCGTACTGCACGGTCGCGCCCGAGCGGGAATGCGGCATGAGCGTCGGAATTACGTCCCGCACGGTCTTGGAAGCGGCTCCAGTCGGAGAGCGGCAGGGTAGGCGTGCGCCAGTACGCGGCAATAGCCGCCGTGTCATCAAGATAGGCGTGCTCCTCCTCGCTTTTGGCAAAGCGGCACAGCCGGCCGTCTGCCGCGAACCACAGCTGACCGTTCAGCACCGCCAGACACTGTGCAGGCACATTGACCCAGAAAAACCACGCCGGATCGCCGTTTTCCTCGGTCAGAGAGCCGTCCGCGACATAAATGTGTCCGTTTACTGCCAGATAATATTTGCCCTCGAATACCACCGCACAGGCGTTTTTGAGGTCGGCCTCCTGCGATAATTTCGGCACAATGGCATCGGATACCGAGCGGATCGTCCGCTGTTCGGCAACGGCGGTGCCGTACACGCCCTGCACACCTCTTGCCGAGAGATACAGCGGCAGGTCGTTCAGCACGGCGAAGCAGCGGCTTGAAATCGCGCCTTCACCTTGCGCACCTTGCTTGAGCGGATACAGCGCAGAACCGTCATCCGCCATCATGTAGGTGCGCAGATAGCTGGTCGCCTCCTGTGCGCCGCCGGACTTGACCACGACCTGACTTTCGTACTGTTTGAGATAGCCGACGATCACAGATGCGTCCGTGCCCATGCGGGTATAGCCGGTGTCCGGAAAGTAGGTCGGTCGTACAGGCCGCTCTGCCAGTCACAGTCCGGCTCATCCGGGTTGCCGGAAAGGAACACGCGCGTGTCGTTTTTGCCGCCGTACAGCCCGGCAAAGCGGCATTTGTTGATCTTGTCCGCATATCCGCTGACGGTTTTGGCAAATGCGATGGACACATTTGCCAGACCGTTACCGTTGGCCGGAGCAGCAGCCAGCGTTACCAGACCGGTCGAGCGGTTGACCGCCGAAACGGTAACCGCCGAGCCGTTGACCTCAGCCGTAACAGCTGTTTCGTCGAGATCGGTCGCGTCCACCTTGAACTGGGTCGCTGTGCCGTCGCCGATAAAGGTGTTGATGCGCTTAGGCGTCAAGAGATTTACCGCCTCGTAGCTGGTGCCGCCGCCGGTCGGCGCCGCAGAGATGGTCGTGGTCGGCACATAGGCTGTGCCGGATACGGAAACGGCTTCCCAGGCCGTGTTTTTGCTGCTTTTTGCGCACCGCACGATAGGTTTTTGCCGTCCATCAGGTAGAGTACACCCTTCATCGTAAACGACTGGGGAAAACGCCTCGTTCATGTCTGCGCACAGCTCGGTCTGCGTGCCGTCCGGCGCCCGAAAATACAGCTTTGCACCCGCATGAACGGCACAGCCCACACCATCCGGCATGGCGAATAACCCATAAATCGGTGCGTTAAACTGCGCCTGTGTGCGCCATCCGGTGCGCTTTACCAGAAAATCGTTCTGGTCGCAGATCATGTTCTGCATATCCGGCGAGCGGGAGAGGGAAACCTTGGTCGGATGCGTGCGGCAGTCGATGCCGCCGAACCGGCTGACCACGGTCTGCTGCTCGGCCTCCAGATAGGGAAATTCATAACTTCGCATTAAATCATCTCCTGCACGGCGGTAAACTGCGCGGGACAGTGACTCAGCAGGCGTTCGCTGTACTCGGTTGCCGCCCAGTTAAACTTGGCCTTGTCGTCATCCGCGACAAGCAGCGCCGCCAGTCCGTACGGAAAACATTCGCGCGCCAGCCAGTCGCCGGCGGGCAGCTCCTCGGTCAGCGCCGTCATGCGCGGCGGCACAAGCAGCACGTCTTTTTCCGTCAGACGCACGTTCTGCGTTCATCTCGCGCAGGCTATTCGCTAACAGCTGGTTGAGCGCACCGAGCGCAAACTGCTCGTAATACACACCGCTGTCCGGTGTTTCGGATAAAATATTCAGCGCTGCACGAAAGCATTCGATTCCGGTCATAGGGTTACCTCCTTTGTGATGAGTTCATTGGATACAGTGAGGAGTTAGAAGGCAGGAGTGGGGAGTAAACGAAGAAAACCTCCTACCTCCTCACTCCTAACTCTTATCTGCTATTTGAATTTAGCCTTCCGCTACCTCGGACGGATACGCACCGGACTGCACGCAGTATGCGCGAATCTTGCAGCCGGTCTCCGGCGTCAGCACAGTGCCGGCAACGTAATCCTTCGCGGAATCCGAGTAGCGCGGATCCGAGCCGTCCAGGGTGTAGCGCACCTTGCCGAACGCGGTAATCTTGCCCTGGCTGATGGTCGGTGCGCTCGAGCGGCAGTCCTCATCGACCAGTGCATACACGCCGCCGCACTTTGCGCCGAGCACATATGCGTCGTAGTAGTGACGGCCCTCGATCAGTGCACCGGACACGCCGACCGGGTCCTCATGCACCTTGGCATCCGCAATCTTGTACGGCATGAGCACGGCATCCTTGTGTGCAACGAGGAAGTACACGTCCTCCGGCAGATAGCTCTTGGGAACACGGACGACATTCATGCCGAATACCTCGCCGCACACGCCCTTGGCGATGGACTGACGCGCCAGCACGTCTACACCGGCAAACTCGTCCGAGGTGCACACCAGCTTGTACATTTCGCTGGTCAGGTACAGATAGCGGTTGTCGTCCGGCACAAGCGCATCGTCAAGTGCCTGCGATGCATCCGCAATCTTGCTGATGATATTCGCCTTGGTCGGCTTTGCACTTTCCACAATGCTGCCCGCCATGGTGACGAAGCGCTTGAATGCGTACTTGTCCGCCGCCGGTGTGGACTTTTCGTTCAGCTGCAGGCGCAGCATGTCGGCGGCATTCTTGACCAGATTCTGATCGAGGTTGTTGCCCTTGTCGATGGTCAGGGTAAACGCCTTGTCCTGCGTCATGGTCAGCTCCTGTACCACATCCTGCATTTCGGTCACATCGCCGTAGCTTCAGACCGCCGTCACGGTCGTAATCGACCTCTTCGACGGTGATCGGGGTGTAAACCTTGAGCGTTTTACGCCGGTCAGGTCATACGTCTCGGCAGTCTTGCCCCTTTGATAAAGGACGCGCGGGTGAATACCTCTGCAATCTGGTCGGAATACTTGCTTGCGAGATTGATAGCCATAAAAATTTACCTCCTATATAAATGTTAAATCGTGAAGTAATGAGAATGTTACTTGCCGAGCAAAGCGAGCGTAACCGGGTCTGCCCCCACGGGTTCCCCGTCCGACTGCGCCGGACCGACCGCCGCACGGCGGTTCTTCTGGTTCATCTCGAGCGCTGCCAGTTCGTCTCTCAGTTCGGCGATCTCCCACTTGCGGTACGCGGACACGAGCGAGCCTTCCTGCTGCGCCCACTCCCCATACCTGCTGCGGAATGTCTCGGGACGGACATCGGGATATTCCTCGACGAATGCGGCGTAGATCTGGCCGTTCGGCATGGCGTTTGCCGCACGGTTGCGGCGGATGTAGGCGTTGCGCCTGGAAAGTCCCTGTGCGGCTGCGTCGATCAGCTCCTCGAGCGTCAGTTCGACGATATCGCCGTCCACCTCGACCGGATAGGTCTGCGCATTTTCCTGCGGCTGGATTTCCGCCGCCTGCTCCTGCGAACGGATTGACCGTCATTTCCTGCTCAGGATTGGGATTCACTGTGGTTTTCTGCATTACTGTTTGCCTCCTTTTGCTGCTGTCGCTGTACGCGAAGTGCGTGCAGCAGGTCATGTTTGCCGCGTACCTGATAATCCGGTACGTTTTTTCCAGATATACGAGCGGGTCGGAAATAACGCCGCTCTCCAGCAGATGATCGTTTGTCATCGTCTGCATGGTTTCGACCAGTAGCTTGCCGCGCCGACATCCACCTGCAGGCGCATGTCCTGTCCGGCGAGTGCGGAAAAGTCGAACGATGCATTTTTCGGGTTCGCCGCCGTCCTCGTTCGGCAGAACGAGCGTGCGCACGCCGTAGTGCGCGCCCATCAGATCGAGAAACACGCGCGCCCAGTCTTCGGTAAAGCGGTAGAACTCCATTTTGGTCAGCTCGAGCGGCGCTGCTGTTGCGTTCTGCACCGCGATAATTGCCGAGGTGTTGTCCGGATTGACCGTGCCGAGTGCGGCCTCGCTTGCGCCCATGAGTTCCGCGGTATCGGTCATCATTTGCTTGAGCAGCTGCAGCACCTGTGCCGAGATATCCGGTGCGCGGAATGCGGCAGCGATCGCTTCATTCGGGTTGCCGCGCATGCCGATCGCTTTTGCCGACGTCGTTCGACCAGCCGTTCGGGAACCGCGTCATGTCGTACACGATCTTGGGAACGCCACCTGCTTGATGCACTGGACGTACATCGAGTACAGCTTGTTGATGGCGATTTGGTTCGGAATCGCCTCGGTCAGCGGACTTTCGCCGTGGCACGAGCCGCGCACGCGGTTCCAGCAAAGGTGCGTCACCGGATACAGCCGATAGGAAGCACCTTTTCGCGCATTACGACCGCGTTTCGCGTGGTCTTGCAGAAGGCAATGCCGTTCTCGGTCCTGCGCATGTGCAGGAGTACAGTCACGCGGTCGCTGTCGCTCGAGGTGCGGTAACGATGGTATTCGCCGCTGTCATCCGGCCGAATGGCTTCCGCATCGCTCGCAGAGATGCCGTTGGCGCGCGCTTCCTGCCGCACCTCCTCCTGCGTCGCGCCGCATGGCAATGATAATGTACGGCTGGCGCTGTACCTCATCGCAGGCGGCGTTGCCGAAGCAGATGTTCGTGGAATCGATCAGCTCCACCGCAATATCGCCCTTAACCGCCTGACCGGTCTCAAGCGCCGGATCAAAGTGCATGTAGAAGCACGCGTCGCCGTCCCACAGGCGTTTTTTCAGCAGCGGGCGGCCGAGTGCCTTGACACCCGAACGCTCGATCGCGGATGCAAACGCACGCTCGAGCATGCGCGGTCTGCCGACCGTTCTTGTCCATGTCGAACGGCTGCGCGCGTACCGCCACATCGTCCGATACCAGCATGGACACGAACAGGTTGACGCAGCGCCGCAGCACATTGAAGATCAGCGGGTCGAGCGACTGGACGCGCAGTCCCTCCCACTGCCTGCCGAGGTAAAACGCCTCGTTGCGCCGAACACGGTCGTATATAAACCGATTGAGCGCTTTGTAGTCGCGGTCGCGCTCATATTTCTTCCAGATAGCCGTCGGTGACGGATCAAATTTCATCGTTGTCCTCCTCTCGTCCGTAGTTCATCAGCGCCGCCAGATCGCGGCTGAGCGTATCCTCCGGCGTAGATTCTGCCGTGTGTCTCCTTCGGCAAACGCCGCGGCAGAACCACACCGCCGGAGATGACTGCACCGGTCAAACCAGCACCGCCGCAGACAGCGCGTAACATAAAATTTCCATAATAGCCTCCTTTCAGTCAAAACCTGAGAAATTCTCCTACTTTCGTAGTCATACGCCGATTGCGGCACAGCCTTCACCGGCTCATAAACGGTCGCGGCGTACCCGCGGAGCGCATCCGGCGCATGGGTCAGCTCGTGCGGCGTGTTCGCTGTGTCGGACGGATTGCGTTTGTCGTGCTGCAGCGCAGGCAGCGTGCGGATCAGATTGTGGCAGGTGTCGAAAATCGTCAGCCTGGGACGAACGGCGCCGTCCGTATCCTTGCGCGGCTGCAGCAGCTCATGCAGCGCCAGCCATCCGGCGACGCGTTCATTGCTGCTTTTGACAAAATCCAGTCCGCTGTCCGCGAACAGTTCTACCGCGCTTCTTCCGGTTTCCTGCCGTCGGTTCCACAGATCGGGCGGCGCGAGACGGCAGTCGATGTGTTCTCCCCGCCGTCTCACAGGCAAGCATCTGCGCCGCTGCATCCGAAATGATGAGTCCCGGACGGTAGAGTTCGCGGTAGACCACGCTGTGTCCGTCCGGACTTTGCGCGATCCAAAGCGCTGCCAGCATGTCCAGACCGTAGTCGATGGTCAGGCAGCGCCGCCAGTCGTGCGGGATGGCATACGGCTTTACAACATGCAGGTCGCGTGAGAATTCGCTGAAATACTGTCCCTCGTTCAGTTCCCACACGCCGTCGAGCAGTGCTTTCCGGTCGGCAGGAGAGAGCAGCTTCAGGCGTTCCTCGTAGCCTGCATCCGCCTTGCGGAGAAAACGGATTGTCGCCCAGTCTTGCGGGCAGGAACAGCCGTGTGCCGCCGTCGAACTCGCGCACGGTGTCCGGCGGCATGGAGTCGATAAACCGGCTCTTCACCCACTGGTGACCGACACCGCCGGGATTGGTCGTCGCCTTGACCTGCTTGGGGAATCCGTTCGTGCCGCGGATACGCGACAGCAGATAGGTGAACTGGCTTTCGGTGAAATGTGTCAGCTCATCGAACCGGATGACATCGTATTCCGCGCTCTGGTACCTGGTCACGTCGCTTTCCGCGTCGCAGTACCCGAATTCCAGCGCCGAACCGTTTGCAAAATCCCACCGGTGCTCACTCACCTTGTACTTTGCAATGCACTGCGGATACAGCCGCAAAGCCGCCGGTACAAGCGAGCGCTCCAGCTCCGGCATGGTCCGTCGCAGCATGAGCTGCCGCGAACCCGGATAGCACACCGCAAACCGCAAAGCATCGAGCAGCTGACCGTGGCTTTTGCCGCCGCCTGCCGCGCCGCCGAACAGGGTTTCGAGCGTATCCGACTGCATGAACGCTGCCTGCCGCCGTGTTGGGGAATTCGTATCGTGCGATCCCGATTTTGAAACACGATCTCCACCGGCTGGACTTCGGTCTGCTCGCCGCCCAGCTTACGCCCCTTTGCCGACCGTCCGGTCGAGAATTTCCTTGATCGCGCTGAGCCGGCTGTTGCGGGCGCTTCCCGCATCGTCTGCGATGTCGTATAGCATGCGGATCCAGCCGATCCGGATGGTTCGTTTCGCTGCACAATGGCCTCACCTCCTTTCGATAGAGCCGGGGCATAGAATAGGAGCAAAATCCAAATTTGTCAAGAACAAATGTTCGATTTTTTATTTGTTTGCAATTTTTGCCCAGCTGCGGTATGCTGAATAAGATGGAAATATGCGCAGCAGCAGCGCCAGTATCAGGAGGAAAGAAGAAAAAAAATCGACCTTATCGCGCTCGATTTAGACGGAACGCGCTCAATCCGCAGAATCAGGTCTCTCCGGCGACCGCCGATGCCGTGCGCCGTGCCCGCGAGCGGCATTCATGTTGTGGTCTCCACGGACGCATCTGCGGCGAGGCGCGCGACTTCGCGCTCATGCTCGGTACGGATGACCAGATGGTCACCTCGGCGGCGCTACGCTGTCGAGCGTATCGCAGGAGCGCTGCACCATGCGTATGTCCATGCCGGAAGCTGCCGTGCGTGCGTCTGCCGTGGTGGAGCGCACGGCATGATCACGATGGTGTATGTAGGGGAGACGTTGCTCATTACTCCGTATGATGATATCGAATTTGGAAGTATAAGTCGAATGAAGGCTATTTAAAAGCGCGAAAAAGTTGTGCCGTCTGTTGCGGAATATATTGCCACAAACCACATTTCGGTTGATAAATGTTCATCCGCAGCCAGGACCCGGTCATGCTCGTGCGCGCCCGTGCGCAGTTGGAACAAATTCCGGTATCCGCGTGATGAGCAGCGCGACCGACAACCTCGAGGTCATCACGCCGGCTGCAGACAAGACAGGGTGTTGCTCTCGGCATGCTGTGCCGCGAGCTGGGCACCGATCTCGACCACGCCGCGGCCATCGGCGACAGCGAAAAACGACCTTGAAATGCTGAACGCCGTGGCCCTCCCGATCGCGATGGGAAACGCAAAGCGCAGCCGTCAAAAATCTGTGCCTGCGCGAGACGCTCACCAACGCCCAGGACGGCGTAGCAGCCGCCATCGACCGCATCATCGCAGAGAACGGCTAAACGAGCAGACCGGTCGCTGTGTTCCGGAAAAACAGTGGTAAAAACCGGATTTCTATGCTATAATATACTTGCAGAGTATCCGCAGAAAGCGGAAAAACGGCGCAGAACGCCGTCAGATTGAATCACAAAGAAAGTTGAAGGATAGAAGTTTTGGCTGCAAGGAAACCACAACTAAAAAATCGACGAAAGCGCGCCCAAGGGCAAGCGTGCGGCAGCCGCAGCCGGAGGAACTCGGTCCGATCCTGTCCCGTCCGGTCTGGGGCGCAATTTGGGGCATTGTCGGTCTGCTGTGCCTGCTGTCGATCCTGCCGATCGACGGCGTGCTGCTCAAGTGGCTGCACCGCGGCATCGGTGCGCCTCATCGGCAAGGGCGCGTATGTCATGCCGTTTGCGCTGATCGGCATCGCCGTTGCTGTTTGCGCGTCCCAAGGGTCCTGTGCGTCTGCGCGGAACGTATCGCGCTCATGCCGCTGCTGATCGGCAGTATCATTCACGCCTTTTCGTGTGCAAATGAGTACGACCTGTCCATGAGCACGCTCAGCGGTCTGCTCTCTACCGGCATGAAAGGCCTCGTCCGGCGGTCTGCTGGGCGGCGGTCTTACATCCTGCTCGAGTGGGCGCTCTCGTCCATCGGCGCACTGCTCATCCTGCTGGTGCTGTTCATCGTGTCGCTGTTGGTGGCCTGCCGGACGCCGCAGGCGCTGTACGACATGGTTCGTCCGCCCGAGTACGAATACGAGGACGAGGAGGAGCGTGAGCGCTACGAACGCCCTCCAGCTGCCGAACATCCATGAGGCGGTAGCTGCGCATGCACAGCGCCGAGAGGAAACGCCGCGCACACTGTAAATCCGATTCTTTGACATCCCACCGACACCGGACCCGCCCGGAGAGGATAAGCCGGGCGAGGAACTGATCGCACCCGCGAAAGCGCAAGGGCAAGGGGCCATCGTAACCGGACGAATATCTGCGTTCACCGTGCGCGATAACGTAAAGAAAAAGGCCGGAAGCATTATGGATCTGGTCGAGAACAAGCAGCCGGAGAAGA
>VOFE01001530.1_pt1 | contig 10850 bp, 18 predicted proteins | sample 5384071 | NCBI WGS metagenome assembly VOFE01 (sample SAMN12384724, study PRJNA508395) | human gut metagenome | isolation source: healthy gut D | host: Homo sapiens
CACTGGCATTCCCGTACCGCATTAACGATACCAAGATTCATCAGGACCCGCCCGGTATCTCCGGTGCGCTGATCGAAGGCCGTCAGACCTACGATCTGTTTGTGCTGGCTTCTAAGGCCGACGCCGTTGTGGTTATCGGCGACGGCAGCAAGCAGGCGTGCAGCGTGGCAATCACCTCGCACACCGCTACGGTTACGGCAGCAGACGCAGAGGAAATCTGGTACACCCTGGACGGCTCCGGACCCGCGCTTTCTCCATTACGAACCGCAAGCAGGTCGCAACCGGCGGCACGGTTTCCACCAAGGCCGGGCGAGACCATCAAGGTCGTGGCGTTCGGCAAGCGGCAAGCTGACCTCGGATATTGCTGAGGCTACGGATAAGTAAAGACCCAGGGCGCGGCGGCTGCCCGCCCTCTGTTTGTTGAGGTGAGAGCGTGGCGGACGACTATTAAACGCATTATCGCCGGCACCGGGCGAAAATTATTGAAGCACCCGGCACGGATGTTGATTACGACAGCTATTCGCCGCCGCTGCTGGACAGCCTGCTTGTGGAGGCGTTACCGTACGAGAACGCCATCCGCGCGCAGCGTGACGAGGAGCTGACGAGCGTGCCGGAGATCAGTGCCATCGACGAGACTGTTCTCGACTGGGACGACAGGATCACGCGTGTTGCGCTTCCCTGGGGCCTGGCCGGTGCTCTCTTGTTTGACGATGAGAATCGCAAGGCGGAAAGCGTGATGTTCCGGAATGAGTTTGTTTCGGCTCTGGAGGACGCTGCGCCCGCTGTGCCGGATTACGGGAGGAGTAAGCTATGCCGCGTAAGGTTACGGTGCCGGATTTTACGGAATCCGAGGAAGGCACCAAGCACTATAAGCGCTTCAAGGGCCTGGACTACTCCACGGATGAGACCCAGATCGACGATGGACGCTCGCCGCGTGCGGTGAACGTGATCGCGGATGAGGGCGGCTTTCCCGAGCGGCGCTATGGATGGCGCACGCTGCTGCGGTTTACCGATGCGGACGGCAAGGCTGTTCCTGTCGCCGGTATTTTTCCCTATGAGAACGACAATGACGAGGAAAACCTGACGCTCATCGTCCATGCGGGCAACAAGCTGTATGCCGTAAAGCTCGATGCAGACTACAAGGGAAGTAAAGGATAGCCGCAAGGAGCTGCTGGACAAGCTGAACAGCGGCGGCCGCAGCCAGGGCTTTTTACATGCACGGCAAGCTGTTCATCCTGACCGGCGAGCACTACGTTGTTTATGACGGCAAAACCGCCGTACGCGGTAGACGACAACGCCTACCGCCCGCTGACCAGCTATCAGCGCAAGGCGGCAGGCGGCGGCGAGACCTACGAAAAACGTTAATATGCTGTGCAAGTGGCGCAAGAACCGCTTTATCGGAGACGGCACAAGCACGACCTATCAACTGGACGTGACCGGCATTGACAAGGACTGCACGCCGACAGCGGCCTATCTCAACCGCAGCGCAATCCCCGTGAAAAGCTATGACGCGAAAAAAGGCACGGTGACGTTTGAGACCGCACCGAGCGCACCGGAGAACGCCGGTATCTCTAATTTTGAGGTGAAGTTTGCCAAGACCACCGAGGACCGGAAGAAGATCCTCGGCTGCACCATCTTTTGCGATTTACGGCATGGACGGCAGCAGCAACCGTGTTTTTGTTTCCGGCAACAAGGAGAACGCGGCTATGGAATGGTTTTCCGGCCTGTCTGACCCGACGTATTTTCCGGATATCAATTACAGCGTGGTGGGTTCGAGCGATTTCCCATCATGTGTTATCTCAAGGCACAGGGCGAGCTGTTACTCATTAAGAAGGACAACCGGCAGGAGGGCACGATCTGGCACCATTCGGGCGCAATGCTGAACGATGTGGCAACCTTTCCGCTGAAAGAGGGCGTGCCGGGTTACGGCGCGATTGCCAAGTATTCCTCGGCGAACCTCAACGACGATCCGCTGTATCTCTCGCCGCGTGGCGTATATGCCCCGACCGACCTACTACAACAACATGCAGGTGCGGCAGTTGTTTTCTGCCGAAGCCGCCGCGTCAATCGAAGCTGTGCAAGGAGCGCAGACTGGCGGACGCTGTAGCCGCCTGCTGGCGCGGCTGGTATGTACTTGTGATAGACGGCTGCGCGTATGTGGCAGACGGCAATCAGGACAAAAGCGACAACGGCTATGAATGGTACTTCTGGACGAACGTGCCCGCAAAGGTGCTCTGTTCACACGAACAGGCGCTGTATTTCGGCACTGAGGACGGCAGAGTTTGCCGGTTTAATGACGATCTGGTAGACGAGAACAATGATATTATGATGAACGCGTTCTCGGACGACGGCGCGGCCATTCACACCGAGTGGGCTACCAAGCTCGACACGATGAACACGCCGATGATACTGAAAACCATGCCCAAGCGCGGCAGCGGCGTACACCTCAAGGCGTACACGCGCAGTGCGGTTGAGATTTGGGTAAGACTCGAAACCGACCACGGAACGCTCATGAAGCGCGTGACAGCGGATCGGCTGAATTTTCATTATATCAGCTTTGAACGGTTTCCGTTCGGAACGGTGGTCAACTCCATTATCCCGTTTCTTTTCAAACGAAAGGGCTGGAAGGCGATTCAGGTCATTCTGCAGTCCGACACAGTGGACGAGGGGCTTCGGTGTACACGAGGTTGTCATTCGGTACTTTATCGCTAAGTACGCAAAGAGACAGTGAGGTGAGAATATGACGTTTGATGAAAGCAAAATTTCAGCCGAAAAGGCGGCAGAGACCGGCGTGCAGAGCCAGCCGGACGCGCTGACCGGCTCGGCCGAGGAAAACAAGAAGGTTTTCGATCTGCTGCCGCTGCTTATTATCGAGATGCTCAACAAGCTGATCGAGGCATTGCAGGCCGCAAACAGCGCCGGACAGATCGGCGCGACCGAGTTTACCAATGTGACCGGCGGCACGGTGCAGGAGCAGCTGCAGAGCATCCAGAAGAACCTTGAGGACTACCGCAGAGGTAAAGGAGAACGGCGCGGGAGACGTCGGCATGACGCCGTTTGACGGTGTGAACGCAAACACCGTGCAGGCCGCGCTCGAGCAGCTGCAGGCTAACCTTGTGCGGTATATCAATGCTGTAAAATCCGCAGAGGGCGCGGGCAGGGTCGGCATTACGCCGTTCAAGGGCGTGACGAGCGGGACGGTACAGGCCGCGCTCGAGGAAATCCGCAGACAGATCGACGATGTAACGGCGGGCGTTATCCCGGACTACGGCGTGACCACCATCAAGCTGGCGCTGCAGGCCGTGACCGCCGATCGACTGGCGCAGGATGTGCTTGACATGATCGAGGCCGCAGAGCCGGCACGCAGTACCAATGAACTGGACGATTACACAATGGAGACCGGCTGCTTTATCAACGCCGGTGCGGGCTGGAACACGTTCAAATTCCGCCATCCGTTTGAGGGCGTACCGGTTGTGACGGTGACGCCGAAGGAATTCAGCGGTTTTTGCGAAATTAAGAGCGTGACTGCGGAAGGATTCCTCTATTGCCTGCGTCAGCCGAGTTTGCAGGGCGGCAGTGCGACGAAGGGCACGGTGACAACGGCTACCGGCTATATCGGCTCGGGCACCGGCTCGTCACCCAGTCACAGTCAGGTTACCTATGTTTCTGGTGTGACGCTGCCGCAGGTCGTTCTGCCGACGCTCGGCACGATTACAACGGCAGAGAAGATCGAAATGGATTATATCGCTATTGAGTTTGGAGGTGACGAGTAATGCTCAAGAAGATTCAGCAGGATTTCAGCTATTACTCGCATGAGTTTAAGGATAACTACCGAAAAGGCGTACACCGCCTGCGCACCATCCTTGCCAGCAGGGCACAGGCGCAGGCGTTCGTGAGCAACGCAGGCGGCGTTGCGGTCGTGCTCGGCTACGAGCCGGAAACGCCGGACAAGAACGCACAGGAGCTGTATGCGCTGCTTGCGGCTTCGCCGTATATCGACGATGCGGTGCAGACGTTTCTCGGAAGCATTTACGAGGCAGGCGCGGAAAGCCAGGACGCGATGTACTCGGACAGCGCTCGCTGTCTGGAAATCCTGCACGATCCGGTTTTTGTCTCGTGCCGCTGGTGCCGGCACGGTAAGCGCCAGGAAATGGATCGCAACTCTGGCAGGACAGAGCTGCAATTTGTACAGGGATATGAACGCGGTTGCCGCCAGCGATATCGCTATGACGGCAGTGGCTGCAAGTGAGACTGCAATGGCGGCTGTAGTCAGCAACGCGACGGCGCTTAACGCTGTTGTAACCTCTCAGCTTGCACTCAATGCTGTTGCCGCAAGCGAGACTGCGATGGCGGCTGTCATCGGCAATGTGACGGCGCTTAACGCTGTTGTAACCTCTCAGCTTGCGATGAACGCGGTAGCTGCAAGCGAAACTGCTATGACGGCGGTCATTGCAAACACCGCAGCGTTCAATACGGTGGTGACTTCTCATGTAGCGATGAACGCGGTAGCTTCGTCCTATGTGGCTGTGGCCGCAGTCTACGAGAGCGCGGTTGCGGTTGAAGCTGTCAAGGCAAACGAAACAGCCTGGGCCACCCTTACGGGAGCGTCCAGCGCAGTTATGGGCAAGGCTGCGGCGAAGCTGGCCGGTTTGAATCCGGCGGACTATGCCGACATGACGGCCGTAGCGTCGTCCTCGACCGCTATGGCGGCCGTGGCTTCGTCCCAGACCGCTATGGCGGCTATCGAAGTCTGCAGGTAGCGAAGGACGCAATCGCAGCTATCCGAACATGGCAACTGCAAAGTATGCGCCGGCGCTGCCGGTCAGCCGGCAGACTATGCCAACATGGCAACCGTGCAATCCCAACGGCAATCACGGCGGTTGCATTGGCGTTCGAGAACCTATTGCTGCCGCACAACGGCTTGGGATGCAATTAATGCGTTGAAAAACGCAAACAGCGGTGGAGAGGCTGGATCTGTCCGGCAATTATTCTTCAGATTGGACGGTAACGCGCAAACCAGCCAGCCCGTCCGATGGCACTACAAATTGGGGTAAATTTTCACATCTTCACTTGGGCAATTTACTGGTGGTCTGCTACCTCCAGAAGAATGATACTGATAGCGATGATTAAAATAGCCAGCTCTGAGCAAGGACGCATTAACATTCTAATGCGCACGAACATGCCGCTACAGCTCAGTTTGAACCGGTATTTTATGCACATTTTAAGCATTCAGTCGTACCACTTGCTGAAAACAGTGGGTAAAAACACCTGCAAACGGTCAAGTGGTACGCCTTAGAATGTTAATGCGTTGCTCAGCTGAAAATAGTTTCAATCATCGCTATCAGTATCATTCTTCTGGAGGTAGAAACCTTTTGTACTGCTTAAAGGGCGATTTGAAAATACCCCACATTTGTAGCTGCCATCGGACAGGGCTGGCATATCCGTACTGAGACGTATCAACGTTACCGTCGCTAATCTGAAGATCCAGCCTCTCCACCGCTGTTTGCGTTGGACTGATTGATATCCCATGCCATTGCGGATGGTACGGTTCTCCCAACCGTTTCCGTTGCTTTGTTACGGTTGTTTTTCAAAGGGCTGAGGCAAGGGCGTTCTTTGCCGTTGCAGAGTTCAAAGCTGTGCGGGCCGTGCTGGACGCTGCAACGGCCGCCATAGTCTGGGATGAGCTACCGGGAGTCTGCCGTTCAACCGGCAGCGCCGACAGCTTGCAGTTGCCATGTCGGATGCTGCGATTGCGTCCACGATAGCCGCCATAGCGGTCTAATGGACGAAAAACGTTAAGCTTATTTTCGGCCGCCATAGCGTGTCTAATGGAAGATACACCATTTTCGGGTTTCGGGGAAACACGTTATGAAGGCAAAACAGAACGCAAAAACAGAACTGCAAAGCGGCTTTCGAAACTTTTTTCCGGAGGTATGCCTGTGACCGCCGAAGCGCTCGCCGCGATCTTAAAGGACTATTCTATCACGAAAGAATCGGACGAACAGCGCAGCGATCTGCACCGCAGGATCAAGTATTATCTGGGCGCGAAAGCGCATTGACGGCTTATCCGACAAGACCCTGGGGAACTACCGCTGCAACCTCGAAATGTTTGCCGCCAGGGTGAACAAGAGCGCTGCCAAGGTAACGACCGACGACATTCGCGGCTACATTTCGTACCTCGATGAAACGCGTCACCTGAAAGACACGTCGCTGCAAACGCACATCAACACATTGCGTGCGTTCTTTGGATGGCTTCACACCGAGGAAAAGATCAAGAAGAACCCGATGAGCAAGATCAAGTCGCTCAAGCTGGACAAGAAGGGTGCTCGTCAGGCCCCTCACGGTTGAGGAACTGGAACGTCTGCGCGATGCCTGCAAGACGTACCGGGAGAAAGCACTGATCGAGTTCCTTGTGTCTACCGGCTGCCGGTTGAGCGAAGTCGCGCAGCTGCGTGCGGCAGATCTCAATCTCGCAGACCGGTCGGTGCAGGTCACCGGCAAGGGCGACAAGGGACCGTGTGGTGTACTTCTCGGTTCGTGCGCGGCTGATGGTGCAGGGAATACATGCTGCCGCAAGGGCGGCGACGGCTTGTTTGTGAGCAGCAAATCGCCGTACGAGCCGCTGAAACCGGGCGATACAGCGTATTGTCCACAGCCTGAGTGAGCGCGCCGGACTGGAGGACCAGGGTGCACCCTCATCTGCTCCGGCACACGTTTGCAACCCATGCGTTAAATGGCGGTATGGACGTAACCGTTATTCAGCGCCTGCTCGGTCACGAGGACATTGCAACGACGCAGATCTACGCCGAGTTGAATGAGGAGGGCGTAAGGCATCAATACAATAAGTATGTGGCGAACTGACCACAGAAAAGGAAGGACAAATGAAAATCAACGAAATCAAGGCTCTGGACTACCAGACCGACGGCGACCTGCTGACAATCCCGTTTGCGGAAACGTCGGTCGAGGCCGTGCTTGCACTGGATTCCGGTGTGCTCACAGTCAAGACTGATGCCGGTGATACGGTGGAGGTGCTGGCAGGGTACGCGCTCAAGACCGCCACGGTCGCAGCTGCCGATCCGGCGAGTGTCACCGCCGTGTACACTCGTGCGGTGGACGGCACAGCGGCCGCGCTGGACACGATCTCCGCCCAGCTGGTACAGGCCGAACAGGAGAACAAGCTGCTCAAGGCGCGGTCAGCGCCGCGACCGAACGCAGCGATTTCATCGAGGACTGCATCGCTGAAATGGCCGTTCAGGTCTACAACGATGAAGTTTAATATTCTACATTCATTAGAAAGGTTGGTAATTATGATGGCAATGTTTTTTCGCACAGAGAGTGATTCTCGGCAAGACGAAGTTCGACGAGGTGCCCAAGGCACTCAAGACCAAGGTAGCGGAGATCCTGATCGACAGCGGGTCTGCCGGGCTGGTACCGTCCGAGTTCGGCGGCACGATGGAGGCTTGATGTGCCGGCGGAAGTAATTACAGCGGCGCTGTCGCTGATGGGAACGCTCGTGGGAACGCTCGGCGGCATTGCGCTGTCGAGCAATCTCACGAATTACCGCATTGAGCAGCTTGAAAAGAAGGTGGGAAGCACAATAACCTCATCAGCCGGACGTACGAGTTGGAAGGAGTATTCCGTGCTGGATGATGGATCAGAGTGGCAAAACCACCGTATTGAGGATTTGGAGAAGGAGGAAGTTCTGCATGAAGGTTAATGTACCTGTTAGATTTTAAAAACCCATGGTTCTGGGTTGGCGTTGCATCGGTTGCTATTACGGCGATTGGTGTTGACCCGCAGACGTTTACGAGTTGGGCGGCTGTGGAACGGTGCTGTTTCGGTGCTGTCTAATCCGGTGCAGCTTTGCACCATGTGTCTGGCTATCCTCAGCGTGTTTGTGGACCCCACCACGGCGGGCATCGGGGGACAGTGAGCGGGCGCTCGGCTACGACAGGCCGAACAAGGAGGAATGTAAGTATGAATATTCCGTTCTTACAGGCGAATTCGAGCAACTTTACTCAGGCCGAGGCGGAAACAGCATTAAATACATTGTGATGCATTACACGGCGAACAACGGTGACACTGCAAATGAATAATGCAGAGTATTTCCATAATAACAGCGTACAGGCGTCGGCGCACTATTTTGTGGACGAGAACAGTGTTGTGCAGAGCGTCCGCGATTCGGACGGTGCGTGGCACTGCGGCGGATCGTTGGAAAGCTCGCACCATCCGCTGCATGGTATCTGTATGAACAGAAATTCTCTGGGCGTGGAAATGTGTAGCGACAAGGTGAACGGTAAGTTTATTATCACTGCACAGACTGTGGATCGTACGGTCGAGCTTGTAAAAATGCTTATGGCAAAGTACAACATTGACGCAGACCACGTTGTACGCCACTACGACGTAACCGGTAAAGACTGCCCGGAACCGTGGGTGCGTGATGAGAGCCAGTGGAAGTCGTTCAAGGCACGACTGACGGCCAAAGAAACTCCAAAGGAGGAAAACCTATGACAGATAAAGAGTTTACCGCATATCTCAACCGCTATCTGGCGGCCAAGGCCAACCAGCAGCCGCATCCGTATGCTGCCGAGGCTTGGCAGGCGGCGACAGACGCCGGTATTATGGACGGTACCAAGCCGCAGAGTCCGCTGACGCGCGAACAGCTTGCGGTTATCCTGCAGCGGCTCGGCCTTCTCGGAAAAGGGCGTGAAGTAAATGGACTGGGTTCTATGCTGGCGGGTGCTGTTAAGGCGGCAGCTGCAGCGGCAAAGGCAAGAGCCTCCGGCGGCTCGCTAAGGGCAGCTCGTCAGGTTCTTCCGGTTCGAGCGGATTCGTCTGGATTCTCCGGTTCCGTCCGGCGTCGATGGCGGCAACCGGCAAGGGCGGCCATCGGCTCGACAAGGGGGCAAGAACTTTGTTTCTGGCTGCCGGTTCGACCATGAAAGGCTCGGACGGCTCGACATGGACCAAGAACAGTGACGGCACGACCACCATCAGCAAGGGCGGCCAGACGTTCACTTACGGCGGCGCTTCCGGCACCGGCGGCTCGGGCGGGAGCAGCTCGGGCGGCGGCTCGTCCTCTGGCGGGACGTATACGCCGCTCGGCACGTATAACGACCAGACCATTAAGGACACGAGCGTGGAGGATTCCGCGCAGATGGCGGCGATCAAAAAAGCGCTATGCGGAAGCACAGGCGCGCGGTGACACTGCGGCTATGAAATCCGCCCATGCGGACGCCGAGGCGCTGCGTGCGCAGTACGGCTATTCCGGCGGCTCGGACGGCTCGGACTACATCGGCAAGGGCTATGTGAGCGGCAACGTACTGGGCAAGCAGATGAGCAATCAGCTGGGCAGCGGCTTTGACGCCTACAAGAAGTACATGGAGGACGCTGCGGCACAGCAGCAGGCGGCACTCAAGGCCAAGGTGGATAAGCGCGGTTGCCAGCCTGAACGGTCAGAAATACGACGTGATGAAGCAGACCGAGGCCAACAATGCCGCTGCGGAAAAAGGCGTATATGCAGAGCATTAAGCCCGGCGGCTCGAACGCGGAAACCCCTTGCGGCAAACGGTTTGCTGACAAGCGGACTTACCGAGTCCAGCCAGATCAGCGCGGGCAACGCCTACCAGAACGCACTGAACAGCAACGCGACTACGCAGACCGAGACGCTCGCCAAGATCGAGCAGGCCATTACACAGGCACAGCTTAAACGCCGGCGATATTGAGGCGGCAAACGCGCTTGCCAATCTCTATAAGGAGATTGCCATGGGGGCTACGAGAATACCCAGAACATCGTTGCGGGGCAAACCAGTGGGGTCAGCAGTTCCGGGCTCAGCCAGTTCGAACAGACTGGTACTTACAATGGTACGCAGACGCTTGCCATGCGGCAGGTATGAGCTGCAGAAGCAGCAGGCAGCAGGAGCTTGAAGCAGGCAAGATCGACATGGAGACGGCACGCAAGCAGATTGAGTATATCAATGCGCAGATTGCGTACATGAAGTCGCAAACGACCGGTCAGGACCTTTCCAACAAATACTCGCAGTGGCAGCTTAACCAGCTTTAACTACGCCAGAAGGCGGCGATTTTCGCCGCCTTCTCTCTTTAGGAGGTTCATATGAGCAGCGATTACGAGAAGAAGAAAAACAAGAACAAAACGTCCGCGCTGCTGAAGGTGCCACAGGTTGTGCCGCAGAAGCCGGCAAGGACAACAGCCGCGCAACGGCGGCGCACAATAGAGAGCAGCAGCGCGTGCAGGCGCACCAGAATGCGCAGGGCCTGCAAGCACTTATCTGACCGGCGGGCAGCACGACAAGAAGTCAGCCGTATGCGGCTTCTCAGCAGCGGAACACTGTTTTTCAGCAGCGAGGGAACACACGGCAGGGCCTTTCCGGCACAGGCAGCCGGAACACGCAGCAGAACAATGTGTACGGCAGCCTGCAAGCACCTATCCGACTGGGCGGCAGCGACAAGAAGTCAGCCGTATGCGGCAAGTCAGCAGAATCGCCAGATGTTTTCGGCAAGAAAGGCGGACAGAGCAGCGGCGCAATCCGCGGCAGAACGTATCTACTGCGAACAAGAGCAGCGGAGACGGCAACCCGACGCTGACGCAGTTCCTCAAGAACTCCATGGACTGGCACAAGACCAGCGATCCGAACAGAAAACAGCTGCACGCGCAGAACGACGCCTGCGGCGCGCTGGGATACGAGTACAATCCCAGACCGGTGCCTTTTGATAAGTACGGGCACGAAATGACCGCCGGTGGCGCATGGCCTACGGCAGCAAGCCGACCGAACGGCTGAATCAGGCAACACAGTTGCTGCATTACCTCCGGCGTGATGGGTAAGACAGAG
>VOFE01001713.1_pt1 | contig 10828 bp, 7 predicted proteins | sample 5384071 | NCBI WGS metagenome assembly VOFE01 (sample SAMN12384724, study PRJNA508395) | human gut metagenome | isolation source: healthy gut D | host: Homo sapiens
TAAACAATGTTATCAAAAGATTCTAAAATTTATATAGCAGGACACCACGGACTCGTGGGTTCTGCTATCTGGAATAACCTCAAGAAGAGAGGTTATAACAACCTGGTAGGTCGTTCTCACAAAGAACTCGACTTGACCGACCAGTATGCAGTAGAGAAGTTCTTTGATGAGGAAAAGCCTGATGCAGTAGTATTGGCTGCTGCCTTCGTAGGCGGTATCATGGCGAATTCATTGTATCGTGCAGACTTCATCATGCAGAACATGAAGATGCAATGCAACGTAATCAGCAACGCTTATTCTCATGGCGTGAAGAAGCTCCTCTTCCTGGGCTCTACCTGCATCTATCCTAAGAATGCACCGCAGCCTATGAGCGAAGATGTGCTCCTTACTTCTCCGCTGGAATATACCAACGAGGAATATGCCATCGCCAAGATTGCCGGACTGAAGATGTGCGAGAGCTACAACCTGCAGTATGGCACCAACTATATCGCTGTGATGCCTACCAACCTCTATGGCCCCAACGATAACTTCCACTTGGAGAACAGTCACGTAATGCCTGCGATGATGCGCAAGATTTATCTTGCCAAGCTCATCCACGATGGCGACTGGCACAGCATCGAGGTGGATATGAACAAGCGCCCTATCAACCCTACTGATAAGCTCCGCAAAATCATCGGCGAGGGTAACGTAGACGGCAGCAACTCTCACGAGCGCATTCTGAAGGCGCTTATCGGAATAGAGAAGTATTCTTCGGTATTCTTTGGTGCCAAGGTGGATGGAGCAGTAGACCGCAACAACTCTGAGGGACGTGGTGGAGCCATTCCTTCTTTCGGCGAGATTCGCAACTGCCACATCAACGTGGGTACCGGCAAGGAGCTTACCATCCGCGAGTTGTCCGAGCTGGTGGTCAAGGCCGTAGGATTCGAGGGAACCGTAGAGTTTGATGCCAGCAAGCCTGATGGAACTCCCCGTAAGCTCATTGATAGAGAAGCTGCACTCCCTGGGTTGGACCCACAAGGTGGAGATCGAAGACGGTGTGGAGAAACTCTACAAATGGTATCGTGACAGTTTGAAGTAAACCGATAGCCCCCGTATCTTTTATGAACGGGGGCTGTTTGTTTAATGTTGGTTTGGTATAAGTGACGTATAAAAAAAAAAATCCAGATTTCGTAGGAAATCGGACTCTTTTATCACGAGTTATGTTGGGAAAAAGTGGGTAGTGATGGATTCGAACCACCGAAGGCATAAGCCAGCAGATTTACAGTCTGCCCCATTTGGCCACTCTGGTTTGCTTTTCAAAAGCGATTGCAAAGGTACTGCTTTTTATTTTGTTCCACCAAATATTTTGGCATTTATTTTTGTATTTCCCTTTGTTTTTCTTCTGTTTGGTAGTTTTTTTGTCTATAGGTGGGTTTTGTAGGCCTTTTCTCTCAAAAAAGCGTTTTTTTTGATGAGCAACCATTCGGGTGTACTTTTGTATTCTTTTGCAGAAACGATTCTTTTAGGCTTCGGTTCGTATAAATGCAGAAAAAGTAGTATCTTTGTGCCGACATTTCGGACATAGCAACAAGGAATAAAGTAATAAAGAATCATGATAGTAACCGTGGAATGGATGGAGAGATGGTTTGAAACATTCAACAGCTCCTATTTCGACGCCCAACTGCCATTGCCAGTTATGGCTTTGAGTCGTGCCAGAACCCGTTTGGGACAAATGGCGTTTAAGCGTGTGTCGAGGTGGGGCAAGGTGCGTCTTTACGATTTCAAGATATCGATGACAACCTATTACGACATGACCGATCGTCAGGCCAAGAGTGTGTTGCTTCATGAGATGATACATTACGCCATAGCCTATACGGGGCTTCGCGATACCTCTTCGCATGGTGTCGTGTTTCGTGGGATGATGGACAACCTGAACCGGAAGTATGGTTGGGATATCAGGGTTATGACCTCTACCAAGGGGTGGAAGGTGAGTGAGCAGGTAAAGGCTAAAAAGACTTTGCGAGGTCCGCAGACTTACTTGATGTTGGCCATCGAAATGCACGATGGTAAATATTACCTGTCACGTGTCAATCCGAGTTTTCTGCTTCTTCACCATCATCTGGATGGTGTCAATGCCTCGGGCTCCTTCGGTGGCATAAGCATCGGCTGCAGTCATGTGGATATCAAACTGTTTCATCGATTCCTGCCATGCCACAGCATGATTGGGCATACTGTTATACAATACGCCATCCATATCAAAAAGCACGGCTTTAGGGTTGAATTCCCCAAAACCGTGTTCTTTCATATATTTAAAAATAATTTCCTTCATCAATTATTTAATGTTTTGTGTTTAATGTTTAGTGTTTAATGCTTTGCATGGCGTATGCCTCAACTAAACATTAAACACTACACATTATTCATTCTTCAAGCGCTCCTGGATAGCTTTGCTCTCTGCCTCATAACCTGGCTTGTTGAGCAATGCGAACATATTCTTCTTGTATGCCTCAACACCTGGCTGGTTGAATGGGTTCACCTCTTCCAAGAGACCGCTGATACCGCAAGCCTTCTCGAAGAAGTAGATCAGCTGACCGAGGTAGTAAGCGTTCAACTCTGGTACGTTAACCAGGATGTTAGGAACACCACCGTCAACGTGAGCCAGACGTGTACCGAGCTCAGCCATCTTGTTCACCTCGTCAACACGCTTGCCCTCGAGGAAGTTCAAACCGTCGAGGTTCTCATCATCGTGAGGGAAGAGCAACTTCTCGTTAGGAGTCTCTACGCTGATAACAGTCTCGAAGATAGAGCGCTCGCCCTGCTGAATCCACTGGCCCATAGAGTGAAGGTCGGTAGTGAAGTCGCAAGCTGCTGGGAAGATACCCTTCTGGTCCTTACCCTCGCTCTCACCATAGAGCTGCTTCCACCACTCAGCGAAGTAGTGAAGCTTAGGCTGGAAGTTGCATACGATCTCAATCTTCTTGCCAGCCTGAGTATAGAGTGCCTGACGTGTGGCAGCATAGATGGCAGCAGGATTCTCCTCGAAAGCCACGTCCTTGCCGCAAGCCTTCTCCATGTCGGCAGCACCAGCTACGAGCTGCTTTACATCGAAACCAGCTACTGCGATAGGCAACAAACCTACTGGAGTCAAAACAGAGAAGCGGCCACCTACATTATCAGGGATGATGAAGCTCTTGTAACCCTCCTTGTCAGCGCAAGTACGTGCAGCACCCTTCTTGGCATCGGTTACAGCAACGATAACATCCTTAGCCTCTTCCTTGCCGCGCTGATCCTCGCACTGCTTCTTCAAAAGACGGAAAGCGAGAGCAGTCTCAGTAGTGGTACCAGACTTAGAGATATTGATGACACCAAACTTCTTGTCCTTCAAGAAAGAAGTCAACTCGAAGAGGTAGTCCTCACCGATGTTGTTACCTGCGAAGAGGATAGTAGGGTTCTTCTTGTCGTTTACGAGCCAAGCGAAAGAGTTGCCGAGGCCTTCGATAACGGCGCGTGCACCGAGGTAGCTACCACCGATACCTGCCACAACAACGACCTCACACTTTTCGCGCAATGTGTTGGCAACAGCCTGATTTCATTGAGGAACTCAGGAGTGATAGAAGATGGCAAATGCAACCATCCCAAGAAATCGTTACCTTCACAAGTGCCGTTCTCAAGAGCTTCCTGAGCGGCCTTAACCTTAGGCTCGTAAGCCTTTACTGCATCTTCTGCAAGGAATGATGCAGCCTTTGTAATGTTTAAGCTGATACTTTTCATTTTTCTTTTAATATCTAAATGAATGTGTTAATGTTACTACTTGAAGACAAACTCTTCTGCCGAAATCGAAGGATAGGATGTGTCTATCTGAACGAGTCGGTCAAGAGCTTGATTTCGATTTGCGGACTGATGCGCTCGTACAATATATTATATACAGCATCGAGAATCGGCATGTTGACGTGCATGTGGCGATTGATTTCCTTCATACACTTGGTGCCGAAATATCCCTCTGCAATCATCTCCATCTCTATCTGCGCACTTTTCACGCTGTAGCCCTTGCCTATCATGGTTCCGAAGGTGCGGTTGCGGGAGAAGTTGCTGTAACCCGTTACGAGCAGGTCGCCCAGATAGACCGAGTCGTACATGCTTCGGTCGATAGGGTGGACGGCAGTGAGGAAGCGGTGCATCTCCTGAACGGCATTTGACATGAGTACCGCCTGGAAGTTGTCACCATACTTCAGACCGCCACAGATACCTGCTGCGATGGCGTATACGTTCTTCAGAACCGAAGAATATTCGATACCGATGACATCGCTCGAAGTCTTGGTCTTGATATACTCACTCGCCAAACAGTCGTTGGCGAAGGCATGCGCCTTGTCTGTGTCGCTGCAACCCACGGTGAGATAACTCAGTCGCTCCAGTGCCACTTCCTCGGCATGAGAAGGACCTCCGATGCAGGCGAGGTTCTCGTAAGGCACATCGTAAACCTGATGGAAATACTCTGAGCAAACGAGGTTTTCATCAGGCACAATACCTTTGATGGCTGTGATGATGAACTTATCGCTTAGTCGCGTCTTGAGTTTTTTGAGATGATTCTTCAGATAAGGCGACGGGGTGACGAACACGAGGGTATCGTAGTTCTGCACTATCTTGTTGATGTCGGAAGAGAAGAATATCTCATCCACATTGAATCGTGCTGACATCAGATAGGCAGGGTTGTGGCCCATACGCTTGAAGTCCTCGATGCGGTCATCGCGACGCATATACCAACCTATGTGATGAGTATGGCCCACCACAATCTTGGCTATTGCCGTAGCCCAGCTACCGCCGCCAATTATCGCTATTTTACCGCAGTTGAACACTTCGAATGAATTTATAATTAATTATGCATTATCAATTAAGCATTTGCTGCATTAATCCAGCCCTGGATATTGTCAACAGAAGGCTTCTCGTAGCCGAGCTTGTACTTCTTGTTGATTTCTCCAATCTTCTGCTGTAATCCCTGAGCCTTTTCTTCACGGATATCGGAGATGAGGTTGAAGCCAGCCTTGCGGAGCACGTATGCCCAGTCCTCTGGCACGCCAATCTCTTCCCATTCCTTGATGGTGCTCTGTGGCATCTTCTTCTCTGGCTTCATCTGTGGGAAGAACAATACCTCTTGGATGAAGGTCTTGCCTGTCATCAACATGACCAAGCGGTCGATACCGATACCGATACCTGATGTAGGAGGCATACCGTACTGGAGGGCACGGAGGAAGTCCTGATCGATGATCATTGCCTCGTCATCACCCTTGTCGGCAAGCTTCATCTGGTCGATGAAACGCTCTTCCTGGTCAATTGGGTCGTTGAGCTCAGAGTATGCATTGGCAAGCTCCTTACCGTTTACCATCAACTCGAAACGCTCGGTCAAGCCTGGCTTAGAACGGTGCATCTTGGTCAATGGAGACATCTCTACAGGATAGTCGGTGATGAAGGTTGGCTGGAGGAAAGTGTTCCCTCGCAGAACTCACCGAAGAGCTCATCAATCAACTTACCCTTACCCATGGTCTCATCTACGTCCATGCCCTTCTCCTTGCAGAATGCGCGGATTTCTTCCTCGGTCTTGCCGTTGCAGTCGAAACCGGTCTTCTCCTTGATGGCATCGAGGATAGGCAGACGGCGATATGGAGCCTTGAAGCTGATGATGTTGCCATCAATCTCGCGCTCTGGCTTGCCGTTTACTGCGATACAAATCGTTTCGAGCAACTTCTCTGTGAAAGCCATCATCCAGTTGTAGTCCTTGTACTGAACATAAAGCTCCATACAGGTAAACTCAGGGTTGTGGTTGCGGTCCATACCCTCGTTGCGGAAGTTCTTGCCGATTTCATAAACACCCTCGAAACCACCTACAATGAGGCGCTTCAGATAGAGCTCGGTAGCGATACGCATGTACATATCCTGATCGAGCGCATTGAAGTGGGTGATGAATGGGCGGGCAGAAGCACCACCGGCAATGCTCTGCAGGGTAGGAGTCTCTACCTCAGTATAACCTGCGTTGTCGAGTACGCTGCGGAGTGTGCGGAGTACGGTAGCACGCTGCAGGAAGGTTTCCTTCACGCCATCGTTTACGATGAGGTCAACATAGCGCTGGCGGTAACGCAACTCAGGATCATCGAACTTGTCGTAAGCCACGCCATCCTTATACTTCACGATAGGGAGTGGCTTCAAGCTCTTAGAGAGCAGGCACAGTTCCTTGGCGTGAACAGAAATCTCGCCAGTCTGTGTGCGGAAGACGAAACCCTTTACACCGATGAAGTCACCGATGTCGAGGAGTTTCTTGAAAACAGTATTATAAAGGTCCTTGTTCTCGTCTGGACAAATCTCGTCGCGGGCGATATAAACCTGGATTCTTCCCTTTGAGTCCTGCAACTCAGCGAAGCTTGCTTTACCCATTACGCGGCGACCCATCATACGGCCAGCGATAACTACCTGGCGTGGCTCGTCCTCGTCCTTGAACTCAGCCTTGATATCTGTGCTGAATGCATTGGTTGGAAACTCTGCTGCTGGGTATGGGTCGATACCCATCTCGCGCAATGTCTGAAGACTCTGTCTGCGAACGATTTCCTGTTCGCTTAGCTCTAAAATGTTCATATTCTATTCAGATATATCTTTTATTTTCTTATTTTTGGTGCAAAAATACAAAATAAATCTGAACTATATGCCGTTTTTTATGTTTTTTATTATTAAAGAAAGGAAAAGGTATGTAAAGTTTGCCCTTCATCAAATAAAAAGTGCGATAAATTTTGTTTTCTCTAAAGAAAGTCTTACCTTTGCGTTGAGTTTATCAGAAACATACTTTGGAGCGAAGAGAAAACGAATAGCTCTGAATCAATAACAAAATACGAAAAATAGGAGATAATAAGATGAACATAGATGAATTAGTAAAAAGAATCAGCAAGACTGATGGATTATCCAAGACGCTCGGAATGCATTTCATTTCTACCCCTGAGCCTGATACGCTTCAGGCAACGATGAAGGTAGATGAGCGTAATCGCCAACCTTTCGGTTTCTTGAGTGGAGGTGCTTCTCTGGCTCTTGCCGAGAATGTGGCGGGTATTGGTTCCCTGGCGCTCTGTCCGGGACAGATTGCCGTCTTCTCCGACGACTATCGTCTGCAGGGTCCCTACACGATGACGGCGGCCCATCTGTGTCATCTGCGTACCGACATCCATTTCCGTCTGCCCTGTGCCGACGTGCTGGGCGATGTGCTCGAAGCGCTCTATCCCACGCCAGCCGTGTGTGGCATTCCCAAGGAGCCAGCCCGCAGGTTTATCCTGCGTCATGAGCACGAGCCCCGTAGGTACTACAGTGGTTTCGTGGGCATGCTGTCGCCCCGTGCCGATACCCATCTCTTCGTGTCGCTCCGCTGTATGCGTCTTCTGCCCTGGTGGCATCTGCGAGCTCTATGCCGGTGGCGGCCTCCTGAAGGAGAGCGAGATGGAGAAGGAGTGGAGGGAGACCGAGGCCAAGATGCAGACCATGATGGAGCTGGTTTGAGTTAAGGGAGAATACTCAGGAGTTAAAGGAGAATACTCAGGAGTTAAGGAGTTAAAGGAGTTAAAGGAGTTAAGACAACAGTCTTATTGCTTGAAATCAAACATTAAAACATTGCCCTCTAAAGGCATTTGTCTTAACTCCTCAGCGACCGCAGGGAGCGATAACTCCTTAACTCCTTTAACTCCTGAAATTAAACATTCAACATTCATAAAAAAATGTATAGCAATATCGAGAATGTCAATATCCTGACCAGTGTGCTCAAGAGCCATGGTGTAAGGCGAGTGGTGGTGTGTCCCGGAAGCAGGAACGCCCCCTTGGTTCACAATTTCAACGAGGCGGAGGGCATCACGTGCTATCCCGTCACCGACGAGCGCAGTGCCGGTTTCATGGCCTTGGGCATGTCGATGGCAGGCTCGCTGGGCTATAGTCCCGACCCCGTGGCGGTGTGCGTCACCTCGGGCTCAGCCCTGCTCAATGTCTATCCCGCCGTCGCCGAGGCCTACTATCAGAAGTTGCCCATCATCGTCATCTCTGCCGACCGCCCCGAGGCGTGGATAGGTCAGCAGGACGGGCAGACCCTTCCGCAAGCCCACGTCTTCGGACAGATGGTGAACAGGAGTGTCGACCTGCCGATGATTACACCTTATATAATAGACCACCCTGCCTCTGCCCAGATGCACGACGAGCAGGCATGGTATTGCGAGCGACAGGCCCACGAGGCTGTCATCGACTGCGTGCACCGCAAGTCGGGCCCCGTGCACATCAACATACACATCGCCGAACCCCTCTACGAGTTCACCCAGAAGGAGCTCCCCCATACCCACTGGGTAGACTATGTGAGGACCGGTCTCTACGGAGGCGGATTCCACTATGGCGACCTGCTCGACTTCCTGAACGCCCGCAGGCCGATGATCGTCGTGGGACAGGACTATCCCTCGACCTCGCTCCATGGCATCAAGAACATCAGCTCGTGGGCAGTGACGCTCATCGAGCCCACCGCTCTCGGCACGTCGAGCAAGGACCCCGCCTCGCACGACTACTCCAGCAATCTCTTGGCAAGCAGTTTCGAGGAGGTGCTTGCCCGGTTGGAGAAAGGAGAGATAGAGGTGCCCGTGATGCGGCGACGCATGGCGACCTACGATGTCGAGGACCTCATGCCCGACTTCATCCTCTATGTGGGCGGCACGCTGGTGAGCAAGCGCCTCAAGCAGTTCCTGCGACGGGCAGCCCGCAGCAGGGAGCAGGGCGGAGGCGGAGCCAAGGTGTGGCGGGTGAGCAAGGACGGCGAGATGGTGGACACCTTCATGCACATAGACCGCATCTTCCAGTGCGACCCCGACCAGCTGGCCTCTGCCATGACCGATTACGACCAGGCCTACAGTGCCGATGTCGACGACTTCAAGGACCGGTGGTTCTGGGCTCTGCGTGAGGCCAAGCGGCACGCCTACGACTATGAGCCGCCCTACAGCAGCATGGCGGCAGTGAAATACTTCCAGCAGGAGTATCTTGCCCACTCCGTGCTGGGCGACACGAGCGAGTGCCGTATCTTCTATGGCAACAGCATGCCCATCCGCCTGGCGGGCATCTACGCCTGCCAGTATGTGCATTGCTGTCGTGGCATCAACGGCATCGAGGGCACGCTCTCTGCAGCAGCAGGCCTGTCGGTGGTGCTCTCCGAACAGCATCATCCCGACGCCAAGAGCCAGCAGAAGGTGTTCTGCGTGCTGGGCGACCTGAGCTTCTTCTACGACCAGAACGCCCTCTGGAACAGCAATATCAACGGCAGTCTGCGCATCCTCCTGCTCAACAATGGCGGAGGTGCCATCTTCGGCAAGTTCGAGGGACTGAAGGAGAGTGCCGCCCGCGAGCGCTTGGTGATGGCAGAGCACGTCACCTCGGCCTGTCACCTCTGTCAGGCTCATGGAGTGGCTTATCAGAATGCCGACGACATGGCGTCGTTGCGTGAGGGTATCGACTGGCTCATCCATACTGAGTCCGACCGCCCCATGCTCATGGAGGTGTTCACCGACATCGATGCCGACAACGAGGCCGTGGAGGGAATGTTCGGGAGTTAAGGAGTTAAAGGAGTTAAGGAGTTAAGACAACAGTCTTATTGCTTGAATTCAAACCCACAAAGGCATTTGTCTTAACTCCTCAGCGACCGCAGGGAGCGATAACTCCTTTAACTCCCTTAACTCCTGAAAAATAACTCCTCAAAAATAACTCCTCAAAAATAAACATTAAACATAAATACAACGATATGAGAGAATGGAAAAAAGATAGAAGGTTTTGATTTCAAGGAAATCATCTTCGAGGAGTATAATCATATCGCTAAGATTACCATCAACCGTGAGCGCTACCGCAATGCCTTCACGCCGTTGACCACTTGGGAGATGGCGCAGGCATTCAACTATTGCCGTGAGAGTCAGAACATACGAGTAGTCATCCTCACCGGTGCCGGCGACAAGGCCTTCTGTGCCGGAGGCGACATGCACGTCAAGGGGCGCGGAGGATACGTGGGAACCGATGGAGTGCCACGCCTCAACGTGCTCGATGTGCAGATGCAGATTCGCCGTCTGCCTAAGCCCGTCATCGCCATGGTGAACGGCTATGCCATCGGTGGCGGCCATGTGCTCCACGTGATGTGCGACCTCACCATCGCCTCCGAGAATGCCATCTTCGGACAGACGGGTCCCAAGGTGGGGAGCTTCGATGCCGGTTTCGGTTCTTCTTATCTGGCAAGAATAGTAGGACAGAAGAAGGCAAGAGAGATATGGTTCCTGTGCCGCCAGTACAGCGCCCGTGAGGCCGAGGAGATGGGCATGGTCAACAAGGTGGTGCCCCTCGCCGAGTTGGAGGACACCTGCGTGGAGTGGGCCGAAATCATGATGGAACGTTCGCCTCTGGCACTCCGTATGATCAAGGCAGGCCTCAACGCCGAACTAGACGGTCAAGCCGGAATCCAAGGAGTTGGCTGGCGATGCCACCATGCTCTATTACACCATGGATGAGGCGCAGGAGGGCGGCAAGGCCTTCCTCGAGAAGCGCAAGCCCCTGCTTCGACGACTATCCACAGTTCCCATGATGCTCTGAGGAGTGACGGAGTGAGAGAGTTAAGACAACTGCTTTGTGGACTTGATTACAAGCAATAAGGCTATTGTCTTAACTCCTTTGATTCAAAGGTTCAAATAAGTTCAATCTGTACGGATGGAATTACGCAGCACGCCCTGAACCAACGGTCACCGGCCGAATGGAATTGAAAATCGCTGACCGAAGGGTAAAGCAAAGGTAAAGGGCAAAAGCTCCTAGCCCAGGATTGTTATGG
>VOFE01000772.1_pt1 | contig 10825 bp, 17 predicted proteins | sample 5384071 | NCBI WGS metagenome assembly VOFE01 (sample SAMN12384724, study PRJNA508395) | human gut metagenome | isolation source: healthy gut D | host: Homo sapiens
TTCCTGAAAAATATGACGCCGCCGGCCGGCAGCAAATCCGTGCAGGAACTGGCGGAGATCATCCGCTACGCGGGTATGCCGTTCATCGTCAAGGGCGTCATGACCGTGCGCGGCGCGCAGAAGGCCGCAGAGGCGGGCGCGGCGGCGATCATCGTGTCCAATCACGGCGGCCGCGTGCTCGGCCAGACGCCGGCCACCGCCCAGGTGCTGCCCGAGATCGCTGACGCGGTGAAGGGCCTGATGACCATTCTGGTGGACGGCGGCATCCGCACCGGCGTGGATGTGTGCAAGGCCCTGGCTTTGGGTCCTCGCCGTTTCCATCCAGGATGGGGCAGTCCAGGCATACCGTAACAGTGGTCTCCGCCGTGTGGCTGGTGCAGAATTGGTCGGCGCATCGCCCTGGAAGACGGTTCCTCTGGCTGTACGGTCCCCCGCGGGTCCATCCGGCAGTAGTCGGTGGCCAGCAGGCCGCTGTCCAGGCAGTAGGTGACGGTGGTCAGCCCGGCGGGCTCAGAGAACTTCGGTCTTCCAGCCCCTCGTGGACACCGGACATGACCAGAGTCCACATCTTCAGGGCCGGGTTCCCGGAGGCAGGCACCCGCTCGTTTTGCTCAAAGCCCACCCAGACCGCCGCGGTGTAGTAGGGGTGTAGCCCACGAACCAGCGGTCGTACTTGTCATCGGTAGTACCGGTCTTGCCGGCGATGGCCATGCCGCTGTCAAAGTTGCCCGACGTATTGACCCGGGTGACCACTTCCCGCAGGATGGAGTTGACATAGTAGGCGGTCTCCGACTTGAGCACGGCCTCGGACTCCAGGCTGGTTTTCCAGCAGTACGGTCTCCACGCCGTCCACCTCCCGGGTCACCTTGGTGTAGGTGCGGGACTTCTGATAGAGGCCGCCGTTGGGGAACACCGCGAAAGCCTCCGCCATGTCCCGGGTGTTGACGCCGTAGGTCAGGCCGCCCATGGAAAGGGGGGCCACCCGATGTCGCTCTTCATCTGGCCGCCTATCTCCACACCATCCTCCAAATCGAGGTGGAAGTGCTCCTCCACAAAGTTGAAGCTGTTCTCCGGGGTGACCAAGTCGGCCAGCACCCGCACGGACACGGTGTTATAGGAGTTGGACAGGGCCTGACGCACGGTGACCAGTCCCCGGTAGCGGCCGTCCACGTTCACCGGCCAGGGCCGGCCGCCCATCACCTCGTGGGGATAGTCATCCAGCACGGAGATGGGGCTGATCAGGCCCATCTCGATGGCGGGGCATAGGCGGACAGGGGCTTGATGGAGGAGCCGGGCTGCCGCTTGCTGTCGGTGGCGAAGTTCATCCACAGGTTGCCCGTCCTTCTCCCCCACCCGGCCGGCGATGCCCACTAGGTTCGCCCGTCTCGTTGTCGATGACGGTGATGGCGGACTGGAGGCTGCTGACCGCTGCTGGAAGTGTAGTCCAAAGGTTGGTGCGGTCGCTGTATATCTGCTCCACCTGGGCCTGGACCTCCGGGTCAATGCAGGTGTAGATCCGCAGGCCGCCGCTGGACAGCATCTGTCTGGTCACCTTGTCGGAGTAGCCGTACTTCTCCTGAAGATCGGCCATCACGTCGGTGATGACCTGCTCCTCATACCAGGAGTAGATGTCCTCCGCGCTCTCCGGGTCGGTATTGGAGCCGGCCTCCACACCCACAAAGACCAGCTCCTGGGCCACCGCCTGGTCGTGCTCCTCCTGGGTGATGTACCCCTCCTTGAGCATCTGGTTCAGAATGACCTCCTGGCGGTACTTGTTCCACTGCTTGCTGTCCCACAGCTCCCCCTCGCTGTTGGCCACCTTGGCCAGGGAGTACGGGCCGTATTTGGAGGGGTTGTTGGTAATGGCGATGAGGCTGGCGCACTCGGCCAGGGTCAGCTCGGACACCTGCTTCCCGAAATATTTTTCGGCGGCAGCCCCCACGCCTTCTTCGCAGCTCGGCCCCCAGGGGAATGACGTTCAGATACCACAGCAGCGTGGTGTCCTTGTCATAATTCCGGTCAAACTCCAGCGCCCGGAAAATCTCCGTCACCTTCCGCTTCACGGTGGTCTCGTTTTTCTTCGTCAGATTTTTGATGAGCTGCTGGGTGATGGTGGACCCGCCCTGGATGTCGCCGCCGGTGAACATACTAAACACCGCCTGGGCGGTGCGCCACCAGTCCACGCCGTTGTGCTTCCAGAAGCGCCGGTCCTCAATCGGGGTACAATAGGTCCAGAAGAAACGCAGGAGGTATTCCCCATGAGCGAGACATTCGGCCCCAATTTCATCACCCTCACCGATGAGGACGGCAACGAGTTCGAGCTGGAGCTGCTGGACACCCTGGAGCAATAACGGCATCACCTATCACGCCCTGTTCCCCGCTGTTGCAGAAGACGAGGAGACCGGCGAGCCCGTGGATGTGGACGCAGACGATGAGGAATACGGTCTGGTCATCATGAAGACTGTGGAGGAAAACGGCGAGGAGCTGCTGACCACTCTGGACAGTGATGAGGAGATCGAAGAGGTCTACAACCTCTTCATGGAGCGCTTCTTTGAGGACGAAGACGAGTGATCCCCTTCGATCCCAGGTGAGTTTTCCTGCTCGGTGCGTGATGGGCCTTTTTAAACCCACATTTCTCAAACGGGACGCCCCCTCACAGCGTGGCTTGCAGGCCTCCCGGCCCCCATTGAGGTTGGTTGGATGTTGGAAGCAGAAAAGCGTTGTGGAGGCGACCCACCTGCCATCACGTGCAGGTTTTAAACAGGCCCACACGGCCAGAGCGGGGTATAAATGATCCATTTGGAACTGGGGCCGCGGCTTTGCCGCGGCTCTTTTTACGCCTGCTCCCTCCCCGGAAACATGAATAAAAATGTAAAAAGCTGCCACCCCGCCCAGAGGAAAACCCGCTTCTCCTCTTGAAAGTTGGGGTCATTTCTTATATAATATCAAGAAATGTGCGGTCGTGAATCACGCGCATTGCCAACTGAACGAGAGGACTGAACAAACTGTGAGTGCACCCTGAAAGAAAGAGCCCGCCGGACTCGAGCGGTCAGGGTCCAGCGAAAAATAACCGCAGCGGCAGGATCAGGTCAGACCCATGTCCACCACATCGTCTACACGGTGTTGCCGTTCTGGTGGTCCTGTTCGGCGTCGGCCTTCTGATCTGGAACAGCAATTTCTTCCAGAGCCGCGCCGCCGCCGTCACCATCGATGGGAGGACTACACCCCGCCGATGGTGCAGTACTACTACAACGGCGCCCTTCAGCAGGAGATCTACATGGCAACAGCTACAGCGGCGCCAGCACCATGGACTACACCCTACGATCCCGAGGACCAGATCTACGACGAGTCCACCGGCGAGACCTGGCGCGACCATCTGCTGGACGTGGCCATCCAGACCCTGACTCAGCAGGCGGCCATTGCCAACGAGGCCCAGGCCAGCGGATACACCATGTCCGCCCAGGCCCAGGAGAGCCTGCAGAACACCCTGGACTCCATTCAGGCCGGCACCATCACCTCCGGCTACGGCAGCTGAAGGACGCCTATGTCCGCGCCAACTACGGCCCCACCATGGCTATGACAAATTCGTCCAGATCATGGAGCGCTACTATCTGGCCGCTACTACAGCAGAGCCAGGTGGACATCCTACACCTACGACGACAGCCAGCTGGATGCCTACTATAAGGAGCACGCCGACGAGCTGGACACCTTCGGCTCTGTCCCAGTTCGTTTTCCAGGCCCGCAGGTGAACACCGTGGACGACGAGGGCAACCCATTGAAATGACCGATGAGGAGAAGGCCGCCGCCCTGGAGGAGGAGAAGGCCGCCGTTAAGGGAGCAGGGCCGAGGCGCTCCAGGCCCGCCTGAGGCCGGGGAGGACCCGGAGGCCCTGGCGGAGGAGTTCAGTGACTTTACTCCTCCGAGGTGGCGCTGGAACAGATGGGCTCCACCGTCAATTCGGAATACAGCGAGTGGGCCTATGACAGCGCCCGCCGGCCCGGCGACATCACCTTGGTGGAATATGCCGGCGGCAGCAGCGAGAGCTATAACTACTGCGTAGCCCTCTTCCACGACCGTGTACGGGATGACGCCCCACCGCCGATGTGCGCCACATCCTGATCGGCGCCGCCGACGCCAACATCACCCCCACCGAAGAGCAGTATGAGCAGGCAAAGGCCAAGGCGGAGGAACTGCTGGCCCAGTGGGAGGCCGGCGATGCCACTGAGGACTCCTTTGCCCAGCTGGCCCAGGAGAACAGCGCTGACACCAGCTCTGCTTCCAACGGCGGGCTGCTCCAGTATGTCTCTCCTTACTCCGGCTATGTGGACACCTTTACCCAGTGGTCCCTGGACCCCAGCCGCCAGCCCGAGACACCGGCATCATCCAGAACACCGGCAGTTCCGTCAAGGGTTATCATATCATGTACTTTGCAGGCTGGGACGACCCTGTCTGGGCTGTCAGCGCCAAAAGCGCCCTGAACAACGAGCAGTACAGCCAGTGGGCCGAAAAACTGGCCAGTGCCTGCACTGTCACCCGGGGCAGCGGTCTGAAATATGTGGAGTGATCCTCCCAATCAATACAGGCGGCGCCCGGTGCTTCAAGCACCGGGCGCCGTCTCTTTTCTATTCTTCCCCATGCTGAGGCTTTTCGTCAAACTCCCGGAAGGCCAGATTCATGTCCACATTTCCTCGATCCCGGGCACCGAGGCGGGTGTGGGTGTACTGCCACAGGTCGAAGTGGTAGAAGAAGCTGGGGCGGGCGTTATACCCGCCAGCCAGAAAGTATAGTCGGTGAGCCGGTCCAGCTGGTAGGACAGATAACCCAGGTCCTGGTTAAAGTAGACCACCGGGTGGTAGCCCGCCTCCCGGATCATATCACAGAAGGCCCCTGGCGCAGCGTGTGATGGCCTCCAGCCCCATGCCGTCCGTCCGGGCGGTGTCCCCGGCAATGAACTCCCAGTCAAAGGCCACGGGTAGGTCACATCGTACCCCTGAATGGCGTCCAGGACGTACTGCGCCTCCTCCTCCGCCTCCCAGACGCTGACGGCCTGGGAGAAAAATAGACCCCCACCTCCAGGCCAGCGTCCAGCGCCCCCCGGAGGTTCTGCTCAAAATTCTTGTCCGGCATGATGACCCCTGGGAGTATCCCCGGTACCCCAGCCGGATCATGGCAAATTCCACTCCCGAATCCGCTACCTGCTGCCAGTCGATCTCCCCTGATAAGCGGACACATCGATGCCGATGGCCGCCTGCTTTCCATCCTGCTCATAGGTGAGCCAGCCCCGATCATTGACGGAGAAGCCGTCTGACACATAGCTGTTCACCGCCACCCCTTCCAGGACGGGGAGCTCCCGGTCCCGGTAGGAGATGGTAGGGGACTCTGCTCTCCCCTGGCTCCTGTGGGTCATCCCCCCCGGCGGCGGTGTCCGATACAGCGCCAGACAGGCCACCGCCAGGGCGAAGACCGCCAGCACCAGGGCCAGCTTCCCCACCCAGCCCCCGCCCGGCGGGGCGGCTCCACCCGGGACGGGCGCCCTCCTCCTCCCGCTCCTCCAATGGGATCAAGGTCTCTGCCATAATGAACTCCTTTCCGGCTCCGCACGCGGATTCGACTTTTTTCTGTTCCGATTATAGCAGACGGGACAGGAGGGCACAAGGGGCTTTCCCTTTCAGCCGCGGGCTCCTCCTGGGCCCCGGAGTCCGAAAAAGCGGGAGCCGGAGAGGCCCGCCTCCGGCTCCTGTTCTATCGTCCCAGCCCCTGGCACAGCTCAAAGAGATCGGTGAGGGCGGGGGGCAGTTCCCGGTGGCCAGATACTGCTCAAAGCCCAGGGCGTGTCCTGCGTCAGGTAGATGTGGACGGCGAGGTTGTCCTTCCCAGCCTCCGGAAGGTCTCCCTGGATGGCCAGGGCGTCCTCCGCAGGGGTGTTGGCGTCCCACCTCCCCTGGAGGATATGGATGGGCAGGTCCAGACGGGGCAGGGTCTCCCGGTTGGGGGGAAACCTCCGGTGGCCCCGGAACCAGTTGGTGGTGAGGGGGACTGGGTAGTGTTCCCAAAGCCACTCGTCGTCCCCGCCTCGATGGCCCGGAAGATCTCCGCCCGGCTCCCGGCATGACGCCGCCTCCAGGTCCGCCGGGTGATCCGGCCGTCCCCGTCCAGGTCCAGCCCGGAGAAGGTCGCCTCCAGGGCCTCCCGCACCGCTCCCGGCCCCGTCTCAAACTCCTCCCGGGAGATGCTCCCATCTCCGTCGGCGTCAAAATACTGGCAGAGCATGGTGTACAGCCCCAGCCCCCGCTGCTGCCAGTCCAGGGCCTCCTTTGCGTCCCGGGCGTAGAAGTCCGCCTGGATCTGCCGGGCGTAGTCCGGGGTGAGCACCGCGCCCCCCACCATGATCTGACAGGGCAGGCCTGCATCGTGGAGCATGGCGATGGTCTCCGCCATGCTCTTCAGGGTGGTGGTCATCAGGGCGGACAGGCCCACCAGGGGCGCGCCGTGCCGCCGGACGGCCTCCACCACGGCGGCGGGGTCCACATCCTTCCCCAGGTCCACCACAGTGTAGCCGTAGTTCTCCAACAGGACCTTGACGATGTTCTTTCCGATGTCGTGGATGTCCCCCTTGACGGTGGCCAGCACCACTGTCCCCCGGCTGACCGAGCCGCCGTCCCGCTGGGACAGGCGCTCCCGGATGACCTCGAAGGCTGCCTGGGCCGCCCCCGCGGACTGGATCAGCTGGGGCAGAAAGACCCGGTTCTGCTCAAAGTCGGCCCCACCTTGTCCAGGGCGGGGATCAGGATGTGATCCACCACATCCATGGGCTCCCGAGTCTCCAGCAGGGCCCGGGCGGCGGAGGCGGCCTCCCCCTTCAGTCCGGCCTCCACCACCTCGGCCAGGCTCCGTCCTCCGCCGGAGGCCGTGGACGCCGGGGCGGCCCCTCCGCCGGAGATGGCGGTGGTCACGGCGGCGTTTCCATAGGCGGCGATAAACTCCCGGGCGTCCCGGTCCACATTGGTCAGCAGGTGATAGCACCGCACCGCCGCCATCATGGTATCCACATTGGGGTTGAGAATGGGCAGGTCCAGCCCCGCCGCCATGGCCATGGTGAGGAAATTCTGGTTCGCCAGGGGCCGGGCCGGCAGGCCGAAGGAGATGTTGGACACCCCCAGCACGGTCTTTAGCCCCAGTTCCTCCTTCACCCGGCGCAGGGCGGTCAGGGTCTGGGCAGCCCCCTCCTGCTCGGCGGAGACGGTGAGTGTCAGGCAGTCGATGTACACATCCTCCCGGCGGACGCCCAGGGCCAGCGCCCGCTCCAGGATGCGGCGGGCCACCTCCACCCGGGCCTGCGCGCTTTTGGGGATACCCCCCTGGTCCAGAGTCAGGCCCACCACTGCCGCGCCGTACTTTTTCACAAGGGGCAGGATGGTGGACAGGCTCTCCTCCTCCCCCGTTCACCGAGTTGACAATGGCCTTGCCGCAGTAGACCCGCAGGGCTCGCTCCAGCACCTTCGGGTCGGTGGAGTCCAACTGGAGGGGGGCGTCGGTGACCCCCTGGAGAGCCTTCACCGTGCGCACCATCATCTCCGCCTCGTCGATCTCGGGCAGACCCACGTTCACATCCAGGATGTCGGCCCCCGCCTCGGTCTGGGCCAGGGCCTGGCCCAGCATATAGTCCACGTCCCCCCGGCGCAGGGCCTCCTTCATCAGCTTCTTGCCCGTGGGGTTGATCCGCTCGCCGATGACCCGCACCCGGTCGATGGGAACTACCTGAGTTCCGCTGCACACGGCGGCTGGGACTGCTCTGGGGACCTGGCGCACCGTCCGGCCCTCCAGTTCCCGCCGCAGCAGAGCGATGTACTCCGGCGTGGTGCCGCAGCAGCCACCGAACACCTGCACCCCCAGGTCCGCCAGGGCGGCCAGGCTGTGGGCAAACTCCTCCGGGGAGATGTCATAGCCGGAGCCGTCCGGGCGGGGCAGGCCGGCATTGGGCTTGAGGACGATGGGCAGGGTGGTCCACTTCAGCAGCTCCTCCACCAGAGGGGGCATCTCCCGGGGCCCCAGGGAGCAGTTCACACCAATCGCGTCCGCCCCAAGCCCCTCCAGGGTCAGAGCGGCGCAGGCGGGGAGCAGCCCAGGAAGGTCCGCCCTGTGGCCTCATAGGTCATGGTCACCAGCACCGGCAGGTCGGAGTGCTCCTTGGCCGCCAGCAGGGCGGCCCGGGCCTCCTGGAGGTCGGTCATGGTCTCAATGGCGATCAGGTCGGCCCCCGCCGCCGCGCCGGCCTCCACCACCTCGGCAAAGATGTCCACCGCCTGTTCAAACTCCAGAGTGCCGGTGGGCTCCAGCAGCTGGCCGATGGGGCCCACATCCAGGGCCACCAGCCCCCGGCCCCGGGCCGCCTCCCGGGCAGCAGCGACGGCGGCGGGGACCACCTCTGCCACTGTTCTTCCACAGTGGGCCAGCTTCTCCCGGTTGGCCCCGAAGGTATTGGCATAAACGATCTGGGATCCGGCGTCCAGATAGGCGCTGTGGATCTCCCGCAGCCACTCCGGGTGCTCCAGGGCAGCCGTCTCCGGCGCCGCCCCCACGGGCAGGCCTCTGGCCTGGAGCATAGTGCCCATGCCGCCGTCCAGCAGGACGGGGCGGCCAGTCTTTAACAGTTCAAGAAATTCCACAGTGTCCACCTGACTTTCGATATTGGCAGCTGTCGTGGGCGGGACAGCCCAGGCAGCTGCGTACAGAGGCTTGAATGGGGTGGTCGGCTACCCCAAGAATGGCGGTCACCGACTTGCGCGGGGTAAGGATATGGCTGGCACTGGCGCACAGCCCCACCTGCCGTGGGGCGTCCAGCAGGGCCAGCAGGCTGCTCTGGAGGGTAAGGGGCAGATCCCCGTACCCCGGGCTGTACCGGAAGGGGAAAAAGCAGCCGGGGAACTGCCGCTGGAGTTCCAGCTCGATCTGGTCGCACAGCTGCTCCACCGCGGCGGTGGCACAGCAGTCCAGGGCCAGGGCCCGGAGCATATCCCCGCTCTCCGCCCGCCGGATGAGGGCGTCCGCCTGGGCAGACAGCGTGGCGCAGAACAGCACAGCCCGGCGGCACCCCGCCAAATGGCGCTTCAAGTCCTCCCCCGGCAGAAGCAGGCCGGAGGACAGACGAACGCCCACCTCCTCCAGCGTCAGTTCAAAGGTCCGCGCCGCCCATCGGGGACGCGCCACACCCAGCAGCTCCTGGGCACACTCCTCCGCCAGCTTGCGTATGGCGGGCTCCGCCCGGTCGGGGGGCGTCCCCATATAGCGGAGGACCTCGTCGATCTGGAGATCAGTCAAAGAAATGGGCAAGGACAACACACCTTTCCTGCGTTCACGGTCTCATACCTGACGAGCAGCCAGGCTCAGACCGTTCGGATGGAGGCGACGCTGTCGCTGATCTGCTGGGCCACGGCGGGGTTGTTCATGGTGTACAGGTGGACGCCGTCCACCCCGGCGGCCATCAGGTCGGCGATCTGGTCGATGGCATAGGCGATGCCCGCCTCCCGCAGGGCCTCCGGGTGGTCGCCGTACCGAGCCAGGATGCGGGAGAGCTTCCGGGGGATGGAGGCGCCGCACATGGACACCATCCGCTCGATGGAGCTCTTGTTCAGCACCGGCATGATGCCCGCCTCGATGGGCACGTTGATGCCGGCGATGCGGCACCGCTCCACAAAGCGGTAGAAATCGTCATTGTCAAAAAACAGCTGGCTCACCAGATGCTGGGCCCCGGCATCCACCTTCTGCTTCAAATAGCGAATGTCGTGGATCATGTCCGGGCTCTCGGGGTGTCCCTCGGGATAGCAGGCCCCGGACACGCCGAAGTCCCCCCGGCGGTGGATGAAGGAGACCAGCTCATCGGCATGGAGAAAATCTGTCTTGGGCGGGAAATTGGGGTTCCGGTCGCCCCGCAGGGCCAGCACGTTCTCCACCCCATTCCGCTTCAGTCCGGCAAGCAGCTCGGCGGCCTCCCCCCGGGTGCAGGCCACACAGGTCAGATGGGCCATGGCGGTGATGTGGTACTGGTTCTGGATGATGGAGGCGATCTCCTGGGTGGACTGGTTCACCGCGCTGGAGCCTCCCGCACCGTAGGTGACGCTGATGAAGTCGGGCTGGATGTCCTTCAGACCGTCCAGCGTTTTATAAATGCTGTCCACCGGGCTGGTTTTCTTGGGGGGAAATACTTCGCAGGAAAAGACAGTCTTGCCCTTTCCAAACAGTTCTGCAATTTTCATGGAATATACCTTCTTTCTGGGGCCGCTTGGGTGTCTGTGTTTGAATGAGTGAGGGGATGTGCTCCCGCCGGGAGCGGTCTTACCAGGCCGCCACTGTCCCGTCGCACCGGGGCTCCGTGCCCCCGATGTACAGGCCGTTCTCTGTTTTCCAAATGATCTGCCCCCGGCCCATGTGCAGGTTGGAGTTGACGATCTCCACCTCATGGCCCCGGCGGGCCAGTTCCTGGGCGATGTGGGCAGGGACCTCCCGCTCCAGCTGGATATGCTTCCCGCCGGTCCACTGGATCCGGGGCGCGTCCATGGCCTCCTGAGGATTCATGTGGTAGTCCACCGTGTTCACCACCACCAGGACATGGCCCTGGGGCTGCATAAAGGCCCCCATCACGCCGAAGGGCCCCACCGCCTCCCCGTCCCGCATCAGGAACCCGGGGATGATGGTGTGATAGGACCGCTTCCCTCCGGCCAGGCAGTTGTCGCTCCCCTCGTCCAGGGAGAAGTTGGCCCCCGGTTCTGGAGGGAGATGCCGGTCCCGGGGATGGCCACCCCCGCGCCGAAGGTGGTGTAGTTGCTCT
>VOFE01001450.1_pt1 | contig 10783 bp, 9 predicted proteins | sample 5384071 | NCBI WGS metagenome assembly VOFE01 (sample SAMN12384724, study PRJNA508395) | human gut metagenome | isolation source: healthy gut D | host: Homo sapiens
TTCAGGAAAATATGAAAAAAAGAGTATAAATTCTTTTTACTCTTAATTATAATTTTATTTGTAAATCCATTTGTTACTCCTTTTGTAGTTAAATACATGACTAGTATTGTTTATAGTCGATGCTTTGAAATCTTTATAAACCATTTTGCTTACTTATTTTTTATACAGGTTTAATTGAGTGGCTGGAAAAAAAAAAATATTGAAATATTATTCCTCTTAACTTTAGAAATTGGTTCGATAGGAATCATTGTACATAATAATATAAGTTATTATTCAAAATTTTTTATACCTCAAGAAGGTTATAACCCTGTTTATAGAGTAACTAATGATCAGTGGGAGTTATATCAAAAATCTAATTGAAGAATTACAAAGTTCTAAATTAGAACGTCCCTTATTCTTAATCAGGATATAGCTGTTAAAGCGTATGTTAGTAATATTCGTGTTTTGATCGACGCGAATACTTCTCGTTCTGCGCCAGCATATTCTGACGAAGATATTGATGCACCAAGTGACTGGTTAAATATATTCTATGTTCGAGATTATTATGGGCAACATATTTGGAAGCAAGACCCCTGATTATTCTAAAATATGCGATGCTATAATTGATTCTAATTGTGATTATGTTATTATGGATAAAGAAGTGGTTGTACTTAAAGGTGATCTTTACCTTCCTTTATGGTTTGATGCAAGGGGGTGTTGGATGTAATTTTTTGATAATGATAAGTTTGTAGTTGCTAAAGGTAAGAAAATAGAGATATAATATTAAAGAATTATAGATGGGGAATAAAGAAAGCTATGGAGGCAGAAGAATGAAGTTGTTACACTTTTTATAAACTTTATTTTTTCTTTTTAAGTATTTTACTAGAATAACAGCATAGTTAGAATAGTTAATTTAGATAAAATTATTAAATTTAAATCAATTCAAATATGTGTGAAAATGTAAGTGACTAAAGGTTTTCGGTAAATGCTCTCCCTGCCGGAGGATTGGGACTACACCCTGCAAGGGCTGGCCCGTATCAACCGGGAAAGCATCGACGCGATACGGCAGGCCATCCGGGAACTGGAACAGGCGGGCTACATCCAGCGTTCCAGAGAACGGGACGAGAAAGGGCGGCTGCGTGGCGCAGACTATGTGATTTTCGAGCTGCCGCAGCCCATTCCTGCATCGGTTTCACCTACATTGGAAAATCCAACGTTGGAGAATCCCACGCAGGAAAACCCTACGTTGGAAAATCCAATGCAATTAAATAAAGATAAACTAATTACAGAAAAACAAAAGAAAGAGGGATTAAATACCGATTCCCTTCCTATCCATTCCCCAAACCCCTTGCCTTTGGACGAGGACGAGGCAGTGGCACCGCCGCCGGAACGGACAGGAAGCCGAAAGGAAGCGGCCTATCAAATCTACCGGGACCTGATTTTAGAGAATATCGAGTATGACACCCTCACCCAGAATCCCCGGATAGACCGGGAGCAGCTGGACGAAATCGTGGACATCCTGCTGGAAACGGTCTGCACTTCCCGCAAGTCCATCCGGGTGGCCGGGGACGATTACCCGGCAGAGCTGGTCAAGGCCAAGTTCCTGAAGCTGGACAGCCATCACATTGAGTTCGTCATGGACTGCCTGCGGGACAACACCACCAAAGTCCGCAACATCAAGCAATACCTGCGGGCCATGCTGTTCAACGCCCCCAGCACCATCAACAGCTACTATGTGTCCCTTGTGGCGCACGATATGGCGCAGCCCGATTGGGGCCGCCCGCCCAACACCTGACCGAAAGGAGTACCCATCCATGAGAACCCTTTACCTGCGGCGGCTGGTGGTTCCACCCTAGCTGCCGCTCTGAATTTTCTGCAACAAGGAGGGATTCATATTGCAGGAAGAAGTCACCCAGAAAACTATTGCCCTGTCCATGAAAACGGGCAAACTCACCGCCCAAGCGTTGCAAGCTGCCCTGAAAAAATATTTGCAACACCGGGCCAAGGGGTCAAAGCTGCATCACGGCAAGCAAAGCCTGAAACAGCTGAAAGCCCACGGCGCGGCCCTGACCAACATTGAAGTCACGGAGGCGAACATCGGGACGTTCAAGCCCTGCGCCAAGAAGTACGGCGTGGACTTCACCTTACGCAAGGACAAGACCACCCAGCCGCCCCACTACATCGTGATCTTCAAGGCCAAGGATGCAGACAATCTGGAACAGGCGTTCCGGGAGTTCACCGCCAAAACACTCTCCAAGGAGCAGCGGCCCTCTATCCGCAAGGTGCTGACAGCAGCCAAGCAGAAAGCGGCCCAGCAGCCGAAACGTGCGAAGGAAAAAATCAAGCAAAGGGGGCTGGAACGATGAAGTCTGAACTGAAAAAGCTGCTGTTGCTGAATCTGCCGTATCTGCTGTTCGTATACCTGTTCGCCAAATGCGGGCAGGCGTACCGTCTGGCGGCGGGTGCGGATGCTTCGGCAAAGCTGCTCCACCTGACGGGCGGCATCTCTGCCGCCTTTGCAAGCCCGCTGCCCAGCCTGCATCTGTTTGATTTGTGCGTGGGCGTTGCCGGGGCGGTGGCTGTCCGGCTCATCGTGTACAGCAAGGGCAAGAACGCCAAGAAGTACCGCAAGGGTGAGGAATACGGCTCTGCCCGGTGGGGCACCGCCAAGGACATCGCCCCCTACATCGACCCCAAGTTTGAAAACAACATCCTGCTGACCCAGACCGAACGCCTGACCATGACCGGGCGGCCCAAAGACCCCAAGACGGCCCGGAACAAGAATGTGCTGGTGATCGGCGGCTCCGGCAGCGGCAAGACGCGGTTTTACGTCAAGCCCAACCTCATGCAATGCTTTCCCACTTCCGACTATCCCACCTCATTTGTGGTCACTGACCCGAAAGGTACTCTGGTTCTGGAAACTGGCCAAATGTTCCAGCGGGCAGGCTACCGGGTGAAAATCCTGAACACGATAAACTTTTCCAAGTCCATGAAGTACAACCCCTTTGTCTACATCCACTCGGAAAAAGACGTGCTGAAGCTGGTGAATACCCTTATTGCTAACACCAAAGGCGAGGGTGAAAAATCAGCAGAAGATTTTTGGGTGAAGTCGGAACGACTGTTCTATACCGCGCTCATCGGCTACATCTGGTACGAAGCCCCGGCAGAGGAAATGAACTTCACCACCCTGCTGGAAATGATAAACGCCAGTGAATCCCGCGAGGATGACCCGGACTTTCAAAGCCCGGTGGACCTCATGTTTGAGCGGCTGGAACAGAAAGACCCGGACCACTTCGCCGTCCGGCAATACAAAAAGTTTTTGCTGTCGGCGGGCAAGACCCGTTCTTCCATCCTGATAAGCTGTGGTGCCCGTTTAGCCCCATTTGACATCCGGGAAGTGCGGGAACTGATGGAGGACGATGAAATGGAGCTGGACACTATCGGGGATGAAAAGACCGTACTGTTTTTGATTATGAGCGACACGGACACCACCTTCAACTTCATTCTCGCCATGCTCCAAAGCCAGCTTATCAACCTGCTGTGTGACCGGGCCGATGATAAATACGGCGGGCGGCTGCCTGTCCATGTCCGGCTGATTCTGGACGAGTTTGCCAACATCGGCCAGATTCCAAACTTCGACAAGCTGATCGCCACCATCCGCAGCCGGGAAATCTCGGCATCCATCATTTTGCAGAGCCAGTCGCAGCTGAAAGCTATCTACAAAGATGCGGCCGAAATCATTTCGGACAACTGCGATTCTGTTCTCTTTTTGAGTGGGCGGGGCAAGAATGCCAAAGAGATCTCCGATGCGCTGGGGAAAGAGACTATCGACAGTTTCAACACCAGCGAAAACCGGGGTTCTCAAACCTCCCACGGACTGAACTATCAAAAATTAGGAAAGGCGTTGATGTCAGAGGACGAAATCGCAATCATGGACGGCGGCAGGTGCATCTTGCAGCTGCGGGGAGTGAGACCGTTCTTCTCGGAGAAGTTCGACATCACCAAGCACCCGCACTACAAGTACCTTGCAGATGCGGACGAAAAACACCTTTGATGTGGACAGGTTCTTATCTACCCTGCGCCGGAAACGGCAGCAGGTAGTCGCACAGGACGAAAGTTTTGACCTGTACGAAATCGACCTGTCGGATGAAGATGCAGCCGCCGAATGAGGCGGCATTTTTTGAAAAAATTTTTGAGTGCCGCAGAACAAGCGGCAGAAAGTGAGGACCTTATGGAATTTTTCAACAGCGCAGTTGATACTTTGCAGACCATCGTGGTCGGTCTGGGCGGTGCCCTGTGTGTCTGGGGCGGCATCAACCTGTTGGAGGGCTATGGACAGGATAACCCCGGCAGCAAGAGCCAGGGCGTCAAGCAGCTGGTCGCGGGCGGCGGCGTTGCCCTGATCGGCGTGACCCTTGTCCCGCTTCTGTCCGGGCTGCTGGGCTAAGTCCTGCATCGCTGCCCACAATTTTCCGAACAACTAACACTAAAATCCTACTCCGCGCTCTCCCGCTCACAGTGGGAGGGCGCGGGAAAGGAGGTATCTTTGCTTGATTAGTGAGATCATCGAGAAATGGATAAAAGGCATTTTGATAGATGGCATCACGGGCAACCTCTCCGGCCTGTTCGACAACGTGAACGCCAAGGTGGGCGAAATCGCTTCGGACGTTGGTTCTACCCCGCAGACGTGGAACAGCGGCATTTTCAATATGCTGCGCAGTCTTTCCGAAACGGTAGTACTGCCCATTGCAGCGGCCATCCTTGCCCTTGTGATGTGCCATGAGCTTATCCAGATGATTACCGAAAAGAACAATATGCACGACTTCGATACTTCCATGTTCTTCCGCTGGATTTTCAAGTCTGCTTTTGCCATCCTCATAGTCAGCAACACATGGAATATCGTTATGGGTGTGTTCGATGCCACCCAGAGCGTTGTCAATCAAAGTTCCGGCGTTATCATTGGCGAAACATCCATCCACTTTGACCGCCTGATACCCGGACTGGAATTTCAGCTAGAAAGCATGACCATCGGCAGTCTGCTCAGCCTGTGGTTCCAGACCCTTGTGGTGGGCCTGACCATGAACATCCTGTCTATCTGCATCTTCCTTGTGACCTACGGCCGCATGATCGAGATTTACGTTGTGACCGCACTGGGGCCTATCCCGCTTGCCACCATGGGCAGCAGCGAGTGGCGCAGCACCGGGCAGAACTACTTGAAGTCTTTGCTGGCGCTGGGTTTCCAAGCGTTCCTGATTATGATTGTCGTGGGCATCTACGCGGTGCTGATACGCAACATTTCGGGTGCAGCGGACATTGCCGGGGCCATCTGGGGCTGCATGGGCTACACTGTGCTACTCTGCTTCTGTCTGTTCAAGACCGGCAGCATCAGCAAGTCCGTATTCGGTGCCCATTGAGAAAGGAGCGTTTGAATGGCGTATGTGACCGTTCCCAAAGATTTGACCCACGTAAAATCCAAAGTCTTATTCGGGCTGACCAAGCGGCAGCTGGTCTGCTTCGGCGGCGCGCTCCTCACGGGCGGGCCGCTTTATTTTTTGACCCGGGACTATCTTTCCAACAGCGCGGCGGCCCTGCTGATGATTTTTGCCATGCTGCCGGGGCTGCTGTTCGCTCTGTTTGAGCGGCACGGCCAGCCCCTTGAAGTAGTGATTCAGCAAATGATTCAGTGCTGCTTTATTCGTCCCAAGGAAAGGCCCTATCAGACCAACAATGCTTACGCCGCCCTTGTGCGGCAATACCAAATGGAACAGGAGGTAAAGACCATTGTCCAGAAAAACGATACCCCGCGAAACCGAAAAGCCCAAAAAACTCACCCGCGCCCAGAAAAAAGAAATTGATGCCGTTATCCGCAAGTACAAGGGTGACGGCAAGCCCCGCACGGCACAGGCCACCATCCCGTATGAGGCCATCTACCCGGACGGTGTGTGCCGCATTGACCGACGCACATTCTCCAAGTGCATTGCCTTTGAGGACATCAGTTATCAGCTGGCCCAGCCGGAGGTCCGAACTGCCATCTTTGAACACCTGTGCGACCTGTACAACTATGTGGATGCCTCCATCCATGTGCAGCTTTCGTTTTTGAATCGCAAGGTTGACCCGGTGCAGTACGCAAAAAGTTTTGAGATCGCACCGCAGGGAGATGATTTTGACGACATCCGCGCCGAGTACACCGCCATCCTGCAAAAGCAGCTTGCCAGCGGCAACAACGGCATTGTGAAAACCAAATACCTGACGTTCACCATCGATGCAGACAATCTGAAAACCGCACGGGCGCGGCTGACGCGCATTGGCCTTGATCTGCTGGGCTATTTCAAGACCATGGGCTGCGTGGCGCACGTCATGGACGGGCAGGAGCGTTTGGAGGTGCTGCACGGCATCTTCCATCCGGACGGCGAACCGTTCCGTTTTGACTGGGACTGGCTGGCACCCTCCGGCCTGTCTACCAAGGATTTTGTGGCCCCGTCCTCCCTCTGTTTCGGTACGGCCAAAACCTTTGGGCTGGGCGGAAAGTATGGAGCTGTGAGCTTTTTACAAATCCTTGCGCCGGAACTTTCGGACGAAATGCTGGCCGACTTTCTCAAAACGGAAAACGGGATTCTGGTCAATCTCCATGTGCAGGCCATCGACCAGACCGAGGCCATCAAAACCATCAAGCGAAAAATCACCGACCTTGATGCCATGAAGATTCAGGAACAGAAAAAGGCTGTCCGTTCCGGGTACGACATGGATATACTCCCCAGCGATCTTGCCACCTACGGCGAGGATGCCAAAAAGCTGCTGAACAAATTGCAGACCCGGAACGAGCGGCTTTTCATGCTGACTTTTTTAGTGCTGAATGTGGCCGACACCAAGCAAAAGCTGGGCAACGATGTGTTCCAAGCGGCGGGTGTGGCGCAGAAGTACAACTGCTCTCTTGTCCGGCTGGACTACCAGCAGGAACAGGGCCTTGTGTCCAGTCTGCCGCTGGGCATCAACCAAATAAAGATTCAACGCAGTCTTACCACCTCCAACGTGGCGGTGTTCGTACCTTTTGTAACGCAGGAGCTTTTCCAGAGCGGTGCGGCCATGTATTACGGCATCAACGCAAAATCCCACAACATGATCATGCTGGACCGCAAGCAGGCCCGGTGTCCCAACGGCTTGAAGCTGGGCACGCCCGGCAGCGGCAAATCCATGAGCTGCAAGTCTGAAATCGTCAGTGTGTTTTTAACGACTGCTGACGATATTTTTATTTCAGACCCAGAAGCCGAGTATTATCCGCTGGTCAAGCGGCTGCATGGGCAGGTCATCAAACTTTCGCCCACCAGCAAGGACTATGTGAATCCTCTGGACATCAACCTGAATTACTCCGAAGATGACAGCCCGCTGGCCTTGAAGTCGGATTTTGTGCTGTCGTTCTGTGAGCTGGTCATGGGCGGCAAAACAGGTCTGGAAGCGATTGAACGCACCGTGATAGACCGTGCCGTGAAAGCCATCTACCGCCCCTATCTGGCGAATCCCAGCCCGGAGAATATGCCGATCCTCTGTCTGACCTCCACCAAGCCCTGCTCGACCAGCACTTGCCGGAGGCGGACCGGGTAGCGCAGGCACTCGACCTGTATGTATCCGGCTCACTGAATGTTTTTAACCACAAAACGAATGTGGACATCCACAACCGGCTTGTGGCCTTTGACATCAAAGAGTTAGGCAAGCAGTTAAAAAAACTGGGGATGCTCATTATCCAAGACCAGATATGGGGCCGCGTCACCCAGAACCGCAGCCAAGGCCGGGCTACATGGTATTTTGCAGACGAGTTCCACCTTGCTCTTGAAAGAGGAACAGACTGCCGCGTACAGTGCCGAGATTTGGAAGCGCTTCCGCAAATGGGGCGGCGTGCCCACAGGTGCCACCCAGAATGTGAAGGACCTTCTTTCTTCCCCGGAGATCGAGAACATTCTGGAAAACAGCGACTTCATCACGCTGCTGAATCAAGCATCCGGCGACCGCAAAATCCTTTCGGAACGGCTGAACCTCTCCGCAGACCAGCAGAAGTACATCGACAATTCGGAACCGGGCGAAGGACTGCTGATTTTTGAAAATGTGGTGCTTCCATTCTCAAACCCTATCCCGAATAACACCCAGCTCTATACAAGATTATGACCACCCGGCTCAGCGAGGTGGTGGAGCTATGAGCTTAACACATTTCAGCTTGTTTTCCGGCATCGGCGGCATCGACCTTGCCGCGGAAGCAGCGGGGTTTACCTCTGTCTGCCAATGCGAGTGGGCGGCATTTCCCGCCGCTGTGCTGGCAAGCCACTGGCCGGAAGTGCCCCGCTTTCAGGACATCACCACTGTAACAAAGGAGGCTTTCTTTGAAAAAGCAGGACTTCGCACCGTCACCCTCATTTCAGGTGGCTTCCCGTGCCAGCCGTTCTCCACCGCAGGGCGGCAGCGCGGCTTCCACGATGAACGCTACCTGTGGCCCGAAATGCTGCGCGGGTATCCGGGAATTGCAGCCCCGTTGGGTGCTTGGAGAAAATGTTGCTGGCTTCCTCCGTATGGGGCTCGACAAAACGCTCATTGACTTGGAGCAGGCAGGTTACGATGTTCGGGTTTTCGTATTACCTGCTGCTGCCGTTGGCGCGTGGCACGAGCGGAAACGAGTATTCATCATCGGCTCCGCTGCTTCCCACACCCCTTGCCAGCGACACCGGGGATGTGGGCAAGGGGTTGGACATCCAAATCTCTGCGAACGGCAGCTATCGCAAGATGAACAAGGATGGCAAAGCATGGACGGCGCGGCTCTCTCATGTGGTCTACCGCATGACCCCCACCACGCTGGAAAGGCCCTACCTCAACCCGGACTGGGTAGAGTGGCTGATGGGTTTCCCGCGCAAATGGACGGACATTCCCTTTGGGCCGAAGAACCCGCCGACATCCCGCGCCTGACCGAAGAGGTGCCGAACCGCAGCAAGCGGATGAAAACACTGGGCAATGCAGTTTCGCCGCCGCAGGTGTTCCCGATTCTCAAATACATTGCGGACATTGAAACAAGCCGCTGCCCGATGGGAGGTGAAGAACCTTGAAAGAATTGCAGGCAAAAGCCAAAGTCACCCAGACCATGACCCGTGACGGTCTGGTGGTAGAAAATCAGGCCACGGCACTGTGGAGAATGTTTCCTGCCGGGAAGCGGAACAGGATTACTCCACGGATGCCGAGGGCAAGGCCGAAAAAATTCTGGAACGGGCCGAGGACATCAAGGACGGTCATAAAAATAAAAAGAAAGCGAAAAAGGCAGCAGAAACAGCGGCCACCGCCGAAAGTGAAGATGGTCTGCACCGTTCCGCTGCCCGTCTGGAACTGACCGAAGAAGAACGGGCAGACCCGGCGTTGCAGCCGTATATCCAAAAGGCGGGAGCGAAAGCCGACAAGCTGGATGCGGCCCGCGCCGCTTTGCCGAAGAAGCGTGTCCCGGTCAAAGAAAAAGTCTATGATGCAGCCAGCGGCAAGGCAAAATCCACCTTGCGGTTTGAGAAGCAGGACAAAGGCCCACCCAGCCTGAAACCAAACCCGGCCAGTCGGCCGCTGTCGGAAGCATTGCTGTTCGCTCACGGAAAAATCCATGAAGTCGAACACGAAAATGTGGGTGTGGAGGGCGGCCACAAGGGTGAAGAACTGGTGGAGCATCAGACCGCCAAGGTCATCCGCAGCGGCATCCGGCACCACAAGATGAAGCCCTACAAGGCCGTGGAAAAGGCAGAGCGTCAGCTCATGTCTGCCAATGCAGAATACTTTTACCAGAAATCCTTGCGGGACAATCCGCAGATTGCGCAGTCCGCCAGCAACCCCATTTCCCGGATGTGGCAGAAACGGCGTATCAAACAGCAGTATGCCAAAGCTGCACGGCAGACCGGCCAAGCCGCCGCGCAGGGTGCGGCCGCCACCGCAGAGAACGGTTTCCGGGTGACGAAGCTGGCAGCCGAAGGCGGCAAACGGGTGGCCAAATTTGCGGCCCAGAATTGGAAAACCATTCTGATCGTGGCGGTGTTCGGTCTGCTGGCTCTGCTCTTGATAACGGGTTTGCAGTCCTGCACCGTGATGGCGGGCACCGCTGGAACCGGCGTGACGGCATCCTCTTACTTTTCCAAGGACAAGGATATGCTGGGTGCAGAGAAAGCCTACGCCAAGCTGGAACAAAAACTGCAACGGTATCTGGACACCTACGAGGCCACCCACAACTACGATGAATACCATTTTTATCTGGACGAAATCGAGCATGACCCTTATGTGTTGATCTCGATTTTGTCTGCGCTCCATGATGGCGTTTTTACATTGGCCGAGGTGCAGGGCGAACTTGAAATGCTCTTTGAAAAGCAGTACATCCTGACCGAGACTGTGACCATGCAGATACGTTACCGTACAAAAATGATGGTCATTATTGGCCCGTATGGTGTGCCGCAAGTTATCACCTACCAAGAACCGTATGAATACTACATCTGCACGGTCAAGCTGAAAAACAAGGATTTATCCCATTTGCCCGTGGAAGTGCTGACCGAAGAACAACTCAGTGCTTATTCGCTCTATATGCGCACGCTGGGCAACCGGCCGGATTTGTCGGGCAGCACAGTACCCCAATGCGTCCACCATCAAGCAGCCTACCTATTACGATATTCCCCCGGAAGCCCTCAAAGATGATAGGTTCGCCGCCATGATGGAGGAAGCGACAAAGTACATCGGCTACCCGTATGTGTGGGGCGGCAGTTCGCCCAGCACCAGCTTTGATTGCAGCGGCTACATTTCGTGGGTG
>VOFE01002369.1_pt1 | contig 10573 bp, 15 predicted proteins | sample 5384071 | NCBI WGS metagenome assembly VOFE01 (sample SAMN12384724, study PRJNA508395) | human gut metagenome | isolation source: healthy gut D | host: Homo sapiens
CGCTTTCTGCGTAAATACCGAGTTTCCACAGTACTTTAACTGCGTCTTCCAGATCCATAACTTCAATACCTGGAATCTGTGCTGTAACGACTTCCTTCGGTGGCTCTTTTACTTCTTCTTCAGCCGCTGCCGGTTTCTGAGAAGCTTTGTGCTCATCAAGGATTTCTTTTAATCCAGCTTTCTTAACAGCTGCAAATTCTTCTTTCGCTACTTCAAATACTTTTCCTCTTACCAGCTGTGCTGCGTAACGGATTGCATTTGCGATAACCGGTGCTCCGGATGCTCTGGATACGATCATGACAAGCTGTTCATATCCTTCTCCGATTCCTGGTCCATATCCAAATCCTGTAGCTTCAAAGCTTCCGCCTGTTGTGAAAGAAGAAAGCATTTTCACCATGATATTTCCTGTGAGGGAATCTGTTACCATGATGTCCGGGGATGCCTGAAGGACGTCATTTCCTCTCATAACGCATCCGCCATCTGCTCTTCCTGATTCTGCAAATTCGATCGGATACCCGTTCTCCTGCAGTTTCTTCAGAGCTTTCTCTGTCTGACGTGCACCGTCTACATTCAGGATACCAACGGTCGGATTCTTCTTGCCACAAGCTTTTGCAGCGATGATTCCGTAGATCGCATTTTTGATCATTCCTTCAATACGGTCTGTGCTGGATGTTCCTGTTGTATTAGCGATGAACATTTCTTTTGCAGTTGCCGGTGTTACACAGCGTCCTACTGTAGATACACCGATCGGGAATGGGAAGTGCATGGTTACTGCTGCATCTACTTCTCCATTCTTCAGCATTTCTTCCATCTTATCATGACCTTCTTCATCGTTAGCCACTTTAACAGTTGTAACGCCTTCTGCTTCTAATGTACCGATATAGTATACATCAATTCCGTCTTTTGCCGCCTTCAATTGCCGCTGCCATAGAGTTTTTCTTCTCCATGTTCGCTACCCATTCCGGTCAGTGCAACTTTCGGGCGCTTTCCGAAGCTTCCTGTCTCCAGTCCCTGCGCCATCTCCATAAAGGTGTCGGCAATCATTTTTCAATACTATTTGCCATTTTGTTTGTCCACCTTTCTTATTCTTCTGTTGCCATGAGTGATGCTGCAAATTCTTTCATCGCCTTTGCGATCAGTCCTTTTACTTCTTCTTCAGATACACCACTGTTATCTTCTGCACCGGTATTTGCCTGGATTACGAATGATACCCCATCGAAAAGGTTCGTCATACGTCCAAGGAACAGGCTTCCTTTTCCGATGATCATTACTTTATTGATCTTTCCAGCAAGGATATCTTCTCTTGCAAATCCGATATATGGTACACCTGATGGAATATGTCCCTGAGTCGGAGCCCATCCTGTAAGTCCGTGTTCTGTTGCGAAGCTTGCAAGTTCTTTTCTGTCAAGTTCGCCTCTCTTAACTGCGAGTGCTGCGATCATCTTGTAGTTAGCAAGCGGTACATCTCCTGCTCCTGCCGGTTTTGTGATATCCGGGTTCTGCATCTCCGGAGAGAATTTGTCGATATCTGTGATCTTAAGTCCGGCTCTCTCTAATGGATCAGCTACAAGACTTCCGATTACGTTCTGTGGAGCACTTCCTGTTCCTACTGTATGGCGTCCAAGGATATCCAGGTTGATTTCCGGGTTTACACCATCGTTTTCTGCGATGATTACACAGAATCCGCCAAGGCAGTCTTCCAGGATCGGAAGGCCTTTCTTTACATGGTCTTTTCCGTTCATACCAAGTTTTGCTGTACAACCACCAGCTGTTACAGCTACACATTTGTATGCGCCTGATTTTACGAGAGCTGCTGCTTCGATCAGTGCGTGAGATGGTCCGGCACAGAATCCACGTGAGTCAGAACCTGTTGCGTTCAAAAGTCCTGCAACTTCAGCTGCTGCTTTTGCGAAGTTACCACCGCCACGCTGGTTCATATCACCACAAGCTTCTTCTGCACAGTCGATGACATACTCAACGTCTGTCTTTTCGATTCCTGCGTTTCTTACACCATAGAGGAGGGCGAGCACACTGGATGCCTTACTCATAATGTTTTCATGCATAACATGTGCTGAAAGGTTTGCATCAATGTCATGCGCTCTCTTTACACAGCCTACCAGTTTGTTTTCATGATACAGACCTTCAGCATGCTCTTCATTTACAAAGTGTTCGATTTCTGAGATTTCAAATCCCTCGATTACTTTTTCTACGATATCATCTGTGATGATCGGATCTGCTGCAAATTTTTCTTTTGTAGCTGCTACAAATCCTTTTTCAAGCATAACAACTTCGAACATGTCGCATGCCTGAGCTAAAAGAAGGAATTCGTCTTCCGGCATGATCTCACCGTATTTTCCGTAACGCTCTGCACCTTCTTTTACTTTATCGTAGTAAGGAAATTCAACCTGGGCAAGGTCGTCCGGTGTTGCATTTCCGATATAACCTGATTCGGCCAATAATTTACACATGTCATCATATGAACCGAAGATGATCTCTAAGTTCTTTTAAATATTCTGATTCCGGATTGACAACTCTTTCTGTTGTCTGTGTTGTTCCGTTGTATATACTACCATTTCTGGAGTATGTGCCAATACATAGCTGGCTCCTTTAATTACACTGTTCATTGGTTTCCACCTTTCCTGACATTCTCTTTTTACGAGTGTCACCATCATTCATTTCTCCGTGATATGCGCGTATAATCTACCTGTCCTGATTTAAAAGATTTTGGGCAGAATGCGCTAAACAAGCTTTTTATCAGAAGCGCATCACTGGCACGCTTCCGAGATGCTAGGCAATTCACTAATGCAATACCAGCATGTTCCCGATGCCTGGCAATAAAACAGGCGACAGGAAGAATCCTGCCGCCTGTACCTCTATCTCAGATATTCCGCTTCGAAGGATAAATCCCTCTTTATCTTAGAGGTATTTGCAATATTCGTTGCGGATTGCTGACATTTCGTCTACGATATCATCAACATCAAGGACCATTTCCATCATGCCTACCTGTTCATCGTAAACAGCCGGGTCAAATTCTTTTTTTAACTCTGGTTCACATACGTGATAAGTTGTGAGTCCAAGCTGGACCCCTGTCAACGGACCTGCGAATGTCGGGTCTCCTGCTGTAACGGTTTCTGCAGCAAGTCCTGCTGCTTCTCCTTCAGCTGCGCCTACGATTACGACTACGTTTTCCGGGCCGTACTCCTCAGCAAATTCTTTTACCCTTTTCTGATTCTCCAGATCCATTGCGCCTGCGCTAGTTCAGACGAAACATTCTGTTGAAGAAAAAACTACATCTCCGCCAGCTGTCTTAACGCATTCTGCGATTGCCTGGTCCCGGTACACCGTCACGGTCACCGATAATAACAACTTTTTTATCTTTTAAAATTGCCATGATGTCTTTTTCCTCCTTCCTTTCTTTTAAAATTTTGTTTTGATAATAGTTTTACACGCTTTACGCGATTATATATTCACTACAGCCGGATCTCTGCCGGCTGTGCGCGGCTCACCTAATTAAATAATGATTAGATATATTTCTTAATCATTGCTTCGATGCTTTTCCTGTAGCATCGTCTTTTACTACTTCTTCAACTTTTTCGCCATCTTTGTAAATAGCCATAACCGGAAGTCCAAGGATCTTCTGTCCGATAGCAAGACGACGAGCTTTTGTTGTATTCAGAGATGTGAATTTGATCTTATCTCCGTATTTATCTGCCATTTCGTGTACGAACGGCATCAGAGCCTGGCACGGAACACATCCATCACCAAAAAATCTACGAATACATAACCTTCTGCTTTTAAGACTTCGTCTTCGAATGTTTTCTTATCTACTTCTAACATGTCAAATGTCCTCCTCACTCTATTAAAAAGTGTTTATTATTTTAATTCGTTAATATACTTTTCTGCCTGTGTAGCTGCGATTGCTCCATCAGCTGCAGCTGTAACAACCTGTCTTAAGCTCTTAACGCGGATATCGCCTGCTGCGAATACGCCTGGGATATTAGTGTGCATATCTGCATCTGTCGGAATATATCCTCTTTCATCCATCTCAAGGCCTGTTCCTTCATAGATCTTTGAGTTTGGAAGTGTTCCGATAAATCCGAATACACCAAACATTCCGTCATCTTCATCAGCTACGATCTTAGTGAGTTCACCTGTTTTCACATTTTTAACAGTCATCTCAGAAAGGATTCCGTCACCGCCAACTTCTTCTACAACCGTATCCCACATAAAGTGAAGTTTTTCGTTCTTGAAAGCTTTTTCCTGGATGGATTTTGCTGCACGAAGCTCATCACGTCTGTGAATAATGGTAACTTTTCTTGCAAATTTTGTAAGGTACATAGCTTCTTCTACAGCAGAGTCTCCTCCACCTACTACGTATACTTCAAAATCTTCAAAAAGTTTGCATCACAGGTAGCGCAGTAAGAAACGCCCTTGCCCATGAACTCTTTTTCGCCTTTGCATCCGATCGGTCTTGCAAAAGCTCCGGTTGCGATGATAACCGTTTTGACTGATATTCAGCCTTCGCACTCTTCAGTACTTTGATATCGCCGTCCAGGTGTACTTCGTTAATTACATCTGAGGCTCTCTCAACGCCAAATTTTTCACACTGCTGTGTCATTCTTGCGATAAGAGAAGGACCGCTTTCCCCTTCTACGATCTGTCCAGGATAATTTTCGATGTCATCTGTGATTGCGATCTGTCCGCCATCTTTACCTTTCTCAATAACCAGTGTTGAAAGACGGCTTCTTCCTGCGTACAGACCTGCAGCTAAGCCTGCAGGTCCCGCACCCAGGACGATCACGTCATAAACTTTGCTCATAACGTTCTCTCCTTTTTTAATAAAATTACATGACCTTCTAACTATGATTTAGTTGTCAAAGATTGTCTGTCCGTCTACTTCTGTTGTAAGAGCTTTCAGAGCTTTTTCAACAAGACCCTTACGAAGAGCTATACTTCTTCATCTTTTTCAAGAGCCGGATTTCCAAGTGGATGAGGAATAGCAATCGTAGGAACGATTCTGTTCGCACCAACTGTCATAGAAATCGGAGTAACTGTACACATATGTACTACAGGGATTCCTGCTCTTTCGATTGCTTTTACCATTGTTGCACCGCAACGAGTACAGGTACCTCAAGTAGAGGTCATGATAACTGCGTCAACACCGTCTGCTATAAGTTTCTGAGCATATTCCTCAGCGAAAGCTTTTGCAGAAGCTACGGCTGTACCGTTACCAACAGTTGTATAGAATTTGTTGTGAAGTTTTCCGATAACGCCTTCTTTTTCGAATATCGCGCAGAACGTCTACCGGAAGTACACGGTCCGGATCTTCATTCGCATATACCGGATCATATCCGCCATGTGCAGTCTCATATGTCTCTTCTGTAAGATCTATAACACCTGTGATGTCATATTCTCCGTAATGTGAGGCATTTGAACTTTCGATGTGGTCCCGGATTTCCTTTGGAACGATTCCACCTGAAGTAACCAGGGCGATTGTTCGCATTGCTAAGATCCTTTGATGCCGGCTTTGGATCAACACTGTCAAAATGTTGGCATTGGGTACTCTGTTTCAAACGGCTTGTCTGTAAATTTCTTAGATCAGCATCTTAACCGCACGTTTGGATCCTCTTTCTTTTTCGAAGAAGTTTACACGTACTCCATTTGGCATGTAACCTTCCTGGCAGAAGCACCGATTTTTTCGCCTTTAGCGATCTTAAGAGCAAGAGGAGCAAGTTTCTTAACTGCGTCTCTCATACCAGCTGCACTGTTCTTTGTAGATACCATGTAAACCTGGTTCTTGAACATATCAGCACCTGGGTTTTCTACGTACATACCAGTAACTGCCGGGATTCCGAGTTCTTCCTGTACTGCATCACAGATAGTTCCGCATGCAACACCGTAACGTCCAGCATTGAAAGCAGGTCCAGCGATGAAGATATCAGGATTCTGGCTCTTAACCATTTCAAGAATATCAGCTTTTGCTTTGTCAAGGTTTTCATTGAAGTAAGAGTCACCACAAACGACTGTTGCAATAATCTCTGCTTCATCTTTAAACTGCTGTGTCAGAGCCTGTCCAGGTCCTACAACTTCCCCAACACGAAGTTCTGCAGGATAGTCAGCTTTTTCTTCTCCACCAATCTGAGCGAAGAACTGATTGATATAATGTACAACTTTAATTTTACTCATTATCTTTATCCTCCATTCCTAGCGTGCACTCAGATATCCAAACCGGTTTCATTTGTAGCACCGGTAATGGCCTGAATTTCAACTTCGATTGTTCCATCTTCACGACGAGAATGTTCATTACCACCAGCAATGGTTGTAACAAAATCTTCTGTTCCGATTACTTTATCCATCTTAGGAAGTACGATTACCTGGTTAGCATTTCCACCGGTTACAACTGCGTCTGCAGCCGGATCAGCATCTGCCAGTGACTGAGATTTTCCGTCACGTCCGGCATATTCGTCTGTAATGATTACAGTCTTAACGCCTTCAGCTTCGATCTTCTTGCAGTTCATGATAAGGTCAGTATCCGGGTTACCGAATCCTTCCTGAGATACGATAACTGCATCAAGGTCTAACAGACGGCACATCTTAGCTGTCCAGTCAGATGAACGCATCTTATCAGCAAGGTATACGTTTTCATTTGTAATGATCTGACATACGAAGTTGATTGTTTTTCCGTGTTCTTCGAACAGGTCATGTACAACCGGGTTGTTTTCATGAACATATGTTGGGTTCTTATCGCAAGCGGATACACAGTTACCAGATACGATAGCTCCGTCCATAACTTCTGTCGGGTTCATGATTGTAGAGAGTGTTCTCTTAGCATCAACACCGTATACATATGTGTCATGGAGAAGTCCCTGGCTCTGAAGCATCTGTACATAAGCAACTCTCGGAAGGTTCGGGAATTTTTCTTTTCCTTCCATGATTCCGTATGTCTCATATGTCTTTGTCTCGTCTGGTGTGAGTTCACGAGCAAGTTCTCCAAGGTAAACTGCTACTCTGAATCCAGCAAGACGAACAGCTTTTTCATATTCATGCTGTTTGATTCCTTCAACTGGTTCGCAAACAACTACTAAGTTGTTAAGTTTAGAGAATGGTGTATATTCTGCACCCGGGCCAGACATATCAATGATACCTTCCTGGAATCCCACGATCTTACCAGCTGTTACAACAGCCATTCCTTTTAATGCATATGTCTTACCACTACCTACAGTGTCAACTTTTGCGATAACGCCTGGGAAGACTCCCCCTCTTCCTTCAACTTTAACACGTGGTTCAATAACATCTTTAACCGGAGTGATACGAACGCTTTCACCTGGTTTTGCGATATCAAATTTAACATCTTTGATTTTTTCGTCCTCAAGAACGATTGCCTTTACAGCTTCTTCGTCAACATACAGAACACCATTTTCGATCTTTGATTCAGATGCGAACTGAATGTCGTTAATAAAAATGTGACCTACTTCTAATTTCACTGTAAATTCCCTCCTTTTTTGAATGTGTTTGTTGTATGCTCAAAAGTACACTAAACCGCATGTACTTCTACAGCCTTTTTTTAGCGCCAGCTTTCTGCCGACGGAAGTGCGCTTGAGATCAACGTGTAATCTACAAGCTGAAAGTCTGCATAAACCTGAGGTTTATAAAGATCAGACTTAAACTGAAATTTACCGCACGCCTGAATGGCGCTTGCAATGATCTGCATCGCCTGTGCATCCAGGCCTTCCGGCGTTTCTGAGAGCATAACCGACTTATATGGAGTCTCATTCGGTTTTACGCTTCCGGACAGCGGATGTGTCAAAAAGCCGGTATCCCTGGAAAATCATCTTCTGAACTTTTTTAAGTGTGTCCTCATAAGAAAGTTCTTCGTATTCCACATGATAATCTTCCCCCAGTTTTTCTTTTACCAGTGGATTATTTGTGATAATCATAAATCCAGTATTCATAGCCGCTTCTTCCTTTCGTCCCCTGTCCGTTTATGCGGTTTTTTTGACTCCCTGTGTCTGAAATACTCCAGATATTTTTTAACATATATCTGGTATCAAAAAAGGACGCCAAAACAACTTCTCTGTTTTAAACGTCCTTTCTGTCTCCTTGTAAATTCGGCAATTCCGGATTCAGAGTGTAGTACCTTTCCCGATCCTTTTGCCTGAAAGTTTCACCATTCAACGACTTTACTGCTCTACGGTTTGCATCTTCGGCGACCATTTATCAAATATCTTTATAAATGATTCTCTCGCAGGAAATATCAACCTACTATCTAATTGACTGCATTTTTTATACATTTTACAGCATCTTTCTTGCTGACATGATTACTATAGCACACATTTATGCAAAATGCTAGTCTTTTTATAGATTTTTTGTATATTTCTTATTGTTTTTTTCTATAACTATTTTTCAGTTATTATACAAATTATCTATTTGCCTTTTTTCTGATTTGGCAGGAAATTATTATAGTAATCGTCATGCGTCTTCTTAACAAGACCACTGAGTGCTACCAGTGCAATCGCATTCGGGATAACCATCATACTGTTAAAGCAGTCTGCCATATTCCATACAAGTTCTACTTCCTGAAGTGATCCAAGTGCTACGCAGATACATACAATGATTGAGTAAATTTTAACAGCTTTTGCTCCAAACAGGTAACGGATGTTTGCTTCACCGAAGAAATACCATCCGATGATCGTTGAGAATGCGAAGAATAACATACAGATCGCGATAAAGATCTCACCGAACTTACCATATAATGTAGAGAAAGCATACTGGCTCAGCTGTGCACCTGTAAGACCAGTCGTTCTTGAACCGGTTGTGATAATAACAAGTGCTGTCAGGTTAAGAATTACGAATGTATCAATGAACACACCGATCATAGCTACAAAGCCCTGTTCAACCGGATGTTTTACTTTTGCTACTGCATGTGCGTGTGGTGTAGAACCCATACCAGCTTCATTGGAGAAGAGACCTCTTGCCACACCTTTCTGTACTGCAAGCTTCAAGGTTGCGCCCATTGCACCACCTGCTACTGCTGCCGGTTTAAACGCACCGACAATAATGTCATGGAATGCTGCCGGGATTGCTGTAACGTTTGCAAAAATTACGATCAAAGAACCTACTATATAAAATGCTGCCATGATCGGCACGATCAGTTCAGTAACTTTTGCGATTCGCTTCATACCACCTGTGAATACAAACAGAGAAACAACTGCTACAAAAATACCCATTGCAATCTTCGGAATTCCGAATGCAGTGTTCCATGATGCTGCGATTGAGTTAGACTGAACTGCATTGCCCATGAATCCAAGTGCAAAGATAATCAGGACTGCAAAAATAGCTGCCAGAACTTTTCCGAACGTTCCTTTAAATGCTCCTCGAATGTAATATACCGGACCACCGGTTACGGTTCCGTCATCACTGACCTGCTTGAACTTCTGAGCCATAACCGCTTCTGCGAAGATCGTTGACATTCCGAGGAATGCGCTGATCCACATCCAGAAGATTGCTCCCGGACCACCGACTGCAATTGCAGTTGCAGCTCCGGCGATATTACCGGTACCAACCTGAGCAGCAATCGCTGTTGCCAGTGCTTGGAAAGAAGACATTCCGTCTTTTCCGGCATCCCCTTTCTTGCTAAAAAGTCCGCCAAAAGTTCTGTTCCATCCATCTTTAAAACCACGGATCTGAATAAATCCAAGCTTAAATGTGAACAGCAAGCCAATACCTACAAGTGCTATGATCAGCACCGATCCTGTTAGGACATCATTTACCTTTAATACTAAATCGTTCATACTCATACGGTAACCCTCCTTTTTAATAGACATCCCTTATAGTTTTTATCTGTTGAATCTATAATAACCTATTTATAGTTTTTATGCAATATTTTCAGTTAACTTATTTATTTTTTGTGTATTATCACCATGTTATTACGATAACATAATAAATTTGCTCTAAATAAGTGCGTTTTTTCGCGCTTTTCTGTGTTTGTCAAAAACTCAGTTTTCATATTTTTCGTCAAATTGTCTAATTAATGACGATTTAATATCTATGCATTTCCATGGGATTTATAGATTCTTTCAGATGAACGCATTAATTCTTTACTATATTGATATTTCAAAGAAGTTATTTTCAGACCATGAAACATAAATAAAAAGCAGGGAGCAATCTTCCGTCTTACCCGGAAATCTGCTTCCTGCTCTTCCATTCTGTTTATTCAGTTATTCTATACATTGATCTCTGCTTTTACACCAAGCAGCTCTTTATTTTCATCCAGGATCGGCCGGATCACATTCTTAAGGAATGCTTCGACCTGTTCTTTGGAACGTCCTACATATTTGGATGGATCCATTGTTTTCTGAAGATCTTCCAGACTCAGATTAAATGCATCATCTGACGCGATCAGTTCAAGAAGGTTGTTGTCCAGACCTTTTTCTTTAACATTCTTTCCTGCTTCCATCGAAAGTTCACGGATTCTTTCATGCAGTTCCTGACGGTCTCCCCCTGCTTTTACCGCATCCATCATAATATTCTCTGTTGCCATAAACGGAAGCTCGGACATCAGACGTTTTTCAAT
>VOFE01000104.1_pt1 | contig 10377 bp, 15 predicted proteins | sample 5384071 | NCBI WGS metagenome assembly VOFE01 (sample SAMN12384724, study PRJNA508395) | human gut metagenome | isolation source: healthy gut D | host: Homo sapiens
CATGAACTGGCCGTATTCATTCTTCTCATCCTCGCATACGGTCAGAAGGTTCTCCAGACGGACGCCATGGGAGCCTTCGATGTAGATCCCGGGCTCGTCGGATATGACCATGTTCTTTTCTCCAGCGCCGGTGCGGGCCTGTCGCCTTCCTTCCAGCGGAAATTTACCGGCGCTTCATGGACGTTCAGAAGATAGCCCACGCCGTGTCCGGTTCCGTGATTGAAATTCACCCGTTCCTTCCAGAAGACTTCCCGCGCGGCCAGGTCAAGAGCGGTCCCGCTGCAGCCCTTAAGAAATACAGTGTTCATCAGCCGGAGCATGGCCCGCGCCGTCATGGTAAAGTCTTCCTTTTCCTTCCGTGAGATGCGGCCAAGCGCAAAGGTGCGGGTGATATCCGTCGATCCTTCCATGTAATGTCCGCCCGTATCGGTAAGCAGCATCTTCCCGGTATAAAGCGCGGCATCCGTCTCCGGGGACGCACTGTAATGAACGATGGCCCCGTGGGCCCGAACGCACTGATCGGATCGAAGGACGGCTCCAGATAACCGTCCTGCTGCGCGCGGAAATGTTCGAGCTTATCCGCTGCGCTCATTTCAGTCAGCGGGTTTCCCGTATCCGGATCTTTCAGCGGCTTCTCTTCTCCGTCCTTTCCGGCTGCCATACAGCATGCTTTAAGCCAGTACATGAATTTTGTGCAGGCAATGGCATCTTTAAGATGGGCGTTTCGGATGTTACGGATCTCTGTGTCATTTTTTCCGGCATTTCATCAGGACTTCCGGATTGTTCTCCCTGATGACCTGCGCCCGGCCGGGATGTTCCGGTAAAGCGAGTAGTTCACCCGGTCCGGATCCAGCAGGATCCGCGTCCCTTCCGGAAGCGTGGAGACCGCCCGGTAAACCCCGTCGTAAGGCTTCAAAATGATGTGCTCTTCTTCAAAAGAAGCAAGGATGCTGTCCGGGAATTTATCCCTGTCGGCAAAAAGTTCCGCGTGGTCTTCAAAGACCAGCAGATAAGAAAGAACAAGCGGACAATATGCAATATCGTTCCCTCTCAGATTCAAAAGCCAGGCGATATCGTCCAGACTGGACAGCAGATGCACGCCGGCGCCTGCTTCCTTCATCTTCCCGCGGACACGGGCAAGTTTTGATGCAGTGCTCTCTCCGCTGTACCGCATGTCCAGAAGCCATGCCTTTTCTTTTGGAAGGGCCGGCCGGCCGGTCCAGATCCGTCTGGTCAGGTCTTCCGTGTACCGGACCGTTCCGCCTTTCCCGGCGGCGATCTTTTCATAGTTCTCTCCGACGCCAAGGCTGACCGTCCGTCCGTCGAAACCGATCACGCCGCCGTCGGGAAGCTCTTTTTCCAGAAATTCAGGGATCGTATCCACGCCCGGTTCCCCTGCCTTATATAGCGTGACGCCGCTTCCGGCCAGTTCCTGCTCTGCCTGGATAAAATAACGTCCGTCTGTCCAGAGGCCGGCCCTGTCTTTCGTAAAGACAGCAGTGCCTGCCGAGCCTGTGAAACCGGTCATAAATTCCCGCGCCTTAAAATGGTCTCCCACGTATTCGCTCTGGTGGAAATCATCGGAAGGCACGATGTATATATCAATATTTTCATCCGTCATTTCTCGCCGGAGCGAGCGGATGCGCCCGGATATGTCCATAATGATTCCTCCTGCAAAAATGCAGGAAGTAATTAACAATCCTGCATTTTTTATTCGTTTTATAATATACCACTAAAAGAGGAATATTACAAATTATTTTATTTTCGGTTCCGGTACTGTACCGGGGTCAGATTATACATCTTTTTTGAATACTCTGTTGAAGTGCTCTACATTCTGGTATCCTACGGATTCGGCGATGCTTTCAACTGTGGCGTTGCTGCCTTTCAACATGGCGCGGGCCTTCTTCATCCGGATCTTTTTAAGATATCGCCGAATGTCATGCCGGATTTCTCTTTAATATATTTAGAGAGATACGGTTTGGAAAGGAAAAACTTTTCTGAAAGGTCATCCAAAGTCACATCTTTATAATTTGCGTAGATGTAGTTGGTGATCTCCAGCAGCCGTTCATCTTTGCCGGCCTGAGACTCCGCGATCTCGCGGATCTTGTTGACCGCGACAACCCTTCCACGCGGTCGGCACCGGCCAGCACCGCCAGCTCGGTGGCGGCAACGCCCATGCCCTCATCGTTGTGCGGATGCAGGGAGAGCACCACGGCGTCACGCGGCACGAGGTGGTTGGACACATACTCGACCTCGTCGGCGAAGACGTTCGGCGTGGTCATTTCCACGGTTGCCGGCAGGTTGATGATCTTCTTTCCAGTTGTCCATTTTTGTACATCTCCTTATATTCCATCAATTTGATTGCTTTATTTTATCCTCACTAATACTACCATATGAGACAATGCTGTTCCAGTGGCAAAATTAATCACTTTTCTTGATCTATTTTAATATTATTGAAATAAAAACGATCCGTGATCCAGTCAAGACAGATCATAAACGTACGTTTCCGGGCGCTGCATCCTGCCGCAAGACGAAACCGGGCCGCCGGGAATCCGTCAATGCTGTATTCGATATATCCAAGTGTTTCGCCTTTTTCGACCGGGGCATCCAGGCTTCGCTCAAGCGTGATCTGACTATCCGGCATTTCATCGTGGCGCAGAAGGATATTGGCAGGCTCCCCTTCGGTCGGGACCGGGATCTTTACGCTTTTACTGCCAGGATATCCAGTGATATAGCCGTTTTCTATATATGTACAGAGCCCGGTGTCTTCCGGTTCCAGCGTACAGTTTTTGTAGGAGGCCAGCCCGTATTCCATGAGCGTCCGGGTATCGGACCATTTATATCCTTTATTGTTCGGCCATCCGCAGGCCAGCAAAGCGACGATAAACGTCTTCCCGTCACGCCCAGTGCGCCTGCATAACAGTAGCCGGCGTCCGCGGTGAACCCGGTCTTGCCGGTCAGCGCGCCGTCCATCATTTTCAGAAAGGCATTGTGATTGGTGCAGGAATAGGAGTTTGTGCCCCGCAGTCTGAAAATGTCCACGCCGGCTCCCGGGTAATGTCAAGATACGCTTCTCTTTCCGGGGATTCCATGATGCAGTAGCGCAGGATCCGGGTCAGGTCTGACGCGGTTGTGTGGTGGATCCTGTTTTCATCGGAGGCATCCAGTCCGTTCGGCGTGATAAAGTACGTGGATGTGCAGCCGATCCCGGCTGCTTTCTCGTTCATCAGGCCCGCGAAAGCTTCTGTACTTCCGGCGATATGTTCGGCGACCGCGACCGCGGAGTCATTATGGGATTCCAGCATCAGGGAATAGAGCAGATCTTTCAGAAGGAAGGTCTCCTTCCTTTGCGCCGAGTTTCACTTCCGGCTGGCGCGCGGCGTTTTTACTGAATGTTACGGCATCGTCGGGATCGCCCGTTTCCAGCGCCAGGATGCAGGTCATGATTTTCGTCGTACTGGCCATGGGCGCTTCTTCTTCGCCGTGTTTGGCAAATAAAATACGCCCGGTACCGGCATCCATAAGGACGGCACATCGGGCGTACAGCTGGGAGGGCGCTGGGCTTCCTCCCCTGCCGCATCCGCGGATATTCCTGCGGCGAGCAATATAAATACCGTCAGCATCATGCAGATGGCAGACGTGATATGTTTTTCAGATAAATGGCGGTTCATAAGACGCCTCCTGTAACGTTCTTACTTACAGAATATGTACAGGATCCGTGAATTAGAATCGGCTCAGACATTCAGGGTGAGCTGGGCTTCGTCTTCTGCTTCTTCTTTGAAATATTCGATCTGTTCCGGGTTCACGGACGGAAGTTCATCGAGGGACTGAAGACTGAAACGGCGGAGAAACTCCTCCGTTGTACCAAAGAGCAGCGGGCGTCCGGGTGCTTCAAGCCGTCCTTCTCTTCCACCAGCCCGTACTCCACCAGCTTGTTAACGGCATGGTCGGATTTGACGCCGCGGATCTTCTCGATCTCAAGCCGGGTAACAGGCTGCTTATAAGCCACGATGGACAGTGTCTCAAGCAGGGACCTCGGTCAGTGTATATCTGCGCGGCTGTTTGGCCACGCGGATCAGATATTCGTACATTTCCTTTTTGGTGCACATCTGAAAGGAGTCTCCCAGTTCAATGATGCGGATGCCCCGTTCTTCTTTGTCATAGCGATTCATCATACCGCGGATCAGTTTCCGCGTTGTCTCTTCATCATGGCCGATGGCGAATGCGATTTTGGCAACCTCGACCGATTCACCCATTGTAAATAATATCGCTTCAACGGCCGCCTGAAGCTTATCCATTTCTTTCTGCATTTTATGTCCTTTCAATCAGTATTTCCCCGCAGGTACAGTCCTGCTCCACCCGGATCTCGCCCAGCTTCATCAGCTCCAGGATCGCCAGGAAGGTGACCACAATGTGCATCTTGCTGTGCTGCTTTTCCAGCAGATTGCGGAAGCTGAATCTGCGGTGGTCTTTCAGGTAGCTGTGGATATATGTAAACTTGTCCGTGAGGGATACTTCTTTTTTCAATCTTCCCGAATTTGCTTCGACGGGATCAATCTTGTCATTCTGACGTTTCATTACATCCCTGAAGACTTCATTCAGCCGGTTCAGCGTCAGACCGTCCAGAAGCTTTCCGAGATCCACCGGCTCTACATATTTTTCAACTTCGGACGGGATCGACGGGCCTCTGTACATAATGAATGCCGCGTCGCCTTCCCGGTCTTTCAGTTCGCCGGCTATGAACTTGTACATCTTGTACTGCAGCAGCTGCTCCACCAGCTCCTGGCGCGGATCTTCCTCTTCCCCTTCTTCATTGACCTCTTTGGGAGGAGCATCCGGCACTTGATGTCCAGCAGCGTGGCAGCCATAACAAGAAATTCACTCATCACATTCAGATCTTCCCGTTGCATCTGACGGATATATTCCATGTACTGATTCGTAATCTCCACGATCGGTATATCATATATGTCGATTTTGTTCTTGCCGATAAGGTGAAGGAGAAGGTCAAGCGGACCTTCAAATACCTCCAGTTTTACAGGAATACCCATACTTTCCCCGGAATCATTTAAAATACCAATATTAGATTATAATGGAACCGCCGGGTTTTTACAATTTTTTCAGCCGTATAACGATCAGTCGGGCATATTGAAAGGCGGATGTTCAGCGTATGCGTGCCCAGGCCTCTGCTGACGATGACCGTTCGGTCTCCTTCCCGGGTCATTTCGCCGGAATATTTAGGGAACAGGAAGCCCTGCGGCGTTACGATCCCGCCAAGTCCGGGGATGCGCACCAGGCCTCCGTGCAGATGTCCGGACAGGATCAGGTCGGCGCCCCAGCCAAGATAAGCGTCCATATAGGCGGGATTATGGGCCAGAAGGATCCTGAAAGGCCTTCTGGAAGGATTCTCCTGCCGGCCGAGGCAGTCCGCTGTTTTTCGGGGTAACGGCTTTTTCCGGAATTTTTTCTGTATGTCTTCAGACCGGTGACAGCTCCAGCCCTGATATGTCGATGTCTTTTGGCAGTTTATGCGGGTCGTCTCATTTTCCAGAAAATGCACACTTTCTTCTTCGGCGGCCGCCTTTGCCTGTAAAATGTTCATAACGTGAATAATTTTCCTGATTCTTCTTTCATCCGTCTGTTCGTGGTTTGAGCGCATAATAAACTGGTGCGAGCTCCGGCAGCTGCTTGACAAAATCCAGGGCGGGCTGAAAGTATCGCACATCATTTTTGCCGACCAGCATATCTCCGCCCGGGCACGGAACGGATGCCGTCTGTGCGGTCATCGGTGTAGAGCTGGCATTTCCCTGAAACCGTAATTCAGAAGCTTCACAGCATCTGCAAACCGTTCTTTTGACGAATCCGCGCCCATGATAACGGCGATGAGTTCAATGCCATTCTTCTCCGCGGTCGCAGAGACGCAGAATTTCGCGTCTCCCGTGGAACCGGTCTTCAGTCCGGTCGTATATTCGTACTGCCGTACCAGCTTATTCGTGTTGGAAAGGCCGAATTCCGATTCTCCTTTGCCGGCATCCGGTGGGTGATATTCTCCATCCAGATCATGGAATAATCGTGGACCTGGGGATATTTCGTTATCAGTTCCCTGGACATAAGGGCGATGTCATGTGCACTTGTAAGATGTCCTTCCGCGTCCAGTCCGTTGCAGTTGACGAAATGCGTGTGCTCCATGCCAAGGCCCGCCGCCCGCTCGTTCATCCGGGCGACAAACTCCTCCTCGCTTCCGCAGATCTCTTCAGCCATGGCCACACAGGCGTCATTGGCGCTTGCCACGGCGATGCATTTGAGCATCGTATCCACGGTCTGGACTTCTCCGTCTTCCAGATAAACCTGGCTTCCGCCCATTGATGCCGCGTATTCTGATACCGTTACTTCATCCTCCGGCTGGATCCGTCCGTCCGCAAGAGCGTCAAAGATCAGCAGCATGGTCATAATCTTGGTCACACTTGCCGGAGGCGGGCCGTATCCTTATCCTTTTCAAAGATCACTTTCCCGGTGGAAGCCTCCATGAGCACGGCAGACGGAGCGGAGATCTCCACGGCCGGCGTCCCGGACTGCCCGGAATCTTCCTGCCCTTCCTGGGGGCATTTCCTCCCGCATAAATAACATTGGATGTAATGAGATTCATCGTCAGGATAAAAAACTGAGAATGACTGCAGTGATCCGTTTCATAACTGTCCTCGTCGTCAAACAGGTCTGTTAATAATATAAGCGGACGCCGCTGTAAATATAACCATATGGGGCCCCGGAAATGCGCTTTTTTTTCTGTCTTTTCGCCGGATTGACTTTTTACCGTTTGTTGGCGTATATTAACCGTGGAGTATAAAACAGTAAAAATAAGGAGTAAAAAGTGATGAAAACGCTCGCACGTATTATGATGTATTGGGTGTTTCAAGAGATGCGACATTAGAAGAGATCACAACGGCAAAAATGCATTGGCGAAAATCTATCATCCTGATGCAAATGTACATAAAGATATTGATACAACCGAACGATGCAGGAGATCCTGGAGGCATACCACCTCTCCGATCCTGAAAACGGAGTGCTTACAACATCGAAATGTTCGGGACAAATGAACAGCGCGTATTCCGTACTTTTACAGTCAGATAGGACAAAGACGGCGATGATGAGTCTGCATCATTTGTCACATACTGGAATACAGCGAACCGGCTTCACGACATCCTTCGGAAGAGCCGGAACCTTATGGAGCACAAACCGAAAAAAAAAAAACTCTACCAGCGGATCTTCCGCATGAACGGCAGTGACCGAAAGCAGGAAGAAGCTGAACAGAGCCGCCGGATCGCGGAACTCTCCGCACAGGCTGTCCAGCAGATTACCGTGCTGAAACTGGCCGGGATCCCGATGCAGTACTGGTCTACTGAAGCCATGAACTGGATGCTGGTGCTGGGGACAGAAACAGAACATTGACTACCATCTTCTGTTCACAAAATATGATTCTTATGTGGAAGAAACAAAAGCGCGACCGAAAAAATACGCCTGAAAAATCAGGCGCGTCGGTTCCATCATGATTTAAAACAACTGCTCTCCTACGCTTTAGAGGCGTAAGAGGCAGTCTTCAATGAGGGCTTCACAGCCCTCTTTTACGTCATCATAAGTCACATCAAAATTACCAGTATACCACGGGTCTGCAATATCCTGACCCTTCCGGTCTGTAAAATCCAGAAGTTTGCACACTTTCCCGTCCGGGTCTCCGTTCCCGATGATCCGGTTAATATTGCGGATATTCCAGGAATCCATTCCAATGATGTAATCAAACCGGTCGTACTCTTCCGCCCGAAGCTGCCGCGCCCGATGATCCCCGCAGGGAATCCCGAGCTGTCTGAGTTTGCGCCGGGTGCCGTGATGCGGCGGATTGCCGATCTCCTCCCGGCTGGTAGCAGCAGAATCAATGTAAAACGAGTCGGTCAGGCCATTCTGATCGACCATGTACTGGAAAAAGAAAACATACTGGGCCATAGTGCTGCGGCAGATGTTGCCGTGGCACACGAAAAGCACTCGTATCATTTTTAAAGTCCTCCTGACTTGCTGATATTTGCCCTGTTTTGCCGCGATTTGCCGGGTATGTAGCTGCCGCTGAGATTGTTAAAACAATCACAGAATGAGCAAAACAGGGGCAAATCGGGGCAAGTTGAGGCCGTCAAAAGTAGTAAAAACGTAGTAAGAATGGGGGTGTGTTACTACTCATCATTATTAGGCACTAGGCAATTCTTCTTATTTTTCTATTGGTGCTATTATTTGATAATTTAAATCTAGTTTTGTAATAGAATAAACTTTCGATTCTACAATTTCATAATCTTTACTTTTTGGTTGTGGGGTTTCTCTTAGTGTTAAATAAAACTATATTTTTCCCAGGCGGATTTAATGAACTGTAAAATCTTATTCCATCAAAGCCTAATTCCTTAATAAACTCACATAAATATTGTGTCGCATAATAGTCATTTTCATTTCCAAAATTTGGAGTGGAGAAGGCAGTTGATATTATGCTTAAATCCAAACTTTTTCCTACTTCCTCTTCAGGATCCACATAGCAAAAATCAAATAATCTTAATGTTTTCAGTATTTTGATAGTTGCTACACTTACCTCCTGAGTTAAATTAGGTCTAACTTCCATCATTGCAGTTTTTAAGTCTTCCGCAATATATAAATAGCTAATATTTTTAGGATTCGCTCTTCCCCTAAAGTTTTATCTTTCGGAGGCGCATCCGATTGTTCTGCATCATACCCCCAAAATTTCTTTTCTTTTTCAAATATTAGTTCAATTTCTTCCATGATAGATTGGCTGTCATTTTTCATACATAATAACATAGCCAAGCAAGCTTGCATATCTGACATATTATCTAAATTAAAAAGAAGATTTTCCATTTTCAATATCCGGAAAATGCTTTAAAATAATTTGACGTATTTGCTCCAATTCTTCCTTAAAAAACACTCCCAAAGGGGTACTAAACACCCTGGCCCTATAATAAACTTCATCAGCATGTATTTCATGAACTGCATATTTCTGTATTCTTTTCAATTCATCTAATATCTGACTTTTAGGAAAATACCGATTATTATATTTAATTTCTGTTTCAAATTCTCCCCATTGTCTTTCTGTTTGGTGAAACAAGAAAAGTAAAAGCATCATCCACTTATTATTTTCATCCATAAATTTACTGTTCTCTCCTCATCCATTGCTTTCCTTAGTATATCAAAATATTCCCTTTTTTACTAGATTCGCCTGCTAAGTTATAAGAAAAACGCCCTGCCATAGCAGAGCGCCTTCATCCTTTCCATATTATATTACCCGGAACATTTTCTGCGAAACTGTCCCCTCTCCGTTTATCTTTTCCATTTCCTTTCTGGCGTTCTCCAGTTCTTCCACCCGCTTTAACTCATCCACTGCATAGGTTAATTCATGGCTCTGAGCTTCCTTGCTCATAGAAAGTTTTGATTGCCTTAAATGCCCGCTGTCTCAGATTGTAGACAGTGCGAGTCGTCACCTCCATTCTGGCTGCAATTTCCCCATCCGGGAGGGCTCCCCAGAAGTCAAACAGTAAGACCTTCCGCTGTTTCTCCGGCAGGGAGCAGAGTGCTTTATATAAAAGTTTCGCTGTGAACCACGCAGGATAACTCGTCCGCATAAAGCACAAAATGGTCAGACGGGTACTTGTCGTCGTGGCTTAAAAGTTCAAGAAGATAGTCTATTGGTTCATCGGAAAAATGTTTCTCCGGGCGTATGGCATAATCGTGTCTGTTGCACCTAACATGGTTAAAATAGGTTTCAAAAAAATTGCAGTTCCGATAATAATAACTGCGCCAATACAAACACTGCTGTATAATGCAGTACTGGCGACTTTACTTGCAGCTTCCCTATCTCCTCGCCCTAAAAGTCTTGATAAGTAGGAGGCGGCACCATTGCCAAACATCAGACCTAAACCAACAACTACTTGTCCTAAAGGAAACGCAATGGAAATTGCACCCATTTGACTCTCGCCAAGTCCTCCTATGAAATAAGCATCCACCAAATTGTAGAGAGCGTTAATAAGCATACCAATCATTATCGGTATACCAAGAGCCATTAGTGCTTGGGGAACAGGTGCATTTCCTAATAAATCCATTTTGTTGTTATTCTTGTTCATTTCAAATACTCCTTTCAATTAAGAATATAAATTATAGTAGTATAAATTATAGTATACTACGTGAGAGAATACTACTATAATTTATAGAGTTGTCAAGCGTGTATCCTGCAATTTCCTTGACAAGAGGTATAAAATCAAATACTATAAATTACAGTATATATAACCGTAAGTATTTTATAGCTTTCGTGGATATAGAAAGTGGGTGAACTATGGCTACAAT
>VOFE01000162.1_pt1 | contig 10349 bp, 20 predicted proteins | sample 5384071 | NCBI WGS metagenome assembly VOFE01 (sample SAMN12384724, study PRJNA508395) | human gut metagenome | isolation source: healthy gut D | host: Homo sapiens
GAAGGCCGCCCGTAAGGACCAGGCGTTTTGAAAAAGGCTTTTTCAGTGCAGAATCCCAGACGAGGCTGTACGACCATATGGAGGAGGTCATTAAAAAGCTGATGGGCCTCGGCGTATTCGCCAGCATCAACGCTGTCATTTTTCGGCACTGCCAGCCTGGCGGCCATGGCTTTCCATGCCAAGGCGGAAAAAGCTTTGACCGGCGGCGGAGATTATCGAAAAAGGGAACGGCGAGGGGTTATACTGCTCGCCGGCGATGTCGGTCGCGGATGGCGCTCGGCGCCTATACGGTGGAATACAACGGCAGCACCCTCACCTTCCTGGATACCCCGGGACACGCCATCTTCACGGAAATGCGCGCCCGCGGCGCGGACGTGACGGACATCGTGGTACTGGTAGTGGCCGCCAATGACGGCATCATGCCCCAGACGAGGGAAGCCATCGCCCACTCCAAGGCGGCCGGCAAAACCATCATCGTGGCCATCAACAAATGCGACCTTCCGGCCGCAGACCCCGTCAAGACCAAGAGCGGCCTGATGGAGGAAGGGCTGGTTCCCACGGACTTCGGCGGCAACGTGGAATGCGTGGAAGTCTCCGCCCTGACCGGCGACGAGGTCCGTGAAGTATATAAGATCAGCAATGTGGGCACCATCTCCGGCGCCCATGTGGTCAGCGGCAAAATCAGCGCAATGCTGAAATCCGTGTAGTGCGCGACGGCATCGTCGTTGCAGAGGATAAATGGCTTCGCTGCGCCGCTTCAAGGATGACGTCAAGGAAGTGGCGGACGGCTACGACTGCGGCATCGGCCTGGGCGCTTCTCCGACATTAAGGAGGGCGATATTCTGGAGGCCTTCATCATGGAGGCATACCAGGAGGCCTGAGTGTGGGGCTTGCATTATAACGCGTTATAAGAGCCATACATGAAAAAAGCTGAAATGGGAACCCTGAAAGGGACCCGCTGTAATGAAAAAATAAAGCGCCGGGCATCCGCAGCGCCGGGTTGACGGAACGCGGGCTTTTGGGCCTTCGGTCCGGACATGTGCCCCCGCCGTAGCAGGTTTAGCCGGCGCTTTTGTATTACCGGCGGCCGGGCTGCCGCTGCCATGGGAGGGGCGGCCCGTTACAGGATGAACGGTATATTCGCCTTTGACGAGGAGGAAATTTGTTATGCCGAGCCATAGAATGGAACGAACAACAGAAGATATCCGGCGGGAGGTTACCGCCATTTTAAAGAAGTAAAGGACCCGCGTGTGCAAGGGCTGATTAGCGTTGTGCGTGTGGAGGTTACCAATGACCTCTCCTACTGCACGGTTTACGTCAGCGCGATGGAGGGCCTGGAGCACGCCAAAGAGGCTGTCAAGGGTCTGAAGTCCGCCGCGGGATTTATCCGCCGTGAGCTGGGGCACCGCCTGTCCCTGCGCCACACCCGGAATTGCTGTTCCGCGCTACGGATTCCATTGAGTACGGCGCGAACATTAACCGTCTGCTCAACGACCTGGAGAGCGGAAGACCCGCGCCCGCAGCCGGAGAAATAAAGCCCTCCGGGGAGGATGACGCGTGACGGCTGGCGTATCTGCGGCGCCGGACGCGTTTAACGGCGTGCTGATTGTCGATAAGCCCGCGGGCTTTACCTCTTTTGACGTAGTGGCGGTAATGCGGGGACTGACCCGGCAGAAAAATCGGCCATACCGGCACGCTGGACCCGATGGCAACCGGCGTACTGCCGCTGCTGCTGGGTACGGCGGCAAAGGCGGAGTCTCTTTTGCCCGACACAGACAAGGCCTATGAGGCAGATTTTCAGCTGGGCGTTGAGACCGATACGCAGGACAGCACCGGGGCCGTTCTGCGCGAAAGCAGCTGTCCGGCCTCCCGCGAGCAGGTGGTGTCGGCGCTGGGGGGTACTTTCAGGGGGAGCTTATGCAGTTGCCCCCATGTACTCGGCGGTGCGCCAAAACGGCAGGCGGCTCTATGGAAGCTGGCCGGGAGGGCAGGTGGTGGAACGCGTGCCGCGCCCGGTGTTTATCCGCGAGGCAAGGCTGCTGGTACGATGCCAGAGCAGGCGCGGCAGGCTCTTTCTCGCCTGCTCCAAAGGCACCATATTGCGGTCGGTGATTGCAGATCTCGGCGTGGCGTTGGGGACCTTTGGCATGATGACAGGGTTGCGGCGTACGCAGGCGTGCGGCTTTACTCTGGAGGATGCGCAGCCGCTTGAACAACTGCGCGAGGCGGGGGCCGGGCATATTGCCGGCCGTCTGCTGCCGGTTGACCGGCTGTTCTCCTGCCTGCCCGCCGTTGCAGTGACCGGTCCGCAGGCGCGGCGCTTTTGCAATGGCGGCGGTTTGGCGCTGGAGCGTATTGATTTGTCTGGCAGCCGGAAGTCCGGCGTCCGAGTGCGGGTTTACGGCACTATATATAGTGGCGCTATAGCTAGCGGGGATACGGGTAGCAGTGCGCTGCAGACAGCAGCATCGTAAACAGCGAGCTTGGCGCCGGGAATATGTTTCTTGGCCTGGGCGAGGTGGATGCCGCCAAAGGAGGAGCTCGGCGTGCGTAAACTCTTCTGTACGGCTGCGCCGCGGTAAAGCGCTGCTCTTTATCGGGAAATCAATGGACAGAGGTTTGGAAATGATGAAGCGGTTTCAGGAATTAACTTGCTCACAAGGGGCCCTCCGCGGTGGCGCTGGGCTGCTGACGGGCTGCATATCGGGCATGTCCGGGTTCTACGTGCGGCGCAGGCCCGGGGCTGATTGCATCGGTGCTGACGTTTCAGCCGGATATTCTGCGGGACGGCAAGGATCCCCGGCGCTTTTGTCGCAGGAGCGCAAAATGAGCCTGCTCGAGGTCTGGGGATTCAACAGTGCTGGCAGTTGGCCTTTTCGGCCATCCGCGACATGAGCGCCCGGCAATTCGTGCAGCAGGTGCTGCGGGATGTGTGCCGGGCCCGGCGGGTGTGCTGCGGCTTCAATTTTCGCTTTGGCAAGGGCGGGGCTGGCGACAGCGCGTTGCTGAGGAGCTCTGTGCGGAGGAAAAATTGAGGTGGTGGTGGCGCCTCCAGTGGAGGAATGGGGGAGCCGGTCAGCTCCACGCGCATCCGCGGTTTGCTGGAGGAGGGACGTAGCGGCGGCCAACCGCTTGCTGGGTCACTCGTTCTGCGTGGATTTTCAAGTCATCCACGGCCGCCGTCTGGGCCGCCGTCTGGGCTTTCCCACCATCAACCAGGTGTTTCCGGACGGCTTTCTGCTGCCGCGCTTCGGGGTGTATGCCTCTGTGACGGAGCTGAATGGGGTCGCCTACGGCGTTACCAACATTGGGGTCAAAGCCCACCGTGGGCGCGGACAGGCCGCTTTCCGAGACCTGGTTGCCTTGGCTACCGGGGCGGAGGTCTACGGTGAACGCCCGGTGTGGTGGAAATTTATGGCGTTCATTCGTCCGGAGCGGAAATTTGACAGCCTGGAAGGCCTGCGGGATCAAATTTGTTCAGGACAGGGGAAGCCGCGCGAAAAAATAGTTTCAAAGCCCGAGGCGTGTGATATAATAAAAAGCTGCCACAGAAAATCCTGTTACAGGAAACCCGGCGGCAAATACTACCCATCCACGGACCAGGGAAAAGCCCTTTTGTGGGGACACACCCGCCCTGCTCTGTGAACCGGGCAAATGATAAAGAAAAGGTGGATTTTTACTATGCTGAAAGAAAGAAAGACGCAATTATCAAGGAGTATAACCCACGAGGGCGACACAGGTTCCCCTGAAGTACAGGTTGCTATTTTGACCAAACGCATCAACGACCTTACCGAGCATTTGAAGGATCATATGAAGGATCATCACAGCCGCCGCGGTCTGCTGAAAATGGTTGGTAAGAGAAGGAATCTGCTCAACTATCTGCAGAAGATTGACATTGAACGTTACCGTGCGTTGATTGCACGTCTGGGCATCCGTAAAAATAATTCCGGCGTTCAACAAATCAAAAGCCGTCCCAATAGGGCGGCTTTTTGCGCCCTGTTCGAAAGAGCGGAAGCAGGGCAATCTGTGATCAGACTGCGGACAATTGCCAATGATATGGGTGGCAAATACATCCTGATGAACGACATTACGCTTTCGGCCGACTGAACGCCGCTGGGACTTGAGATGACCGGACCCGTGAGGCAGCGGGAGTCTATGTGACGAACACGCAGGTTAACGAAATTGATGCATTTGGAGAATGGGGCGGTGTCAACTGGGGTTAGGTTGCCAATTCCTATTCTGCGGAGAATGGTTTGTCCCATTATAATTATTTCAGCAACAGCCAGATTAACTGGACACCGGATTATGCCAGCCGGAATCTGTATAACAGCGGCGGCACGGCCACAGGCTTGATGAATGGGCATCCGCCAGCCTGGCCCTGATGGGTGCGGCCTGTGCCGTGGGTACGGCAACGCTGGCGCTTCGTAAAAGATCGGTTCAGTACTAAACCGTTTCGGCTGGAAGGCTGGAAAAGATTAAATTGTTTACAAGACCAAAACCTTCTCAATCCCCAGCGGAACTTTCCGCCGGGGATCCTTTTTCTCAATTTCTAAATATTTTTTCGGTAAGAAATCCAAAAAAGGCTGTAAATTGATGCAATGGTATGGTATTATTATAAAAAATAAAGGAATTAAGGAATTTGGCCTGGCTGTAACGAGGGGCCAAACTGGAGGAAACAGTATGTTTGAAAATTTTAAGACCTTTGAGACCGATTTTGCGGGCCGCGCTGGTGGTTGAAACCGGCAAAATGGCAGGCCTAGCAAACGGCGCCTGCCTGGTGCGCTATGGCGAGACTGTGGTGCATGTGGCGGCGACGGCATCGGCAAAGCCCCGCGACGGCATCGATTTTTCCCGCTTTCGGTTGACTTTGAGGGAAAAGCTCTATTCAGTGGGCAAAATACCGGGCTCGTTCCTGAAGCGTGAGGGGCCGGCCCAGTGAGAAGGCTATCTGACCAGCCGGGTGATTGACCGCCCCATCCGTCCGCTGTTCCCCAAGGATATGCGCAACGATGTATCGGTTGTCTGCACGGTGATGAGCGTGGACCTCGACTGTTCGCCTGAGATTGCCGCTATGGTGGGAACCTCCATTGCGCTTTCCATCTCCGACATCCCTGGAATGGCCCATTTCCGGCGTCTCCGTGGGCATGGTGGACGGCAGTATGTCATCAACCCACGGCGAGAGCAGAAAAAGGCCAGTCGCATGGCGGTGACCGTTGCCTCTACCGACAGCCGCATCGCCATGATCGAGGCAGGGGCGCGGATGTTGTAACCGACGAGGAAATGTACAACGGCATCATGGCAGGCCATGAATACAATCAGAAGATCATCGCCTTTATCAAGGAAATCCAGGCGCAGATCGGCAAGGAAAAATTCACCTATGAGGCTGTGCATGCCAGCGATGAAATGCAGGCTTACGAGGTCCGTGCTTTTGCCTTGGCAGATATCTGCAAGGCGCTGGACACCGACGACAAAACGGTGCGCGATGCCCGGCTTAAGCCTATTTACGAGCCGTGCATGAAAAGTTTGACGAAAAATATCCCGGCCAGGAGGCGCAGCTGGAGGAGTGCCTGTACAAGACGCAGAAATATGTGGTGCGCCGCTGGCTGTTGGACGAGCAGAAGCGTGTGGATGGCCGCAGATGGACCAGATGCGCCCGCTTGCGAGCAGAAGTCGACTCTGTTGCCCGTGTACATGGTTCCGGATGTTTACCCGCGGGCAAACACAGGTACTCAACGGTGGCAACCCTGGGCCGGTGAGCGACCAGCAGATGCTCGATGGCATCGACGATAGGAAGAGTTCAAGCGCTACATGCATCAATATAATTTCCCCACTCCGTGGGTGAAACCCGGCCCAGCCGCGGCCCCGGTCGCCGCGAAATTGGGCACGGCGCGCTGGCCGAGCGCGCACTGCTGCCGGTCATCCCGCCGGTGGAGGGTTCCCTATGCGCTGCGCCTTGTCTCAGAGGTGCTCAGCTCCAACGGTTCCACTTCGCAGGCATCCATCTGCGGCAGCACGCTGGCACTGATGGCTGCGGGCGTGCCGATTAAAGCGCCGGTCGCGGGCATCTCCTGCGGCCTGATTACCGAGGGCTCACGCTGGATGACAATGGTGGACATCCAGGGCCTGGAGGATTTCTTCGGCGATATGGACTTTAAGGTCGCGGGTACAAAGAGGGCATTACGGCCATTCAGATGGACCTGAAGATTGATGGCCTCACGCCCGAGATGGTTAAGGAAGCCTGGAGAAGACTCATGCGGCGAGAAATTACATCATTGACGAGGTCATGAGCAAGGCGATTGCAGAGCCGCGCAAGGGCTCTCAAATATGCGCCGAAGATGCTCACCATCGTCATTCCGGTGGATAAAATTCGCGAGGTCATTGGCACGGGCGGCAAGGTTATCCAGAAAATCTGCGCCGAGTGCGACGTCAAAATGGATGTTGAAGAGGATGGGCATGTGTATGTTTCCGGCTTGGACCTCGATAACTGCCAGCGTGCCATCACAATTATCGACACCATCGTCAACGATCCGGAGCCCGGCTCGTTCTACAACGGCAAAAGGTTACCCGGATCATGGATTTTGGCGCCTTTGTGGGATTGCGCCCGGTAAAGAGGGCCTGGTCCACATCTCCCGCCTGGATGTCAAACGCACAGAAAAGGTAACGGATGTTGTCAATGTGGGCGATGAGAATCATGGTAAAAGTTTTGGAGATTGACGACAAGGGTCGCCTGAACCTTTCTCGCCGGGATGCGCTGATTGAAATCGACGGCCTCACGCCGGAAAATGAAATCTCCGACGCGCCGCGCGGTCCCCGTCGCGACAGCCGCGACAGCCGTGACCGCCGGGACGACCGTCGCTATGACCGCCGCTCAGATCGCCGGGACGACCGTCCCCGCGCCAGCAACGGCTTTATTGCCAACAACCAGCCGAAGGAATAAGGCTCAGCGTTTAGAAAAATAGCGCCTGGAAGCAGGCTGTGCCGCGAATCTGCCGCACAGCCTGCTTTTGTGTACCTGAAATTGGTCAAGGGACTTGACAATATGCGCGAACGTGGCTTAATAAACGTGACGAACAGCTGGGTGCCGCCCTTTCTCATACAGGGAAAAGCGGGGGCCGGCTGAAGGATAGGGGATTGATCAATGAAAAATCTGTATGAAAATCGCTGCCGCTATACGCAGGTGTGCCTGGAGAAATGGCCCGGAGGCGACCCAGAAAACTTCATCAAAGGTGTATTCGGTGGTGTTTTTGGTTCTCTTTATCGGCGCGGGGGTGGTGAACTGGGTTTTGGAGGGCTTTTCGTTTTTCGCTCCTTTTCTTTTTCGCGGCAGCCGCGCGGGTGTCGTTACTACAGACTTCCGGTTAAGCAGGCCGCGCGCTCTACCAGCACCACCAGGAGCGGTACCATGCGGAGGTGGAAACCGAGGTCTCTTTTCCGACGGGGGAGTTTATCCTGTACAACAAGCAGAGCGGCAGGAGGGTCTCCCTGTCTGTACAGCCAGGTGGTGAAGGTGAAGGAAACAAAGCGTCTGTGCATACTGATGATGCCGAAAAAACCTGGCGGTTTTAGTGGATAAGGAGGGCTTTGCCAGGGGAGAATGGGCGGATTTCCGCGCATTTATCCGGCAGAAAACCGGAAGTAAAACTTCTTATTCCCATCATTCGGTACAAGGGCCGGAAAAGCTTGGGAGTTCCGACCTTTGAATATATACGCAGAAAAGGATGCTGTTTACCGATGAGATTGAAAACCATTACCGTTGAGAAAAATATGCTGCGGTTTTTGTCTGGACGAAGCGTTCAGCGGCCCGGTGACCCTGCGGGAGAAGACCCCCGTTGTACACGGAACGCCGCGTCTGATTGCGCAGGAAGAGCTGGCTTTACCGACGGCGTCGCTGCCTGTGAGCGGTTTGCCGCCGGTCACGACCGGGCCCTCAGCCGCTTTTTCTGCCGCCAGGGCGACACGGCGCTGGAGGGTGTGCGCTATGTTACCGACTTCGCGCCGGATGTACCGGAGAATGTCTATCCTACCCGCAACCGGACACCATCAAAACCCTGGTCTGCCCTATGAGGGAGGGCAAGGAGTTCGGCATCAAGCAGTCGCGCTTTGATGTTAACCTGCCGGCTATGATCGCCCTGGAGGAGCAGCCGGACACCATTCCTATAATTTGAGGGTCAGACTTATTATTTCTACCGCGACAACCTGGAAAAACTGGAAAAGAAATATGGCGGGGGTACGAGGTCAACACCCTGATTTTGCTCAACGCCGACCAAGTTTTTTCCCATGAGGAGCAGGCGCTGCTGGACGTTTGCGTCCACCCCAAATATGAGTGGGGAGACCCGGGCGCGTTTATCAGTGCGTTCAATATGACCTCCGAGGCGGGCCAGCGGGTATATGGCGCGTTTGTGTCCTTCCTGGCAGAGCGTTACACCCGTGCAGACCAGAAGTACGGCCGCATCGGCGGCGGCGTCATCATCTCAATGAAATCAACCTGCAGACCAACTGGGGCAACGTGGGCGGATGCCGGTGAAGGACTACGTTGAGGAGTACAGTGTGGCTATGCGTTTGGCATGGCTCTGCGGAAAACGTCATTACAGCGACTTCCGGGTTTATGTCTCCTTGGCAAATAATTGGAACGAGCTGCATGCAAACCCGCTGCGGCTCTATCACGGACGCGATATCATCGACCATCTGGGCGTGATTTCCGCGCGCGACGGCGATTCCCCTGGCACGTGGCGCACCATCCATACCCGGAAAGCTGGCTGCCGGACTTCTGGAATGACCGCCGGGCAACCTTTGATTTTGCCACGCCGAAAATTACTTATAAGAACATGGAAGTGTTGGAGGCCTACCTGGCACAGCCGCAGCTGCTGTACCAGGGGAACCCCGCGCCGCATCGTCTTCAGCGAGCAGGGCTTTAACTCGGAAAACGGCCCGCTGCGCGACGCAGGAAAACAGGCGGCTGCAGGCTATGTGCTGGAATACCTCAAGGCCCGCAATATGAAGACCGTGGATATGATGGCGAACCACTCCTATCTGGATAACCTGCATGAGTTCGGGCTGAACCTGGGCATCTTCCGCTATGACCCCGATGCGCCCCACCGCAGGGGCGGCAAGCCGATTGCCGCCGCCGTCAAGGCTATGGATACGCCCGAGGAGGAGATTGCGATCCTCTTTGCCCGCGAGATCATCAGCGCCGAGCTGTTTGATTATCTGCTGCACCCCCCACCGTGCTCTGCGGGGACCCGGACCGCTCCAGCGAGACGGAGTTCGGCTGAACAGATTTATAAAAAGCAAACAGGAGGATTTGCGGCCTCAGGGCTGCAGTCCTCCTGTTTGCTTTTCAAAGGGGTTCCGTCGTTTAGTAGGGCGTAAATGACAGCATGGTCCTTTTTCCGGCGAAAAAAGGCGTATTTTTGCCAGCCGTCCAATTTTTGCCCCAAACATCTGGCTTTTTCCCAAATACACAGTATAATTATGATAAAGAAAAGCCCTGCTTTGGAGTAGTTGGAATTTCCTTTCGGGCATGCCCCAGGCGGGCGGCCCCGAAGCGGAATTTTTTGGCGATAAACAGGGAAGGGCCCGTAATACGGAGGATGGGAGAACGACAAGATGTCACACATTACACAGGCAAAAAGAATTGTGGTCAAGGTGGGAACCTCGACCTTGACCTGAAAACGGCAAACCGAACCTGCGGCGGATTGAGGCGCTCTGCAAGGTGCTCAGCGACCTGCAAAATTCCGGCAGGGAGGTGATTTTGGTGACCTCAGGGGGCCATTGGCGTCGGTATGGGGAAGCTGGGCATGCGCGCGAGCGCCCGGCAGAGACGGAGCGCAAGCAGGCGGTTGCCGCCGTGGGCCAGTGCGAGCTGATGTTTATTTATGATAAATTTTTCGACGAGTACAACCAGAACGTGGCGCAAGTGCTGCTTTCCAGCGATGTGCTCAACAGCCAGGCGACACGTAAAACGTGGAAAATACTTTCCGCGAGCTGCTGGAGATGGGAATCATCCCCGTGGTCAACGAAAACGACACGGTGGCGGTTGACGAGCTTGTCGGCGCGAAAAATCGGCGATAACGACACGCTTTCCGCAGTGGTTGCCATTTTGACGGATGCCGATTTGCTGGTTATTCTGACGGATATCGACGGCCTTACGATGCAAATCCGAAGACCAGCGCCGACGCCAAGCGCATCCCCTATGTGGCTGAAATCACCCCGGAGGTGCGGGCGCTGGCGGGCGGGCCGGTACCTCGCGCGGCACGGGCGGCATGTTTACCAAGGTCTCGGCGGCGGCAACGGCCAACGAAAAGGGAATCCCCTGCTGCGTGATGAGCGGCGCTACGCCCCGCAAATCT
>VOFE01002038.1_pt1 | contig 10267 bp, 14 predicted proteins | sample 5384071 | NCBI WGS metagenome assembly VOFE01 (sample SAMN12384724, study PRJNA508395) | human gut metagenome | isolation source: healthy gut D | host: Homo sapiens
ATTGAGGAACCCATCGCAGCTGCTATCGGTGCGGGTATTGATATTTCCAAGCCTTGCGGTAATATGATCGTAGATATCGGCGGTGGTACTTCCGATATCGCCGTGATCTCTCTGGGAGGTACGGTAGTCAGCGCTTCCATCAAGATCGCAGGCGATGATTTTGATGAAGCCATTGTGCGTTATATGCGTAAAAAACATAATCTGCTCATCGGTGAGAGAACCGCAGAAGATCTGAAGATCAAGATCGGTTCCTGCTACAAGAGAGCGGAAGTGGATTATATGGATGTCAGAGGACGTAACCTGGTAACCGGTCTGCCCAAGACCGTCAAGGTATCTTCCGAGGAGACAGAGGAAGCTCTGCGCGAGACCACAGCACAGATCGTGGAGACCATTCACAGCGTACTGGAGAAGACTCCCCCTGAGCTGGCAGCCGATATTGCAGACAGAGGGATCGTGCTGACCGGAGGCGGAAGCTTACTGCGCGGTCTGGAGGATCTGATTTCTGCCAAGACAGGGATCAATACCATGACAGCTGAGGATCCCATGACAGCAGTGGCCATCGGAACCGGTAAATACGTAGAGTTCCTGGCAGGCTACAGAGAGTAACACAGACAGCTCCGGGGAACCGGAAAAGATAGACGAAGGCAGGATGCCGTACATTTGGCGAAGGATCGCAGCCGCAAATGGAGGATATGAATGGTTAAAGGCTTGTATACCGCTTACACCGGTATGGTAAACGAACAGAACCGAATGGATATCATGACCAACAATCTGGCCAATGCATCTACCGTCGGCTATAAAAAGGAAGGCTCCACCAGCCAGTCCTTTGATGATGTGCTGACAGTTAAGATCAAGGACCAGTCGGTAGGCATGAGAAATGTCCAGAAGATCGGTATCAAAAATCCCGGAGTGAAGATCGGAGAGAATTATACCGATTATACGCAGGGATCTTTCCGCATTACGGATAATACCTATGATCTGGCATTAGCCGGAGATGGCTTTTTTGCCATTGAATTTACCAATAAGGCAGGAGAGACCGACACCAAATACACCCGTGCAGGACAGTTTACACTGAATAAGGATGGATATCTGGTAACGGAAGAGGGTGACTATGTTCTGGATACCCAGAACAGGAGGATCCGCCTGAATACACTGTTAGATTCCAAAATTACGGATGACGGTACGATTTATCAGAACGATCAGGCAGTTGCCAGAATTCAGGTGACGGACTTTGAAGATTATGATTACTTGGAAAAATATGGAGAGACCTATTATCAGCCCATTGAAGGGGCCAAAACGACTACGGCAGATGCACAGGTGAAGTCAGGCTATCTGGAGATGGCAAATGTACAGATTGTATCCGAAATGGTAAATCTGATCTCCATTACCAGAGCATATGAATCCAACCAGAAGGTGGTCCAGACCATTGATGGCACTCTGGATGTAGCAGCGAACCAGATTGGTAAACTGTAGTAATGAATTCGGCTGGGACAGCCGATAACTGATTATAGAATATTTTCAGGATGAAAATCAGGTCATGGATGACATAAGGGACATTGTGAGAGGAGACTACATATGGTCAGAAGCTTATGGACAGCAGCGACCGGCATGATCGCACAGCAGACAAATGTGGATACGATTGCCAACAACCTGGCAAATGTAAACACCACAGGTTACAAAACACAGGTGAATGAATTCAAGAGCCTGTTATACCAGAACATCCAGACGAAGACAACTTCCGCAAACGGAGATACCAAGCCCGGCAGTGCGCAGGTAGGTCTCGGTGTAAGAAATGCTTCCATCAGTTCCGTATTTAAGGAAGGAAGTCTGACAGCATCCGACAGCGACACCGCATTTGCAATTGATGGCAAGGGTTTCTTTGCAGTAAGAGGAGCGGACGGCAATACCTATTATACGAGAAATGGTAATCTGAAGTTTACCCTGGCTTCGAACGGTGGCAATATGCTGGCAACCTCAGAGGGACTTCCGGTACTGGATACGCAGGGTAAAGCAATTGTTCTGGGCAGCAATTATGTGATGAGCAATATTACAGTCAGCAAGGACGGAAGCCTGTGTTATCCCGATGCAAAGAACAATCCTCAGCCTATCGGCATCACAATAGGTGTTTTCCAGTTCAACAATCCGAACGGCCTGGAGAGACTGGCAGACAGCCTGTATCAGCAGACCGCAGCCAGCGGACAGGCTATCAACGAAGCAAGAAATAATAATGTAGAAAAGAGCAGTATTATCCAGGGATATCTGGAAAGCTCCAATGTACAGGTCGTAGACGAGATGGTCAACATGATCGTTGCACAGCGTGCCTACGAACTCAACTCCAAAGCCATTACGGCATCCGATGAGATGCTACAGCAGGCCAACAACCTGCGTAGGTAATGAGACGGGGCAGGGTGCAAGGTGGTGATTCGACTGCTAGCAGGCGAAATCACCAGATTGCGGCCTGACAGGGCGAATGCCCGACATCGAAGGAAATGCGAAGCGTTTACGAGATGCATTGCTCATTACCGTAGGGACTTGCAGGCGGAAACGTGATTGCGGTAGGGCGAATGCCCGACATCGAAGGAAATGCGAAGCGTTTACGAGATGCATTGCTCATTACCGTAGAGCATAGAAAACCTAAAAACTAAGGAGGCCCATTTATGGATATCTCTTCTATATACGGCAGTTCCGCTCTGGACAGCACCGCATACACCAATGCGGCGAACCAGACGGCTTCCAAATTGCAGAACCAGTTAAACGGTTCGGATTACACCAAAGCAACAGACGATGAACTGATGGATGCCTGCAAGCAGTTCGAGGCTTATTTCCTGGAGCAGATGTTCAAGGAAATGATGAAGACCATCCCTGAGAGCGATGAGACTTCTTCTTCCAACTCCCAGCTTATGGATTACTATAAGGATGAGATGGTACAGCAGATTGCATCCGACTCTACGAAGCAGAACAGTCTGGGATTGGCACAGATGCTATATGAGCAGATGAAGCGTAATTACAATCTTGAGTAGCGACTTCGGGCTGCCATTTCCGGCAGCCCTGATCTTTTTTATCTTACGCCGCCACCGCGGTGACCTCTTCCCAATTCGGAGAGAACAGCCTTGAAACCCACAAATCAACAGACAGATAGTATGAGGACTAAAAATGGAGACGATTACAGGTTTTGTAGACCATATTGTGTTTCAAAACAGTGAAAACGGATATACGGTAATGATCCTGTCGACAGAAGGAAGAGATGACCTGTGTCGGTATGTGCAAAGGACTGACCCAGGGAGAAAATATTTCCGCAGAGGGAGAATACATAGAACATCCCGTATACGGCCGACAGTTCAAGATCCAGAGCTACGAGACCGTAACACCGACCGACCGTGTGGGAATGGAACGGTATCTGGGTTCCGGAGCAATCCGGGGAGTCGGTGAGGCACTGGCAGCCAGAATCGTAAAAAAATTCGGAGACGATACTTTCCGCATCATCGAGGAGGAGCCGGAGCGTCTGGCTGAGGTAAAGGGGATCAGCGAACGCAAGGCACAGGAGATCGCTATCCAGATGGAAGAAAAAAAGGATCTCCGGGAAGCGCTGGTCTATTTACAGCAATACGGAATCAGTAATACTCTTGCCGTAAAAATATATAATACTTATGGCACGGAGATGTACAGCGTCATGCGGGAGAATCCCTATCGCCTGGCAGAGGATGTCAGTGGTGTGGGATTCCGTATCGCGGACGAGATCGCAGGGAAGATCGGCATTCATACCGACTCGGATTACCGCATCCGCAGTGGCATTCTGTATACCCTGCTGCAGGCGGTGGGAGAAGGTCATTGTTATCTGCCGTTGGATCTTCTGCTGCGCAGAGCTTCCGAACTATTGGGGGTATCAGAGGAAAATATCCGTCCTCAGGTGGATAACCTTATCATGGACCGAAAGCTTGTGGCAAAGGGAGAAGCAGTATTTGCTTCCTCTTATTACTATGCGGAGTTGAATTGTGCCAATATGCTCAGGAATCTGAATATCCCTATGGTGGAGGCAGAAAATCTTCCCTCCCAGGATGCAGCGATCCGCAAACGTCTGGAACGCATGGCGGAAAATCTGTCCATGGAACTGGATGAACTGCAGCTGAAAGCGGTGGAGGAAAGTATCAAAAATGGCCTGTTTATCCTGTCCGGAGGTCCCGGCACCGGAAAAACCACCACCATTAATATGATCATCCGATTCTTTGAATCGGAAGGCATGGACATTTTTCTGGCAGCACCTACGGGCAGAGCAGCCAAGAGAATGACGGAAGCCACCGGATTTGAGGCGAAGACCATTCATCGTCTGTTGGAACTGAACAGTGCCCTGTCGGAAGACGACACCAGAAAGGCAAATTTCGAGCGGAACCAGGAGAACCCCTTAGAGGTGGATGTGGTGATCATTGATGAAATGTCCATGGTGGATATTCAACTGTTTCAGGCGCTTCTGAAAGCAATTCTTCCGGGAACACGACTAATCCTGGTGGGAGACGTGGATCAGCTGCCCAGCGTAGGTCCCGGCAGGTATTGCGGGACCTCATGAACAGCCGGGCGTTCCCCATGGTAACTCTGGGAGAAATCTTCCGGCAGGCCGGACAAAGTGACATTGTCGTCAATGCCCATCGGATTAACAGAGGAGAGCAGATCACTCTGGACAATAAGTCAAAGGATTTCTTTTTACTGGAAAGAAATGACGTAAATGTCATATATAAGCACATGATCCAGCTGATTCAGGATATGCTGCCCAGATATGTGGGAGCCACCTCCTTTGATATTCAGGTACTGACCCCTATGAGGAAGGGAAGTCTGGGCTGTGAGACGTTGAATGAGATCTTACAGCGTTATCTGAATCCAGCGGATCCTCATAAAAAGGAGCATGCCTATGGCAATACCGTTTTCCGGGAAGGCGATAAGGTCATGCAGATCAAAAACAATTACCAGATCGAATGGGAGATCGTCGGGAGATACAATATTCCCATCGACAAGGGAATGGGTGTATTCAACGGAGATATGGGAAGGGTTAAGGAAATCAATGATACCATGTCCACACTGCTGGTGGAATTCGATGACGGAAGACGGGTCAACTATCCTTTCTCGGCATTGGAGGAACTGGAACTCTCTTATGCCATTACGATCCATAAGTCCCAGGGAAGCGAATATCCTGCGGTGATCCTGCCACTGTTGGGCGGCCCCAGAATGCTGTTCAACCGCAACCTTCTGTACACCGGAATTACCCGTGCCAGGAACTGTGTCACCATTCTGGGAAGCAGTGAGACCGTGCGGAACATGATCGAGAATGTCAGCGAGAATCGCAGATATACGGGATTGGAGCAGCGGATCCGGGAGATCTGCTGTCTGCCGGAAAATGATACACCGTAGACGGAAAACAAAACGGGAGCCTGAGATTGCAGAAAGAGATCAGAAAAACCATAAGCAAAATAAAGGAAACGGGATTACAGCTGCTGTTTCCCGGAAGATGCCCGGTCTGTGACGGGATCGTCCGTCCTTTTGGCAGGAAAATCTGCCCGGAATGTCTGCCTAAATTAAAGCCGGTGACGGCTCCGTGGTGTATGCGTTGCGGAAAGAAACTGGCGGAGGAACGGGAGTATTGCGGTGATTGTATGCACCGGGAACATAAATACGACAGAGCCAGAACTTTATACGAATACAGGGATGTGGCTCCGTCAATCTATCGTTTTAAGTATAGTGGACGGCAGGAATACGGCGATTTTTTCGGAGAAGAAATGGCGCGTCTGTTGGGAGATTTTATCGGCCGGGTGCGTCCGGACGTTATAGTTCCGGTGCCGCTGTACCGTGGGAAACTGCGGAAAAGAGGATATAACCAGGCAGCATGTCTGGCAAGGGCTTTGGGCAGAAGCCTGGAACTGCCGGTAGATGAGAAACTGGTAAAACGGGTGAGAAATACAGCACCGATGAAGCATTTAAATCCCACAGAACGGCAAAATAATTTGAAAAAGGCTTTTATTATAGGCAGAAATGATGTAAAATTATATGACCGGATTATTCTGGTGGATGATATTTATACAACAGGTACGACCCTGGATGAGATCGCAGCACTGCTAAAAGAGCACGGAGTGTCAAAAGTGTATTGCGTGACACTGGCCTGTGGGGCCGGTGTATGATCAGGAAGGTGTGAGATACTATGAATATAAGAAATTGCAGAATGTGCGGACATATTTTTAACTATGTGGCAGGACCGTTTCTGTGCCCGCATTGCCGTGAGAAGATGGAAGCCAAATTCCAGGAGGTAAAGGAATACATCCGTAGTAACCCCGGTGTAAGTATTCAGGATGTATCGGAGAACTGTGACGTGGAGCCGTCCCAGATCCAGCAGTGGCTGAGAGAAGAGAGACTGGAACTGACAGAAGGATCCAGTATTCTGCTGAACTGTGAGAAATGCGGAGCACCGATCCGCAGCGGAAGATTTTGCGAAAAGTGCAAATATGATATGGCCATGGATCTGCAGAGTGTACTGCCGAAGAAGCAGACTGCGCCCCAGCAGAGCCCCAGAACATCCAGAGACGGAGAAAGAATGCGTTTTCTGTAAGCATTTGTAAGCGGAGGAATTATGCTGAACGAAGAAAGTCATACTGATGACGCAAATGGCATCTTATGAAGAGAATGAAGGCAAAAAAGAATATGGCCATCGGCCGTTATTTCCGCAGTGACTACATCGCCATACAGGTGTTGAAGTCCATTCTGTGCGCGACGATCGCGTATGGAGTCTGCTTTGCGTTGTTTGTGTTCTATGATTTTGAGAATTTCATGCAGGATATTTACAAGATGGACCTGATCGGTTTTGGAAAAAATGTTCTGCTGTACTATGGAATAACGGTTGTAGTGTATGGAGTGGCATCTTATCTGATCTGCTCTCTGCGCTATGCACGGGCGAAAAAAGCCTGAAATGCTATTATAACAATCTGAAGAAGTTGAATTCCATTTACAATGAGTAAACGGCCTACACAGATTGACCTGGAGGAAATATGACTGCTTTACTGGAATTAAGAGAGAATCTCAAGAAGATCTACAGCAGAAATGAAGCTTTTATTCTGCCGGTGATCAAGTTTTTACTCAGCTTTATCGTGCTGAGCATCATAAACGGCAAAATGGGATATATGACAAAGCTGGATAACATGGCCATCGTGCTGATCGTATCGTTGCTGTGTTCTTTCCTGCCCACCGGATTTATGGCTTTTTTTGCAATGATGTTTGCAGTGCTTCATATGTATGCACTCTCTATTGAAACCGCGGCGGTTGGGCTGGTTGTTTTCCTGTTGCTGTATCTGCTGTTTCTCAGATTTACCGCGAAGGAAGCACTGGTAGTGGTACTGACCCCGGTGCTTTGTATGCTGAAGCTGCCCTATGTGATGCCTGTGGCAATGGGACTGATCGGAACCCCGGCGTCCTGCGTATCTGTAGGCTGCGGTGTTGTGGTGTATTATCTGCTCCAGACGGTGATCACCAATGCTCCGACCATCAACTCCATGGGAGCAGAGGAAGCCACTGCCAAACTGCGCCTGCTGATTGACGGAATGCTGGGGAACAAGGCAATGCTGGTGACGATCGCAGCATTTGCCATTACCGTGATCGTGGTGTATCTGATCCGGAGAATGAGTGTGGATCACTCCTGGACCATTGCCATGGTTGCCGGCGTTATGATCGAAGTGATGATCCTGCTGGTGGGAGATCTGATGTACGATACCAATCTCTCCATCGTCAGCGCACTGTTAGGTGCCGTTGTTACGCTGATCGCCTGCAAGATCATAGAATTTTTCCGATTCTGTCTGGACTATAGCAGAACGGAGAAAGTACAGTTTGAAGATGACGAGTATTATTACTATGTAAAGGCAGTGCCCAAAATGACAGTTGCGGCGCCCACCAATACAGTGAAGAAAATCAATACACAGCGACGTCCGGCAGGTCAGCAGACCAGAACCTCCGGACAGGGTACGAGATCTGCAGGCCAGACCTACGAAGTGACGGCACATACCGGCAGGCCCTCAGAAGGAACAGGCCGAAGTGTTGTGACAGAACGTACCCCCGCCAGAAACGGAGTTCCTTACGGACAGCAGGGCGGTTACCGCGGACACGAGATGTCCGGTGGCAGAAGTGTCACCATAGGCGGCAATCACACGAATCCTCAGGATGACTCCGATGATTATGAAGAATTGTTCTGAAGGGATTAATGGAAAATGCAATTAGGGGATAAGCTGGCAGAATATATTAAAAATTTCAGCAGTTACCGCACAACCATGGATTTCGGCGATGTGGCCGAGATCCTGATCATTGCGGTACTACTGTATTATGCGTTAGTGTGGATGAAGACGACCCGGGCATGGGTATTGCTCAAGGGTCTGGTTGTCATCCTTGCATTTTTTTGCTGTTGGCTTATTTTTTCCGTATGACTACCATCCTGTGGATGGCCCAGAATGTTCTGGGATTTGCGGTGACAGCCCTCATAGTGGTGCTACAGCCGGAATTGAGAAAGGCATTGGAGGAACTGGGCAAGAAGAATATTATCAGTTCTGTATTACCTTTTGACAACAATCATCGTGTGGACGAGGGATTTTCCGAGAAGACCATTAATGAGATCACCAAAGCCTGTGTGGAGATGGGCAAGGTAAGGACGGGAGCCCTGATCGTGATCGAACAGAAGGTATCTCTGCGTGATTACGAGAGAACCGGTATCGATGTGGACGGTATTGTTACCAGCCAGCTGCTGATCAATATATTTGAACATAATACACCGCTGCATGACGGAGCGGTGATCATACAGGGGAACCGGGTAGCCTCTGCCACCTGTTATCTGCCGCTGTCGGATAACCTGGGACTGAGCAAGGAACTGGGTACCAGACATCGTGCCGGTGTGGGTATCTCGGAGGTGACAGATTCCCTGACGGTGATCGTATCCGAAGAGACGGGTAAGATCAGCGTTGCATACGAAGGAAAGCTGGAGCGGAATCTGGATGCGGAGACTCTTCGCGACAGAATGCATAAGATCCTGAACAATACCGGAGAGGAACACAAAAATCTGCGAATCTGGAAGGGAAGGAGCCGTGAGAAGAAATGAAAAAATTACTGACACGTAATCTTGGACTGAAGCTTGCTTCTCTGGTGCTGGCCTTTGTATTGTGGTTTCTGGTGGCACAGATCTATGATCCGAAGGACACGGTAACCTTCAATAATATCCAGGTCAGACTGATTAACACAGATCTGCTGGAGCAAGAAGGAAAAGTATATGAGGTGCTGGACAACAGTAATCTGGTAAGAGTAACGGTAACAGGCCCCCAGAGTATTGTAAAATCCGAATTGCGCAGAAACGATATTGTAGCGGAAGCGGATATGAGCAAACTGACAGATATCAATACGATCGCGATCACCTATTATTGTGAGAATATCAGTAATGATTCGTGGAGATCAAAGGGAATCACGATTCCGTGCGGCTGAACGTGGAAGATAAGACCAGCAAATGGATCAAACTGGAGAGCACCACGCTGGAAAGCGTTAAGAAGAATGTCGATTCCGCATATATGACGGTAGAAGTGCTGGCAACGAAGGAAGTACCGGTAGAGATTGAATATATGGGTGTACCTGAGGACGGTTATATGGCTGCCGGAGAGGTGGAGAGCAGCGTACCCACAGTCAGGATCGCGGGAACCGTATCACACTGGTGGGAATTTCAGCGATTACCGTACCGGAGGATCGTATGAATATTACCGGACAGTCCAGCGATCTGGTGGATATCATTAATCTGAAGGAGTACCTGCCCGCTAACGTCAGACTGGCGGATAAGAGCTTTGACGGCAAGATCACTGCAACGGTATACATTGAACCGATCGTCAGCAAGGATCTCACGGTAGCAGCAGAAAATATTTCTGTCACAGGAGTACCGGACGGCATGGAAGCAGAGATCACTTCCACAGCAGAGGAATACAATATTACAGTATCCGGATTGTCCAGGGATGTCAGCATACTGCACGACAGCAGCGTGACGGGCATTTTGAACCTGACGCAATGGATGGAGGATAACGGTGTGGAAGAACTGACACCGGGGACCTATACCATACCGGTAACCTTTAATCTGGCAGAGGATATTACGGTGGTCCCGGATATCAATATCCATATCCGCCTGAAAAATGCAGATACTGATAATCAATAAATAAAAAAGCAATATGTCGTGAAGAGCGACGGAATGAGAGGACTTTTACAATGGCTAGAATGTTTGGAA
>VOFE01001232.1_pt1 | contig 10208 bp, 19 predicted proteins | sample 5384071 | NCBI WGS metagenome assembly VOFE01 (sample SAMN12384724, study PRJNA508395) | human gut metagenome | isolation source: healthy gut D | host: Homo sapiens
AAAGAACTGGTCGGGCAGGGCGGAAGGTATATAATCTGTCCGTTGGAACGCCGGATTTCCAGCCGGCTCCGCATGTGATGAAGGCCATGCAGGATGCCTGTGCAGACCCGGAGAATTATAAATATTCGCTTGCAGACCTGCCGGAGCTTCTGAGGCGGTGCAGTACCGCTACAAAAAACGTTTTGGCGTGGACATCACCACGGACGAGGTGATGTCTGTATACGGATCCCAGGAGGCGATGGCCCATATCGGTCTTATTTTCTGTGATCCGGGGGATGTGATCCTGGTTCCCAATCCGGGCTACCCGATGTTCGAGATGAGCGGCATCATGGCGAAAGCAGACGTCCGCTATTATACGATCGAGGAAGAACGGATATGTGCCGGATCTGGACAGCATTCGGAGGAAACACTGAAGAAAACGAAATATATGATCGTTTCTTATCCGCTCAATCCGGTCTGCGTGTGTGCGCCGGATGAATTCTATGAGAAGCTGATCGCATTTGCAAAAGAACATGATATCGTGATCCTGCACGACAATGCTTACTCGGATATTACATACGGAGACAAGCCGGGACGTTCCTTCCTGTCCTATGACGGTGCGAAGGATGTAGGCGTGGAGTTTTATTCGCTGTCCAAGTCCTACAACCTGACCGGGGCAAGGATCTCATTTGTAGTCGGGAATAAGGACATCATCAGTAAGTTCCGGCTGCTGCGATCCCCAGATCGACTACGGCATCTTTTATCCGGTGCAGTACGCGGCTATCGCAGCATTGACCGGTGGACGATTTTATCGAGGAACAGCGACAGGAATATGGAAGAAGAAACCGCGCACTCTGCGGCGGATTAAGAAGGATCGGCTGGGATGTGCCGGACAGCCGGGGATCCATGTTCGTCTGGGCAAAGATCCCGGAAGGGTATGAGTCATCGGCGGATTTCTGCATGAAACTGATGGAAAGACCGGCGTGATCGTAACACCCGGCAGCGCGTTTGGATCCAATGGCGAAGGGTACGTGCGGATGGCTCTGGTTGTCGATGTACCTACGATCGAAGAGATCATCCGGGTGCTGGACGAGTCTGGTATATTCAGGGAGGACAGATCATGAAGAGAATCGCAAAGTTTGAAAAAGTAAGTTTTGAACAGTTCCTTGCAGGGTGGGGAGACACACTGGGGATTTCCGATGAAAAAGAAATACGTGAACTCTATGAAAATATCCGGCTCCCGCGCCGCGCGACAGCTGGAAGCGCCGGATATGATTTCTTCGCGCCGGCGGATATCACTCTGAAACCGGGGAAACCGTCAAGATCCCGACCGGGATCCGGGTCTGGATGGAAGAGGAGTGGGTGCTCAAGTGTTATCCGAGAAGTGGTCTTGGATTTAAGTACCGGCTTCAGCTTAATAATACCGTGGGGATCATTGACAGCGATTATTATTACTCGGACAATGAGGGACACATTTTCTCCAAGATCACGAACGACAGCAATGAAGAGAAGACCGTAGAGATCAAGGCAGGAGAAGGATTCATGCAGGGCATCTTCGTGGAGTACGGGATCACGCTGGATGATGACGCCACGGAAGTGAGGAACGGCGGGTTCGGCAGTACGACGAAATAGAGCATACCGGACCGGCTTACAGGATTGTCACGTTAATTAAGAAAATCGTAAGAAGATATAAGGGAAGAACACAGATTTATCCGTTATACTCGTTATATGAAAGGAGAATCATATACGATGAAATGGATAAAACGTCTGTGTTCTTTTTCTTATCCTGACGATCCTTATCCTGACCGGGATCCTCTGTGTAAAGGGTTACGCGGACTACCGGGAAGCACTGGACAGGAAGAGCGTGGAAGAGATGGCGGCGGATATTGAGTCGATCGACAATTATACAACCATCGAAGAACTGCCGCAGGCTTACATTGATGCGGTGCTTGCAGTGGAGGATAAGCGGTTACTCCCATCCCGGTCTGGATCCGATCGCAACGGCCAGAGCGCTGGTCAACGATATCCGCGCAGGCTCCTATGTGGAGGGCGGAAGCACGATCACCCAGCAGCTGGCGAAAACCAGTACTTTACTCAGGATAAGAAGATCGTGCGCAAAGTTGCGGAAATGTTCATGGCATTTAAAATCGAGTCCGTGCTGGACAAGGATAAAATTTTTTGAACTTTATGTAAATTCTATATTTTACGGAAACGGATATTACTGCGTGGGCGATGCTGCGATGGGATATTTCGGGAAATCGCCGTCAGAAATGAATTTTGATGAATGTACGCTGCTGGCCGGTATCCCGAACGCTCCCAGCAATTATAATCCTGTCGCAAGCCCGAAGCTTGCCCGGGAGCGTCAGGCGCAGGTGATCGAAAAATGATCAGAGCAGGATATCTTGACCGGGATTATCTCGAATAATTTATAAATATACGGGCAACATAACCATAGACAAAGCGGCCGGGCATCAGAGTGTCGGAGCACAGACGTCCTGCAGCTATCGGAAGGAGATAAGTGTCTATGGTTGAGAAGAATGAAAGAAGACTGAGAGCGCCTCGTTTGAGGAGAATATCAGATACATGAATGAAGTCCTGCCGGTAAAGGAAAGCTTTGACATCATCCGGCGGGACATGAAGATCGGCGGGAAAGCGTCCGTGTTCTACTACATCGACGGATTCGTAAAAGATGAAGCGATGCTGAAGATCATGGACTCTTTCCTTTCTGTTTCTGAACAGGATATGTCCGAAGACGCTGAAAGCTTCATTCAGGAGCATGTGCCTTATGTAGAGGTCGACCTTGCCGCGGATTTTGACCAGGTTCTCCGCAATGTGCTTTCAGGCGCGGCTGCGCTTTTCATAGACGGTTACGTGGAAAGTGTGATCATTGACTGCAGGACTTATCCCGCCCGGAGCGTGGATGAGCCGGAGAAAGATAAATCGCTCCGCGGATCCAGGGACGGTTTCGTGGAAACAATCGTATTTAACACAGCCCTTATGCGCCGCAGGATCCGGGATCCCCATCTGATCATGGAGATGACGGAGGCAGGGCAGTCTTCCCAGACCGATATTGCCATCTGCTATATGAGTGACCGGGTTGATCAGGAGCTGCTTGACAATCTGAGGCGGCGGATCAGCGAACTTAACCTTGACGACCTGCGCATGAACCAGCAGAGTCTGGCGGAAGCCCTTTTTAAAAGAAAATGGTTCAATCCGTTTCCAAAATTCAAATATACGGAACGCCCGGATACAGCAGCGGCCTGCCTGCTGGAAGGGAAGGTTGTGGTCCTGGTGGACAATGCGCCGTCCGCCATGATCCTTCCCACCTCGATCCTGGACATGATCGAAGAGGCCAACGACTATTATTTCCCGACGCTGACCGGCATCTACCTCAAAGTGACCGGACGCTTATTACCGTCGCCACGGTATTTTTACTCCGTTATACCTGCTCTTTATGCAGAATCCCAGTGGCTTCCCGAGGCATTTGCGTTTGTCGAAGTGCGGGATACGGTCAACATCCCCCTGATCTTTCAGTTCCTTCTCCTGGAACTGTCCATCGACGGCCTTCGCCTGGCAGCCATGAATACGCCGACCATGCTCAGCACACCACTCAGCGTCATCGCCGGTATCGTCATGGGTGAATTTTCTGTCGAATCCGGCTGGTTCAACAGTGAAGTGATGTTGTACATGGCGTTCGTGGCTGTGGCAAACTATACTCAGCCAAACTTTGAGCTGGGCTATGCATTAAAATTCATGCGCCTGATGCTTCTTGTCCTGACATCCGTATTCGGCCTGTACAGATTCGTCGCCGGATGCATCCTTGTGCTGTGCTTCCTGATCTTCAATAAAACCCTTTCCGGCCGGAACTATCTGAACGTAAAACTGAACTGACGGTGGAGATATCTGACATTTCTGTAAAATGTAATTTATTTTGATAAATAGAGTAAAAAGTGGTATAGTAAATACGTGAATGGCCGGCCGGACGATCTGCCCGGCCAGGCAATAAACCATGGAGGAATACCACAATGAGAGATTATGTGATCACCGTAAACAGTACCGTTGATGTTACAAAGGAATGGCTGGAAGAAAGACATGTGCCGGTCGTTCCGCTGAAGTATACGATCGACGGCGAAACATATACAGACATGGAAGGCCTTTCGGCAAAGATTCTTCGCAAAGCTGCGCGAGGGAAAATGTCCACTACTTCACAGGTAAACCCGGAAGAAGCAGCAGCTCTTCTTGAGCCTTATGTAAAGAGGGAAAAGACGTCCCTTCACCTCGGCTTCTCCTCAGGCTTAAGCGGAACATTAAACAGCATGAGGCTGGCCGGCCAGATGCTGGAAGAGAAGTACCCGGGCTCAAAAGTCATCGTTATCGACACACTCTGCGCTTGCCTCGGCGAAGCACTCCTGCTTCACCATGCACTGAAGAAAAAGCAGAAGGCCTGAGCATCGACGAACTGGCACAGTGGGCAGAGGACAACAAACTTCATGTCTGCCACAATGTCACAGTAGATGACCTGAACCATCTGCACAGGGGCGGCCGGATCTCCAAAACAACAGCTGTACTCGGCACCCTCGTCCAGATCAAACCTATCATACATATGGACAATGAAGGAAAACTTCAGGTGATCGGGAAAAGAGCGCGGACGTAAAAACCCTTAACAAGATCGTAGACATGGCAGTAGAGCAGGCAAAAGGCTGGGACAATGACATTGTCATGATCACACACGGCGACTGCCTGGAAGATGCAGAATATGTGGCAAAACTGGTGCGTGAGAAGATGGGCATTGACAACATCCTTATCAACAACATCGGAAACCGTGATCGGAAGCCATACCGGCCCGGGGGTAGTGGCAGTATTCTGTATGGGGAATAAGAGATAAATTCCTGTTTTCCGGACAGCCTGATCCATAAATGCACTCGGCATCACTCATTGCATAAGGAATGGATTCTGACACAGCAAAGATGTGTTCAGGTTCAGTTCGAGAATTATGAAAATCTAAGGCCACGAAAAGCCGGCTAAATAAAAAGAGAATTGGAGAACTCGCCTTTCAGGCTCAGACAACTCCAATTCCTCATTTAACGCCGACTTTCCGCGGCCTGGTTTTTTCTATAATTCTCTCAGATTCACCTGCCCACATCTTTGCTGCGCAGAATCACTTTCCCATCACAGAATCGACTGCCCAATACTTTTGAATCACCTATCCGGAAACAGAAGATTTTTTGCTGAAGGGAAGCTGCTGAGGAAAAGATTGTGTTCTTTTTACAACCGGTTACGGTCAGAATGAGACTCTGTCTTGCTTGATTGATTATAATCTGCAGAGATCAGGCGTGTCAAGGCCTTGCCCTTTGGGTGCTGCGCAGCCTTGACGCACCCTGATCCTGCAGATATGATACAGACAAGCAAGCAAAGCCTCTCTGCGGCCCAGACCCGGAGCCCCTTCTCGACACATTCTTTGATTATTGTTTGTCGAACTGATCTGAGGTAACTTCAGCACGGAATCTCAAAAGAGTTTCCGATCGGATGCGACTTTCACGGAATAAGGGGGATAAAGCCTGTAGAAAAGTGAAAAACCGGAGACGGAAGGTTTTATCCCTTATTCCGTGAATCCGTATTCTCATAGAAATTTATTGATGTATTCTATGCTGCAAGTTCCGCTCAGTGCGATAAACAGGAATTTATTCATAAATCCCATTAATTGTTACTTCAAACAGTGCCTCTTTCCCGCTGAGATCGGGATTGTTATTGTATGGATCGGGGAAGGTTGCGTACACATCGACTTCATCTCCGGGATGAGCGCCGATGAGCTGTTCTTCGAAATCATCGATATAGCTGCCTGAGCCGATGACAAGGTCTGTTCCTGTCCCTGGGTGCTTCCGCCTTCGAATTCGACGCCGTCTACGGAACCGACATAGTCGATATTGACGGTATCGCCGTCCTCGACCGTCAGGGAAGCGTCGGTTGAGTATCCGGCGGAGTCACTGTCTGTGTCGGATGCGGAATCCGCCGATGTTATGGCGATCGCGATGAACAGTGCGATCACGGCGATCAGTGGGATCAGTATGACAATTGTTTTGCTGATCTTTCGCTGGATTTCTTTTGCGGCGCTCTGTGGCGCGGCGTTCCTGGGCCATTTTCTTGTTTTCTTTTTCATAGTCTGTCAATCCTCGTTTCTTTAAATAACTTCGGGCATGTCCTGCGCGTTGCTGATGAATATTATAAATTCAAAATATGATTATTTTGTGATCCCTTTTGGGAAAATACATGATATACTATTAAAATGACAATTATGAGGAACAGACCGGAGAAGAGGATTATGACAGCTGAAAATATAAATTATGATGGAGATGCATTTCTGGAAAATGTAACTCTTAAGATAGAAAAAAGACTTGATGAGATCCGCCGGGATCTCCGTGAAAGGGCAGAAAGAAATTGAAAATATGCACGAGTACTACTGGGACAATTATACGGAAATGGCACCAGTACGGATATGAGGATTACGACAATCAGCAGGCGCTTCTGCAGCAGACGAATGCAAATGCGGAGAAACTGAAGCTGAAGCACCGGTACGAGCGCATGAAGGACACGCCGTTCTTCGGGCGTGTGGATTTTATCTTTGACGGGGAGGATGCGCGGAGCCTTTCTATATCGGGATCGGGAATTTTGCAGAGAAAGCAGGGATGACGCCGCTGATTTACGACTGGAGAAGCCCGGTCAGCGGTCTTTTCTATGATTATGACAAAGGACCGGCGTCCTATGAAGCCCCGGCAGGAATAATCAAGGGGGAGATCGCGTCCAAGTGGCAGTATAAGACCCGTGGCGGAAAGATGATCTATGCCTTTGAGAGCGATACGAAGATCGACGATGAGATCCTGAAGCAGGAACTGGGCCAGAACGGGGATGTCAGACTGAAAAATATTGTGCGGACGATCCAGAAAGAGCAAAATGCGATTATCCGCAACACACAGGATAGGATCCTGGTGATCCAGGGCAGGGCCGGGAGCGGCAAGACGTCCATCGCCCTCCACAGGATTGCGTATCTTTTATATCATGACCGGAAAAACCTGAAGTCTTCCAACGTGCTGATCCTGTCACCGAACAGCGTGTTTGCAGATTACATTTCACACATCCTTCCGGAACTGGGGAAGAGAATATACGGGAGATGAGTTTCGACCTGTTTGCCTATAAGGAACTGAAGGATACGGCTGCGGACTGCGAGACCGGTATGACCATCTGGAACGTATCATGAAGTTCCCGGACGACCAGGAGAAGGAGTGCTTCCGGATGAAACAGTCGGAAGAGTTCATCGGCCTGATCGAAGGATTCCTGGCGACGCTGGAAGACCGGTTTGTTGATTTCCATCCGGTGTCATTCCGCGGGATGACAATTTCGGAAGAAGAACTGATCCGGATGTTTTACTTTAAATTTCAGGATATTCCGCTCCTTGCCCGGATGGATGCGGTGAGAGAGTATTTTGTGGATGCGTATGAAACGCTGAAGGGCAGCGATATTTCTGAAGAAGACGGGGAATATCTGAAAAATAAATTTGACAGAATGTACGTATCCCGTGACATTTACCAGATCTATAACCGGCTCCTGGAAGAGTACGGATACGGGCAGATGCCGGACGTGCCTTACGAGAGCAGAAAGATCCGGTATGAAGATGTTTTTCCCTATGCTGTATCTGAAGTACCGTCTGGTCGGGAAAAGTTCACAGAAGAATATCAAACATCTTGTGATCGATGAGATGCAGGACTATTCCTATATGCAGTATGTGATCCTTGAAAATCTTCCAGTGCCGGATGACGATCCTCGGGGATTACACACAGACGCTGGATAAAAACAGCATGACGTGCTTACTTTTTCTGCCGAAAATATTCGGAAAAGATATCCGGAAAGTCATTCTGAACAAGAGCTACCGAAACACCTGGGAGATCGCGCAGTATGCAGCCGGGATCAGCGGCATCGCAGGCCTGGAACTGCTGGAGCGGCACGGAAAACCCCTAAGCGAGGAACAGTTTGATACAGAGGACGCCCTGCTGGATGCGGTCGCCTCAATCTGAACCTTGGCGCGGACGGCTATGAGACAGGGGCGGTGATCACCATGACCGAAGACGAGGCCTATGATATTTACCGTCTGCTGAAAAACAGAGGCGTGGATGCGGCCTATGTGGATCGGGACAGTTCTGCGTTTAAGCGCGGCCTGACGGTGACTACATTTTATCTGGCCAAAGGGCTGGAATTCGATCAGGTGTTTACGATCCGAAGCAGAGAAGAAAATCCGCTTAAAAATCAGGCGGAATACATCGCAGCGACCAGGGCGCTTCAGGAATTGTATGTATACAGTGTAAAATAAAGGTGCGCACGAGATGAAGATAACCATAATTACCGTAGGGAAGATCAAAGAAAAATATTTGAGAGACGCGATTGCAGAGTACGCCAAGCGGCTGAGCCGCTACTGTAAGCTGGAGATCATCGAAGTCGCTGATGAAAAGACGCCGGATCAGGCCAGCGAAACAGTGGAAGAACAGATCCGGGATAAGGAAGGCGAACGGATCCTGAAATGTATCCGTGACGACATGTATGTGATCACGCTTGAGATCGATGGAAAGATGCTTTCCTCGGAAGAACTGGCGGACAAGATCAATATGCTGGGGATCCAGGGGCAGAGCAGCGTGGCATTTGTGATCGGCGGATCTATCGGACTGGGACGGGAAGTGCTGAAACGGTCTGATTATGCACTGAGTTTTTCAAAATGACATTCCCCCATCAGCTGATGCGTGTGATTCTGCTGGAGCAGGTGTACCGGAGCTACAGGATCATTAACAGGGAACCATATCATAAATAAATGCGGTTTTTCGCATTTGGATATGATATGGTTGAAATGCTCATAAAAAGAAAAGCCATACCAGAGGAAGTAAAAAGGATAGAACACTTTCTTCTTCTTGGTATGGCTTTTACTTGTTTAGATTCTCAGGCGGAATATATTCTAAAGATCATTTAAGTCACAGTCTAAGGCATAGCAAAGCCGTGACAGAACAGCAATATCTAATCTTTGAACATCATTATCTTTATATTTTTTTGAGCTGTGTACGTTGCATTTCCGCACGATATGAGAGCTTACTGATTGATATATTGCGTTCTTTCATTAATTCGTCTAAATGCAGTCTGATTGTACCAAATTCTAAATCATTCATTGAAATCGCCCTCCTTTGAAATAGAATAAATTAAAATGCTGTATATTGTAATGAGTTGATAAATATGTTATATTCATATGAGTAGATATATACACAGGAGGGCGAAAATAATAAAGAAACAGGTTAAAAAAAAATGAACTTTCCGAATATGGACTCATTACAGCCGGTTGTTAACGTGATTAATGAAGCATCAATCACTTTAGGTGATCCAACAAGAACGATAAAAGATAGTCCGTTAGTAGAGGTTTTGCGGCAGCTATTGGATCGGGAAGTGGTGCAGGAGTTTCATTTTTAGCCTTATATGGCTTAGGAACGGTCGGATTATCGGCGGCAGGTATCACCTCAGCTCTTGCTGCTGCAGGGGCATTGGTTGGCGGTGGAATGGCTGCAGGAGTTTTAGTTTTAGCCGCTCCAGTTGCAGGACTGGCAGGAGTAGGCGTTGCAGTAGCAAAACAGATAAAGAAAAACAGTTGCGGCAGGAAAAGAAAAGACTCTATGCAGAAGCCAAGAAAAAAAATCCATTAATCGTGAAAGAATTAGAAAAGGTCAATAATGATGAAAACGTATCTTCTGACAGGAAAGATATTTTAAAAGGGTTAGAAATTATGCTGAGTAAAGTTATCAGAGAACTGGAAGCTGATCTGTTGATGTAATTCAGAATAATATTGATATATAAAGGTAGGAAAATGTATGCTATTCAGTAAAGATGAATTGACAATAAGTCAAAAAGAATTGGATATACCTGATATATGGTGAAAATATTATCTCAGAGGAGAACTTATCGTAAATAATCCAACGAGAACGATAGATTCCAGTTTTCTTAAAAAATATGATAACGTAAGAATAAAAGGGAAAAATGAAAGCTTTATCGAGCTGTGTATAAGGGTGAATAAAATAGAACCATTAAAAGTTAAAATGAGATTATCTTATCTCGGTATATTTGCCAATTACAGAGCATTTACTTACACAGTATGAAAAGAGAAAAGCTAGAGGAAAAAAGAGAGACTTATATGAGAGAGGACGTATAGT
>VOFE01000197.1_pt1 | contig 10099 bp, 15 predicted proteins | sample 5384071 | NCBI WGS metagenome assembly VOFE01 (sample SAMN12384724, study PRJNA508395) | human gut metagenome | isolation source: healthy gut D | host: Homo sapiens
TGGAAAGCCCGGCGGGCTTTCTGGTGCAGCAGCGGCCGCAAAAAGGGCTGCTGGCCGGGCTTCGTTGTGGTAAATCCATCGCCGTTCGCATCCAGCACCCACTGAAACACCCCCAGAGGGGCTTATCCGGCGGGATGCCCAAATATTTCGCCTGCTGTGCGCTGGGGTACTGCACGCGAAATTCATCCACATAATTGCGCGGAAGAATGTTCATCTCTTCCGCCAAAATGCCGAAGATAGAGCGGTTGTCCAGCTGCATGCCCAGCAGCATTTCATATTTCATGGAAAAATAGTCTTCCTCGTAGATGGCCGGGACGCCGTCCACATAGCGGATGCGCACCAGGCGCACCATCTGCGTGGGGCCGGGCAGTTGCAGCGTGCATCAGCTCGCCCCGCACGGTCACAACAGAATTGGCCACCACCTTGGTGCTGGGGCGCCGGTTCTGGTTCAGGCAGGAGCCTGTGAAGCTGTGTTCTTTCACCACCACATCGTCCATAAATGCCGGAAAAACTGACATAGGTGCCCTTGCCCTGCCTGCGGGAGAGCACGCCGCTCTCCACAAGCCTGTCCACTGCGCGGCGCACCGTCACCCGGCTTACGCCGTAATGGCGGCTCATCTCTGCCTCAGACATAATCTTATCGCCGCAGCGAAGCTCGCCGCTGCTCACGGCCTGCTCCAGCTGCTGCGCCACCTGCTGGTAAAGCGGGGTGATGCTTTGTGTGTCCAATGGTGTCATACCGTTTCACTCCAACTGGCGTTCTCGCCCTGCCATGGCGGGGCACAGCTCTATTCTAGCAGAAGCGCACGCTTTGTTCCAGATGCTATGCGGTCATTCTTCTACCGTAATTGGCCCCCCTCAATGGGCTGCCATTCCGTCGGTTCGCCCTCGTATACATTCGCCAGCCAATAGTAATAAGGCTTTCTGTATACAGCCCGTGCGAGGCGCTGTGCCACACCCCGCGGTCCAGCACGGCAACATAGCCTTTGGGAATCATAACGGCCTTTACGTCTTTCGCATTGGGCGCGGGCATCCGTGGCAGGGGCAACCAGAAACACAATGGGCTGGCTTTCGGGTATCTGCGCCTCCTGCGTGGCCGTGGCGCTCCATCTGCTCTGCCGTAAAGGGCAGGCCGGCGCTTTTGGTATAGCCCAGACTGCCCAGGGTGTCAATCAGGGGCGGCCGTATAGCTTCCCGTATAATCTGCCGCGCAGGAATAGCAAAGCCCTTCGCCCTCCGCGCGCAAATTAAACAGCTTTCCATAGGGGGTAAATCAATGGTTCTTGCGTCTACAACCTTCAGTTTCATTTTTATTTCCTCCATTCTGTACCGGGGCCGCCATGCCCGCGTTATCGGTTCTGCCCCAGTGCCGCTGCAATCTCACCGGCCCGGGGCTCTGCGCGCCGACGCATAAATTCCAGCACGGGCTGGTGCCCACGGCGCCTGCGCGCCCCCAGCGATGTGATGGCCAGCGACGCCGCATAGGTGGCAAAGGTGCCGGCCAGGGCAGGGTCGCAGCACGTCTCCATCATGCTGACAAAGCTGCTGCAATAGGTGTCGCCCGCGCCCGTTACGTCCACCACGTCCACCGGCACGCCCGGCACGTCGATGGTGCGGCCCGGGCAATAGATGCGGCTGCCGTGCTCGGCCAGCGTCACCACCAGCATACCCACACCGCTTTGCAGAATATCTGCACTGGCCTGTTCGGGCCCACGGCCTGCGCACAGGCGCGCAAAGCCAATCTCGTTCATGAACAGAATATCGGTGCTGGCAAAATAGGGGCGCAGGTCTTCCTCGATATCGGCCACGTCAATGTCGCAGCACACCCGCGCGCCCGCGGCCTTCCACTGGGCCATCACCTGCGGCCCCGCCAGCGCGCCGCAGCGCAGGTGGTGCACCTCGCAGTAGTTCGAATAAACCACAGAGGCCCCGCAGATCATTTGCTGGGTATGGGGCGGTATTTCGATGGTGTTCAGCTCTGTGTCAATGATGAACACGGTGTGTTCGTGCTCTTCCTTCGACAAAAAAAATCAGGCATTTGGAATCTTTCAGGTTGTCATCGTAGATGATATGCTCTGTGCCAATGCCCGCTTCGCGCAGGCCTGCGCACAGCTTCTCTGTGATGGCGCCCCGGTTCAGCGCGCGCTGACGAATTCGGTTTTATGGCCGAACGATGCATAAACTGCCGCGGCATTGGCCACCATGCCGCCCATCTGTGCGGGCAGCATGCGCGTGCCCACCTTTTCTTTTACGGCAGGAAGCGCTGCACCTCATAGTATTCGTCCAGTGCCACATCCCCCACAAATACCGTATAGCCCTGCTTCATCCAAATGCCCTCCTTCGGCAAAATTCTAGGGTTTCTGCACATATCATATCATGAGAAATATACACTTGCAACAAAATTAAACAAATTTTTATAATTTTATTGATTAAATGAACAACATGTTAACATGTCAATATGATGCCGTGCCGGACCGGCAGGCATCGCGCCAATGTTCACAATATAAAAAGGAGGACTCATCATGTCACAAATGAAAGGTTCCAAAAACGTAAAATGGCGTTCTTTCGCTGCCGCTGGCATTGCGGTAAACTTCATCGGGCAGGTGGCCGCGCTGCTGAACCTGCCCATCTACCTGGACGCCATTGGCACCATGGTGGTGGCCGCCCTGTGCGGGCCCATCTACAGCGTGGCCACGGCGCTCGTCACGGGGCTGCTGATGTCCATCACTTCCCCCACAAACCTCGTTTACATTGGCAACTATTTGGCGGTGGGCCTGTTCTCCGGCCTGTTTGCCTACTGGGGCTTTTACAAAAACGTGTGGAAATCGTGCATCGCGGGCGCTGTGGTAGGCCTGTTCTGCGGTGTTGCCGGCTCCACCGTCACCGTGGCGGTTGCGGGCGGCGCAGCGCCAGCATCCGCGGCATCATCACCGCCTTCCTTGCCCAGACTTTTTCGCTGTCCATCCCGGTGGCCAACATGCTTTCCGAAATTTCCACCGATATCCTGGGACAAGATCCCCTCTGCCATCATCACCTATCTGCTTGTGTTCCGCATTCCCAACAAGTTCCTTCCTGAAACTGCCCTATGGCAACAAAACATCTGGGGCGCCAAGAAAGAAGAAGCGAAAACCGAGCAGGCGAAATAAGAAAACCGTCAGCCTTATGGGGCCGGCCCTGCGCTTTCTTTGGCAGGCCGGCCCCATCGGGCGGCAACAGGGTGTGAACTATGAATACTGAATTTATCGATTCCTTTCGCAGGCCCAAACTGCACGGCAATTTTATTATGGACCTGAACCCCCTTTTCCAAGCTGAACCTGTGCGCGCTGGATTGCCGCCTTTGCAGGGGTTATCGGGGGTGGCTTCTCTCTGTGGTTGCCATTCTGCTTTTACATCGCCATCACGGCCGCGGCCGGGTGCCTGAAAAAAGTTTTGGGGCCTGTTTTGGAAAGTGGGCGCGCTTTTTGTTCTTCTTTATTTTCATGATTCGCTCTGCCTTCTGGCCCGGCACCACGCTGCTGTTTGAGTGGTGGATTGTGCACTGGACCGTAGAGGGCATGGAGAACGGCCTGTGGTTTGCTTTGCTGGTAATTCAAATTTGCGGCGCAGTGATGCTGTTTTACAACATCACCCCCATGAAAGATTTGATGTATGCCATCGAGATGCTGGGTGTTTCTCATTCGGCCTCGTTCGTGGTGCTTTCTGCCATGCAGACCATCACAGACCTTGGCAAAACAGCCAACGTCATTATGGATTCCCAAAGCGCGCGCGGCATTGAAACCACCGGCAACCTGAAAACACGTTTCAAGGCCTTCATCCCCATTTTGGGGCCGCTTGTGCTGGGGGCCATTGGTTCCACGGAAGAAAAGACCATTGCCATGGAGACGCGCGCCTTTTCTTTCCCATAAGCAACACCACGCATATCTACGAGCTGCGCAAAACGCCGCTCTGGGAAAAAAGCAGGGTGCATCCTGTTGGACATTGCCTTTTGTGGCAGCCCTGGTGTGGAGGATCGCAGCATGAACAGCATCGTATTATCGAATATCACCTACCGTTACCCGCTTACCGATTTTGACGCCCTGCACAATGTCAACTTCTGCTTTGAAGAGGGGGAACTTTTACGGCGTCATCGGGCCGAACGGCGCGGGCAAACCACGCTTTGCAGCCTTGTGGAAAGGGCTGATTCCCGGGTTTTTCCAGGGCGAGCTGACCGGCGAAGTGCAGATATTGGGCAAGCGTATGGAAGATTGGGACGAAAGCGAGCTTACCTCGCGCGTAGGCTATATCTTCCAAAACCCCTTCACACAAATCAGCGGCGTAAAAGACACCGTGTTTGAAGAAATTCGCCATTGGCCTGGAAAAACCTGCGCATGCCCAAGGGAAGGGATTATTTCGCGCGTGGTAGACATTGTGCGCCTGATTGGCATTGAAGACCTGATTGAGCTGAACCCGAACGAGCTTTCCGGCGGGCAGCGCCAGCGCGTGGCCTTTGCCTCGATTCTGGCCATGAACTGCGATATTTACGTCATTGATGAACCCACGTCCCAGCTGGATCCGGATGGCACAGAAAAGGTGTTCCAAATTATTTCCGCGCTGAAAGAACAGAAAAACCGTCATTTTGGTAGAACACAAAATAGACCTGCTGGCGCAATATGCCGACGAGATTCTGTGATAGAAAAGGGCTCTATTTTGAAAAGCGGGCCCACCGCCGAGGTGCTGGCAGACCTTTCCCTGCTGGAACACGAGGTGGCGCTGCCGCAAACCGTGCTGTTCGCGCGCGACATGGCGGCGGCGGGGGCAAGCCGCTGCGCGAGGCACCCATTACTTTAGAGCAGGCCCGAAGCCTTGTGCTGGAAAGGGGGCAGTGAACATTGGATTGCATCGAATTTAAAAACGCTTCGTTCCGTTACCCGAACGGCACGCTTGCCAATGAAGAACTGAACCTGCGCATTGAGCAGGGCGAGCGCGTGGCCATTATTGGGCAAAACGGCGGGCAAAAACCACGGCCGTCAAAATGATGAACGGCCTGGTACGCAAGCCCACGCAGGGTGACGTAATTGTAAAACGGAGTGAACACCAAAGAGCGCACCACGGCGCAAATTTCGCACATGGTGGGCTATGTGTTTCAAAACCGGATGACCAAATCTTCAACACCACCGTGCGCGCAGAGCTGGAGTTCTGGCCCAAATATCAAAAGCTGCCGCAGGATATGGATGCGCGCGTGGCGCGCAGTGGAGATGACGGGCATTCGCCAGTATATGGACCTGAACCCGTACGAGATTCCTTATTCCACCAAAAAATTCGTGTCCATCGCGGCCATTCTTGCAGTGCAGACGCCTTATCTTGTGCTGGACGAACCCACTGCCGGGCAGGATATCCATGGCGTAAACTGCCTGGTGCACATCATGGACACCCTTCGCAGCGAGGGCAAAGGCGTCATTGTCATCACGCATGACATGGAATTTGTCGCCCGCAATTTCGAGCGCGTAATTGTAATGGCGCACAGGCATATCATTGCCGACGGGCCTGTGCACGAAGTGTTTCAGAATGACGAAGTGCGTGCGGCGGCCATTCAAAAGCCGCAAATTGGCCAGCTTGCGGCCAGCCTGGGCCACCCGGATATTTTGTTTAGCGAAGACCTTGTGAAAGTGCTGCATTGAAAAAGACTTTGATAAGAAAGAAGCGTAGAGTTTATGAAACAACCGGATTTTTGTCGTTGTTCCCCAGAAAAAGCCCATTTTGCCATGCTGCACCTGCGCGGGGAAAGCCGCCAGGAGAAATATGAGCACGCCCTGTTAGAGGCCGGGCAGCTGATTGGCGGCGGCGCAGACGCTGTGATTGTGGAAAATTACTTTGGCGATTACGAGGATATGGAAACGGTGCTGGAGGCATTTTCCCGGGAAAAAAAGTAGACTTTATCTATGGCGTAAACGCCCTGCACAACGACGCCCTGGGCTTTGAACTTGCCAAAAAGTACGGTGCAAGCTTCATTCAGCTGGATTCTGTTGCCGGGCATTTGACGCCGGAAGACGACGCTGTCTTTGGCGAATCCATTGCCAAATGGCGCGCAGGGTATGACGGCTTTGTCATTGGCGGTGTGCGCTTCAAATATCAGCCCTACCTCTCTGGCCGCACCCTAGAGGAAGATTTGCACATTGGCATGAGCCGCTGCGATGCCATTGCCGTCACCGGCGAGGGCACCGGCAAAACACGCCCATGGATAAGGTGCGGGAATTCCGACGCATTGTGGGCGATTTTCCCCTTTGTGATTGCAGCCGGTATGACACCGGAAAGCTGTGCGGAGCATTTGGCCATAGGAGATGCCGCCATTGTGGGCAGCTATTTCAAGAAAGAGTATCTGGACGACGGATATGTAGACCCGGCGCATGTGCGCACCTTTATGCAGGCGGTGGAGCGCTGCCGCTGAGCATCCTCCCTTTTCCCAAAAACGAAAAACGGCAGGGCCTTGCATCCCTGCCGTTTTATTATCTATATCATCAGCCCTCCACGGGTTGTGCCGTGGTGCCGGCTGTTTTCTCTGCAGCGTCACATTCAGGCTGAGCACCTGTTTATCACGCACGACCTGCACCTCAATGACATCGCCCACCTGGTGTTCATCCAGCACGGCCGTCACATCACTGGTGGTAGACACCGCTGTGCCATCCACGCTCACGAACAAATCGCCCACTTGCAGGCCCGCCTGCTCTGCGGCCGAGCCCGGGTCTACGCTTTGCACATAGACGCCCAGCTGGGAAACGCCTGCCTGCATGGCTGTCTGCAAATCTGTAATGGCAATCACCTGAATGCCCATGGCCGGGCGCCCGCTGACATAGCCGTTTGCAATCAGCTGCTCTGCCACCTCCATGGCGGTGTTGATGGGCACGGCAAACCCGATGCCTTCTACATTATCACCGCCGGACTTTGCGTTCACAATGCCCACCAGTTCGCCCTTTTTCGTTGAACAGGCCGCCGCCAGAGTTGCCCGGGCTTACGGCTGCCGAAGTTTGCAGAAGCGTCATGTTTTTGCCTTCCACCGTAACCTCGCGGTCCAGTGCCGAAATAATGCCGTCCGTCACGGTTCCGCCCAACTCACCCAGCGGGTTGCCCACGGCCACGGCCGTCTCGCCCACCACAAGGCTGTCGGAATCGCCAATCACGGCGGGCGTCAGGCCGCTGGCCTCTATTTTCAGCACGGCAATGTCCGTTTTGTCATCGGTGCCCACAACGGTGGCATCGTATTCTGCCCGTCGCTGGTGGTCACTTTGATGGAGCTTTGGCCCTATCACATGGTTATTGGTCAGAATATAGCCGTCTTCCGAGATAATCACGCCAGAACCCGCGCCCTCTGTGACATACTGTGCAAAATGCCGTTGGTCTGCACAGAACTGGTGGTCACTTCCACCACGCTGCTTTACTTTTTCGGCAATTTGCGCAATGGTCAGCGCATCGCCGCTGGCAGCGGTTGTGCTGGCGCTGGTGCTGCCGTCGCTCTGCACGGCCTTATATACCACCGGCCCGGACGTGCTGCGCATCAGTGCAGCGCCCAGCACGCCGCCGCCAACACCTGCCAGCGCGCACACCAGCACCAGTGCAACGGCCGCCAGCGTCTTTTGGTGCCCGGGCGCTTTTTCTTCGGCTGCTGGTCTGACGGCTCGGGCCCGCCCATCGAGGGGTCGGGCGACGGTTGTGTATACTGCGGCTGTGCATAGCCGTTCGAATAATCATATTGCCAATTGTTATCCATAATCCATGCCTCCCTGGCAGATGAATCGGCCCGGCCCTCCGGCCGGCCCTGTTAACCTTTTGCTCTGGTATCATCATATCCAGCGAGTGTGAAAGAAATATCATAGCCGAGTGAAAAAGCGTGAAAGCGGCGCGGGGGGCGCTCAGGGCGCCGGCCGCATCTCTTTCAGAAGGCACACCGCTATGGGCGGCTGCCCGGCCTCGTGCCGGAACAGATGCACTGCCACCTTGCAGCCCTGCCGCGCAGGGCACCCGCCCAGGCCAGCACCGCGTCGCGCTCGGCCGTGCCCTGCATGCCGCCGGAATACGCACACGGTCAGTGCGCCGCCCGGCAAAAAAGGGGCCCGCCATGCGGCATCCAGTGCGGGCAGGCTGTGCTGCGGGGTGGTGAACACCGCGTGGCTGCCGCCCGGCAGATAGCCCAAATTAAACATCACCGCGCACGGCCGCCCCTCTTTTCGAAAATATCTGCCAGCCCGGCATGGTCTGCCTTTATGGCCCGGCCAATTTGGGCAAGGCCCATCTTCTGCAGGCGCATGTTGGTGGCGTCTACTGCTTTCTGCTGAATATCCAGCGCCAGCACGCGCCCCTGCGGGCCCACCGCATGGCACAGAAACACCGTATCGTGCCCATTGCCCGCCGTGGCGTCCACGGCAAAGCCGCCCGGCACAAGATGGGCGCGCAAAGCGTGGGCACAGGCCGGCGTTATCTGCCGCGGTGCGCACGCCGCGGCACAGCACCGGCCCGGCGCCCTGAAACCCGCATTGGTGTAAAACGCCTGTGCCGCGTCGCTTTCTGCGCGCGCCCAAAGCCCGCGCGGGCCTGCCCTGCACACACGGCGCAAAAAGGAATGTGCCATAGCCCCGGCGGCGCCACCCGGCACGATATAAAGCCTTTGCACCCACGCGCCCTCCCGCAGGGCGGCGCCAATGGCAATGCCGTCCTTTTCCAGCACCAGCGCGTCAAAGCGGCCGGAAAGGCCGGCCGCACACAACAGCGGCCCGTCACCCGGCACCGCCTGCCGCACCTGCATCATCTGCCACCCCCTTTTGCCGCTTTGGCGGCCCGCCAAAACGGGCGCTGCCATTTAAAAAAGCCTGCGAAGGGCAGCAAGCCCCCGCAGGCCAGCCGGCACACCGGGTGCGCGGCGCACAATTTACTGCATGGTGCGCACAAAACCATACCGCTCTTTTAAAGCCGCGCTTTTCCAAAAATCCTGGCTGGAGCCATCCACCTTCCGGCAGGATGCCGTAATGGCTGCACAGCCTGCGGCTTTCAGCTGCGTGGTAAGCGTCACTAAAAGCGCCGTGCCCACATTGCGGGCGTCGGCGGTCTTCCCGCACAAAAAATCCCTGAATTACACCCACCTTTTTTGCCAAGCATCAGGCTGTCGCGCTGATGTGCGTCTGCAAACCCCACCGCCTCGTCTCCTTCCCAGGCCATCAGCAAACGGCGGGTAGGGTCCTCCAAAGCCAGGGCATAATAGGCGTCAAACACCTCGCGCGGCGGCGCCGTGCGGCTGTAAAGGCACAAGGCCATACAGCGCATGGGCGTCCTCCAACCTTGCTTTTTCGTGCCACCATACTGCCTTCGCCTTCCTTTTGCCGGCGGCAGCGGGGCTGCCGCACATGAAATATTTTTCCCGGCTGCGCCAGGGGGTAAAAGCGCCCGGCTTAGAAAGCCGCCATGTGGCCGGTAAACCCGTAAATGGCCAGCGCCAGAATGCCAATGTACAAACAGCGTGATGGGCAGCCCGCGGAACATGGCGGGTTTTTTCACTCTCCAGCCGCTTTTCGCCGCCCATCACCACCACAACAGCCAGCACATAGCCAATGCCGCTGCCCAGCGCAAAGCCAAGCATCTGTGCAAAATTAAAATTTTGCACAGAGCTGATGAGCAATGTGCCCAAAAGGCAGGTATTGAATGTGGCCATGGGCAGCACCGCCACGGCGCGGCGGGCGCCGTCCACCGGAAGATAACCACAGAAAACAGCAGCACCACAAAAAGGCCACAGCCGCACAGCCAAGGAACACCAGCGGGCGAATATAGTCGCGGTATGGCAGCTGCGAGATCCACCCGCTGGCAAAATAGCCCAGCGGCGCGCTGATAAGCTGCACCGCGCACAAAAAGCTGAACCAAACATCACGGTGTCCACCGTGCCGTCGTCCACCAGTTTCACCACGCGCGAAACGCCCAGCGCGCGGGTAAACAGGCGTTTGTGCAACACAGCCACCACTGCATATACAAAGAACGAGGCGTGCCTGCGCTAATCAGCTCCGCGCATCGCACTCCACAATCAGCATCAACAGCACATAGCCACGTTGGTAATGATGCGTTCTTTGCGCAGGGCCGTGCCCAC
>VOFE01000033.1_pt1 | contig 10001 bp, 17 predicted proteins | sample 5384071 | NCBI WGS metagenome assembly VOFE01 (sample SAMN12384724, study PRJNA508395) | human gut metagenome | isolation source: healthy gut D | host: Homo sapiens
GCGTGCGTGCGCTGCGGCAAGGACGTATGAGGCCAAGCCCGACCTGACCAACTGCTCCTGCGGCGGGATTCTGGACATCGTATATGATTATGATTATATCAAGGCGCATCTCACCAAGGAAACGCTGAAAAACCGTGTAAACCCGACTATGTGGCGCTATCGTGAACTGCTGCCGGTCGAGGAAACCACCACCCGACACCCCCCTGCGCGTGGGCTGGAGCCCGCTGTATGAGGAGCCGAAGCTGGCAGAAATGCTGGGTCTTGGCCGTCTGTGGGTCAAGGACGACGGCATCAACCCGACCGCTTCTCTGAAGGACCGCGCCTCCGCCATGGCTGTCGCCAAGGCACATGAGGCGGGCGCGAAGATTATCGCCTGCTCGTCCACGGGCAATGCGGCGTCCTCCCTCGCGGGCAACGCGGCGGCCGCAGGCTTCAAGACCTACATCTTCGTTCCCGAGCGCGCGCCGAAGGGCAAGGTCGCGCAGCTGATGATCTTCGGTGCGAACGTCATCTCCGTCAAGGGCAACTATGAGGAGACCTTCAAAATGTCCGCCGAGGCCATCGAGAAGTACGGCTGGTACAACCGCAACGCCGCCATCAACCCCTATCTGTCCGAGGGCAAGAAGACCGTGGCTCTCGAGATTGCCGAGCAGCTGAACTGGGAGATGCCCGACTATCTGGCCATCTCCGTGGGCGACGGCTGCACCATCGCCGGTGTGTGGAAGGGCTTCAAGGATCTGTATGCCATCGGCTTCATCGACAAGCTGCCCCGCCTCATCTCCGCCCAGTCCTACGGCTGCTATCCCATCAACCGGGCCATCCAGGAGAACAAGCCCTGGGAGCCTATGGAGGAGAATACCATCGCCGACTCCATCTCTGTTCGCTGGCTATGCGGCGCCGGTATCCGGCGGAGGGGGAGTGCGTCCGCCGCTTTGGGGACCGGGACGACGGCCACCTGCTTTCGGAGCCTGTCTCCCATCTTCGCTGTGTCGCCCTATCTGATGAAGACCGGAACATCGCCCAGAACTATATCCGGGACGCAGTGGAGATCGCCCGAGCAGAACAGGATATCACACAGAAGCGGGCGGCGGGGATGGAGCACTTCGGCCTGCTGCACGTGCTGCTGGCGGTCTATGTGCGAACGGACCTGTGCCCGGGACCGGGAGATCGAGGTGAACATGACCGTCAAAAAGGAGATGTCCCCGGACACGGTCATCAAGCTCCGGTTCGACCCATCGGACACGGCGGACGTGGTCTATCAGCGGTTCAATGCCAAAGTCCAGGAGGTGAAGAACGTCTTGGAGGACACCTCCTTCGGCGCGCTGGCCGGCGCGTTCCATCTGGCGCCGGGTCTGCTGCTGAAATTCTTGGTGTGGGCCCTGCAGGTCAGCGACTACTTCGGCTGCCTGCCCGGATCCATCACCCATCTCTCGCACTTCCACGGGTCGTTGTACATCACATTTATGGCATCGCTGGGGATTCCGCCCATTTTCCATCGCCTGTACGATTTCGGCAATGTGCCGGTATTCTGGTCTTTCGGCCGGAAGCGGCAGGCGTTTGAGTACCAGTGGGACGGCACGGTGGCCTGGCGGAGGTAGGTGGACTGCTGCTTCGTTACGGACGAGTGGATTGTGGACGGATTCTATTTCGCGGTCGCCATGCACAGGTTTCAGAATCTGATCCACGGTCCCTGGCAGCTGGACGAGCCGCCGGAGGAGGCCGTGCAGGATCAGCCCTGATATAGAGAGGAGGTCGTTTATGACGGACCACACCGTACCGCCCATCGGAATGCGGATGGTCAAAACCGCGGCGGCAGTGCTGATCTGCCTGCTGGTGTCCATGGCCGTGGACCGGGAGGATATGCGCATCTATTCCTCCATCGCGGCGCTGCTGTGCGTTCAGCCCTATGCGGAAGATACGAAGCGCATGGCCATCCAGCGGATTGTGGGCACAGCCATCGGCTCTGTGTTCGGCATCGCCACGCTGCTGCTGGAGATGGCCCTGGATATCCAGGGGACTTTGGTGGGCTACATCGTCATCGCTGCGGTGACCGTGCCCAACCTGTGGATCGCCGTGGTGCTGAAGTCCTCCAATGCGGCGGCCCTCTCAGGCATCGTGTTCCTCAGCATCACCGTCACCCATGTGACGGACGCCAGCCCCTGGATCTTCGCCTGGTACCGGGCGTCGGAGACGCTGGTGGGCATCGCGGTGGGCATCGCCGTCAACGCCTTCCAGCTGCCCCGCCGGAAGCGGCGGGACGTGCTGTTCGTCTCCGGCCTGGACGGCTTGTTGCTGACGGAGCAGGGGACGCTGACACCGTACAGCCGGGTGAGCCTGAACCGGATGCTGGACGACGGGATGCAGTTCACCCTGTCCACCATGCGCACACCCGCCTCTGTGCGGGAGGCCACCGGGACCTGCGGCTCCGCCTGCCCGTCATCGTCATGGACGGCGCGGCGCTGTACGACATGGAGAAGAAGCGGTATCTCCATGCCTGCGTCCTGCCCAGGGAGCTGGCCCTGCGGTGCGAGGCGGTGTTCCGGGCCCAGGGCATCCACTGCTTTCTCAACGGTGTACTGGATGATAACCTGATGATCTACTACGGGGAATTCCACCACGAGACGGAGCGGGCGATCTTTGAGAAGCTGCGGACATCCCCCTACCGGAATTATGTGAGCAGAAGCTACTACAAGGATTGCCCCATTGTGTACCTCATGGGCATTGATCTGACGGAGCGGATGCAGGCGCTGTATGACGCACTGGGGGAGGCGGGCCTGTTGGAACAGGTGAAGGTGCGGTTCTACCCTGCGGCGGAGTATCCCGGATACAGCTACCTGAAGATCTATGAGCGATCCGCCTCACGTGAGGCCATGCTGGAGCGGCTGAAGCAGGATCTGGGCATGGAGCGGAGCGTGGTGCTGACGACGCAGGAGGGCTGCGGAGACGTGGTGATCCGCGGCGGCGCCAACCAGGCGGTGAAGCGGCTGGGGCGGCTGTTTGAGCCCTATCTCTGGGAGCGGAAATAACACGGACGGAGCTGCGGCTCCGTCCGTGTTTTGCATTCGGAAAGAAAACCGGAGCAGGGACTTGACAAGTGTGGAAGCCTGTGTATAATATGAAGTATCCTTCATGTGAAAGACGCTTCACGAGAAGGGACCTTCACAATTATAGAAAGGAGAGGGACCATGAAAACCGTGTACGGGAGCTCCGGACCGAGGCAGGCATGACCCAGCAGCAGCTGGCGGACTTGGTCCACGTGTCCTCCCGCACCATCATCTCCCTGGAGAAGGGGCAGTACAACCCGTCCCTGCTTTGCTGGCGTACCGGCTGGCGCTGGTGTTCCGCACCACGGTGGAGGACCTGTACTGCCTGGCGGAGAACAAGGAACAGGAGGACCGGGAAAATGAGGAATGGACATAAGGGCCGTATGGCCTGCGGAATTCTGGAACTGATGCTGGGCGTGGGGCTGATCTTGTACATCTGTCTGGCGGACCGGCAGCGGATCGGTCTGGCTGCGGTGGCCGCGGTGGTGGTGACGGCGGGACTTGGGACCTTCTGTACCGGTGCAACGGCGGTTCCGGCGAAGCGTAAGGAGGAAACTGTGCAATGAGAATTTATTACAAAAAGAAATTTTGGGCCGGCGTGGGAGCTCTGCTGCTGGGCCTGGCCCTGCCGGGCACCTGTTTGTTCGTGGGCTGGGAGCGGTTCGACCTGAAGGACGCCGTGCTGACGATGTTCATGGTCCTCAGCGGAATCAGCGGCATTCTCCGGAGCCTGGACCGGGAGAAGGCCCGGCAGGACCGGGACGAGGACCGGGACGAGCGCACCCGGTACAACACGTACCGCAGCCGGGCCCTCACGTTTCGGGTGCTGTTTTGCCTGAACTTCGTCATACTGGCCGGGTGCTTCATCGGTTGGTGGCAGTCAGGTGAACAGGAAGTCTACATCCAGACGGCTGTTCCCGCATGGTGCTGTTTATCGTGGGCTGGATCACCCGGATCGCCAGCGATTTCTACTATGAGTTCAAGGGGTGAAAATGAGATGCGCATTTATAATAAGCGGAATTTTGCTGCCGGGATCCTCAGTCTGGCTCTGGCGGTGGCTTGCGGCGTGGTCCTGGCGGTGACGGGATTCTCAGACGAAATGGCTGATCGCCCTGGTGCTCCTGCTGGCCGCTGGCGGCTTCGATCTGTGGTGGTCTCTGTCCCGGGAGTCCAGGCTCCCGCGGGTGGATGAGCGGGACCAGGCCGTCAGCCGGAAAAAGCGCCTGGCTGGCCTACCGGATTGTGGCTAACGGCTGCTGGATCGTGAGTCTTGCGGCCCTGGTGGTCTATGGAATCAGACGGATCCCGGCAGCTCTGGCGGTGACCATCACGCTGGACGCTGTGACCATCGGGGCTTTTTGCCGCCCCTGCTGGGGGCTGAGGTCTACTATGAAAAACGGATGTGAGGCCGCCGGCCCTCTGGAAAAGGAGAACGTATGGATCGAAGCGAAGATTTGAAACAGGTGCGGGACCTGCATCTGGTCCGGGATGAGCGGGACAGGGAGGTGGAGGCGGCCGCCGGACTCCGGGCGGGAAACGCGGTGGTGCTGGTGAGCCAGCTGCTCTCCGCCGTCTGCCTGCTCCAGGATGATCCGGCCTGGATGGCGCTGCTGTCCCTGACGCTCGTCTGGGGGGCGTGAAGGGCTTTTGGCGATTCAGACAGGACCGGAGAGGCTCTATTTGGTGTGGGGCCTGCTGACCTGCGCCGGAGCGGCGGCGCTGCTGGGACTCTATTTCCACCGGGCCTGGTCTGCCGGGATGTCGTTCACCAGACTGCTGGGCTACGCAGTGCTGTGCCAGGTGCTGACGGTGGCCGCCGGACTGTTATTTGTGGCGCTGCTGCTGGGTATCTTCTGGCTGGCCCACAAGCTGGGGCATATAGAGGGAGAGCGTTGGGAGCAGTATTTCCAGTCCGTCTCCACCGCCGGACTTCTGCTGCGGGTGGGCGCTGTGATGGCGGTGGCCCTGGCAGCGGTGGCGGCCCTCAGCGTTCCCCTGTTCGCCCGGTTGGGCTTTCAGGAGCCGGGACTTCTGGCCGCGCTGTTTTTTGTGGCAAGGGGCGCGTACCTGCTTAACAAATTCAGCCGCCGGCGGGACGAACTGATCCAGAAACTCCTGAAGCTGAAACGCTGAGCTGCTTCAGCCGGGTGAAGTCGGCACGGGGGCAGACTTGTACAACCTGCCGGAATCTCCCGGTGTTTGCAGGAGAATTTTCTCCAGAGGTGCCTATTATGCGGACTGCCGTGAGATGCTATCATAAAATGGAAATCCCATCGTGGAAAAACAAATACTGCGATAGAAATAAGTCCGCTGGGCGTAGTCTATGGAGCGATAGGCTCGCGCCCTCTTTTTCTGCTCAGGACAAGGAGTGTTTCGATCATCATGCCAAAAACAACTGTACAGAAAGTGATCTTCGGTCTGCTGATGTCCTTTTTCATGGTGCTGGCCATGGAGATGTACAACACAGGCCTGCGGAACGGCGGTCTTACAAACGCCGGGATCCTGAACGCCCTGGAGCTGCCGCTGATGTTTGCGCTGTGCTTCCTGACCAGCACAGTTGTCGGAGAACCCCTGGCCGCCCGCCTGGCGGCACGGGCTGGCAGTGCCCCGGGAGTGGCCCTTTGCCGCCGTTCTGCCCGGTCCGCCATGACGGTGTGCGTCATGTGTCCGGCCATGAGCCTATGGGCTACGGTGATCTTCCAGCAGCCGGGGGATCGAGTTGGTGCCCTCCTGGCTCCAGACGGTGGTCTGCAATTTTCCCATGGCGTTTTTTCTGGCAGATCTTTTTCTGCGGTCCGCTGGTGCGGCGGCTGTTCCGGCTGCTGGTGCCCTCCTTTGAGATGCAACGAGTGCAAGCAGAGAAACTACAACACGATGAAAAACAAGAAGAACAGCCCTGACCGTCTTGAAATGAACAAGTATTGCCCCTTCTGCAGAAAGCATACGGTCCATACCGAGACCAAGTAATTGGAAGGAGATAGCACGATGGCAGAGGAAAAAAAGGTCAAGAAGGACCACGGCAAGTGGTTCCGCGAGATGAGAAGCGAACTGAAGAAGGTCGTCTGGCCTGACGGCAAGACCACCGCCAAGAACACCGGAACGGTGCTGCTGTGCTCTGTTGCAGTGGGCGCCTGCATCTGGATCTTCGACGGCGTGGCGATGCTGCTGATCAAGACCCTCATCGGCGCGTTCACCGGCTGAGGAAGTGCGGCATGGCTGAAAACGCGAAATGGTATGTGATCCACACCTACTCCGGCTACGAGAACGCCGTGAAGGCGGCCATCGAGAAATCCGTGGTCAACCGCGGCATGTCCGATATGGTCCTCAAGATGGAGATTCCTATGGAAACCGTCACCGAGGTCACCGAGTCCGGCGTCATGAAGGAAGTGGAGCGCAAGGTATTTCCCGGCTACGTCCTCATCAAGATGATCCTGACAGATGACACCTGGCATCTGATCCGCAACATCCGAGGCGTCACCGGCTTCGTGGGCGAGGCCAACAAGGCCATCCCCCTGACGGAGGACGAGGTGGCGGCCCTGGGCGTGGAAAAGCACGAGATCGTGGTGCTGTACAACGTGGGCGACACCGTGAAGATCACGGACGGCCCCTTTACCAGCTTCACCGGTACCGTGGAGGAGATCGACCCCGAGAAGAACAAGGTCCGGGTGGCGGTCTTCATGTTCGGCAGAGAAACCCCCATCGAGCTGGAGCTCGATCAGGTGGAGGTCCTGCACTGAGGCGCAGCAGTCTCTGCGCGGCAGGCCGGAGCATTCCCTCCGGCGCAAGTGGGAGAGACGGTGTCCGTCTCGCCAAAAGCGGTTTCCGGTATCGACCGGCCGCTACCACATTTTTATGAAGGAGGTGCCTATCCATGGCACAGAAAGTTGTTGGTTATGTAAAGCTGCAGATTCCTGCAGGCAAAGCGACCCCCGCACCCCCTGTCGGCCCCGCTCTGGGCCAGCACGGTGTCAACATTCAGGCATTCACCAAGGAGTTCAACGAGCGCACCAAGAATGACATGGGCCTCATCATCCCCGTGGTCATCACCGTCTACTCCGATCGTTCCTTCAGCTTCATCACCAAGACGCCTCCCGCGGCTGTGCTGATTAAGAAGGAGTGCAACATCGAGTCCGGCTCCGGTGTGCCCAACAAGACCAAGGTGGCCACCATCTCCAAGGCCTCCGTCCAGAAGATCGCCGAGCTGAAGATGCGCGATCTGAACGCCGCTTCCCTGGAAGCAGCCATGAGCATGATCGCCGGCACCGCCCGTTCCATGGGCGTCGTCGTGGGCGAATAAGGAGGGTGTAAGAGATGTTTAGAGGTAAGAAGTATAAAGAAAGCGCCAAGCAGATCGACCGCGGGACCCTGTATGATCCCAAGGAGGGTCTGGAGCTGGTCTGCAAGACCGCATCCGCCAAGTTCGACGAGACCGTCGAGCTGCATGTGAAGCTGGGTGTCGACTCCCGCCACGCTGACCAGCAGGTCCGCGGCGCCATCGTCCTGCCCAACGGCACCGGCAAGACCGCCCGCGTCCTGGTGTTCGCCAAGGGCGACAAGGCCGACGCTGCCCGCGAGGCCGGCGCCGACTTCGTCGGTGATATGGATATGGTCGAGAAGATCCAGAAGGAAAACTGGTTCGGCTTCGACGTGGTGGTCGCTTCCCCCGACATGATGGGCGTTGTGGGCCGTCTGGGTAAGCTGCTGGGCCCCAAGGGCCTGATGCCCTCCCCCAAGGCCGGCACCGTCACTCCCGACGTGGCCAAGGCCGTGAAGGAAGTCAAGGCCGGTAAGGTGGAGTATCGTCTGGACAAGACCAACATCATCCACTGCCCCATCGGCAAGGTTTCCTTCGGCGCGGACAAGCTGTATGAGAACTATACCGCTCTGCTGGGCGCCATCATCAAGGCCAAGCCCGCCGCTGCCAAGGGCCAGTATATCAAGTCCTGCGTGGCCGCTTCCACCATGGGCCCCGGCGTCAAGATGAACGCCAACAAGCAGCTGTAAAAAACCGGCTGAAACATTTGATATCTTCGGCTTGACAAACCGTCACGCCCCTGATATAATACCAGATGCGTTCCAAAGACAGCAGGTGGCGCAAGCCGTAAGTCCTGCCGAGGATGGCAAATCGTTTCCGATTGCTTTACACCGTCCTTGTGTCCTTGGATACAGGGACGGTTTTCTTTTTGAACGCACCGACAATTTTTCCGGAGGTGAAATCAAAGAATGCCCAACGCAAAAGTTCTGTCTGAAAAGCAGGCCATCGTGGCGGCGCTGACCGAGAAGCTGCAGAATGCAGCCGCCGGTGTCATCGTTGATTACAAGGGCATCACCGTGGCAGAGGACACCGCTCTGCGCGCGGACTGCCGCGAGAACAACGTGGAATACGCTGTCATCAAGAACACCCTGCTGCGCTTTGCATTCAACAACGTGGGTCTCAACGAGCTGGACGATCAGCTCAACGGCACCACGTCCCTGGCCGTGTGCATGGACGATCCCGTCGCCCCTGCCCGCGTCATCGCTGACTATGCAAAGAAGCTCAACGGCAAGTTCGAGATCAAGGGCGGCTTCATGGAAGGCAAGGTCGTCTCCCTGGAGACCGTGAATGCTCTGGCTTCCATCCCCGCTCTGCCCGTGCTGCAGGCCCAGGTTCTGGGCACCATGCTGGCCCCCATCTCTGCTCTGGCCTGCGTGCTGAAGCAGATTGCCGAGAAGGACGGCGCTCCCGCCGAGGAAGCCGCCGCCGAGTAAATTCCGGCACCACCCCGGGGCCTCTCCGCCCCACCCAAATCAAACAAATATCTTACAATCAGGAGGCTTATCAAAATGTCCGAGAAGATTACTGCTATGATCGAGGAAATCAAGGGCCTGACCGTTCTGGAGCTGTCCGAGCTGGTCCACGCTCTGGAGGAAGAGTTCGGCGTGTCCGCCGCCGCCATGGCCGCTCCCGCTGCCGGCGCTGCTGCTCCCGCTGCCGAGGAGAAGACCGAGTTCGACGTGGTCCTGACCGGTTTCGACGCCGCTCAGAAGATCAAGGTCATCAAGGTCGTCCGCGAGGTCATGGGTCTGGGAGCGATGAAAAAGAGACACCAGTCAGCTCCCGGATCTTAACAAGCTCCTGCTCCTGATTTTCTCCAGATCATAATTCTTAGGACTGATTGGGAATCCGATTGGGGTTAATCTTCTTTCGCTTTATGGCAAACGCTCCGCTATTTCTTTGGAGTATTTTTTGACTATTTCTGTGACGGCCTTAATTTAACAATATATAGAAATGGAAAGAATGTAATCTCTTGACGCGTTGGCAGCCGTCAAAGGTATACATACAGCATCTGACTGATTTAAAACGGCACTTATTTCAGGAAGCAGACAAATCTGTCCAATCGCATTTCGGCCAGCAGTTCCGTTATCATAGATATAGAGGCCTTGCTCTCCGGTAAAACATCCATGCAGACCTTTTCTGCTTGAGTCTCGTCCCTCTTGCACAGTTCCATCCAAATCACACCCTTCCTCAAAATTTTTTCATGATACCACATTTGAGGAATGAGCGCAAGGGCTCGCCCATCTCAGCGGGAAAAGACAGCATTCAGGAATAAAGTGCAACACATTAAAGCGTGCGGCGAACTGGTTTGCATAGCCGATGAAGAATGAGTCCTTTTGAAGAAGAAGCACAGGACTATATGGATACGGCAAAAGGGTTAGCAGAGAGTATAAAGGAATAATCTGCTGACTGCTATTTAACAACTATTTGTAAAAAGGCCCGGAGGCATTGCATCGCAATGCCTCCGAGTCTGCCTGCAAATACTGCAAAAATTGTGCAATCCACTGAAACACTTGTGTCCCAATAGGTTTTCCTTTTCTGAGTTGGCTCCCGGAGAATCAGCTAATGAGGCAGCGACATTTTGGCCCTATCTCATCAAAAAATATAAACTTGGGAAAACTTCTAGGACGCAGAGGTTACCT
>VOFE01000047.1_pt1 | contig 10001 bp, 15 predicted proteins | sample 5384071 | NCBI WGS metagenome assembly VOFE01 (sample SAMN12384724, study PRJNA508395) | human gut metagenome | isolation source: healthy gut D | host: Homo sapiens
CGTAGGTATCGAACAGAAGCTCAAAACGGATGGCATAGGAGACACTCCTTTGCGAATACAGCTTTTTATGGTATCATTTCGGAATGATGAAACCAGTATAATACAGAAATTTCTGTAAGTCAACAGAACGATCAGAAAAAACTGTATTTTAAGAAAGGGAATGGTCCTTTGGATGTTTTGACTACCTCAGCCAGAATTAAGGCCCGCTGCAAAGCGCAGAAAATTTCAGTCAAAAATTTGCTGGAGCAGACACAGATCAACCGGAATTTTATCTATGACCTGGAAAAAGGCGGACAGATTCCGTCAGCGGAAAAGCTGGAACGCATCGCTGACTATCTGGACTGCTCTGTGGACTATCTGCTGGGGCGGACAGACAACCCGGCGGTCAACCGCTGACCGGCCTCACCGGAAGAGGATTTTCTCCGGGGGGAATGTAGGGGAGACAGTCTGCCGTCCGGCTGCCCCGCATTTTCAATCGCCCGGAGCTGGTAATCATCGAGATCCGTCCGGACGCATGACTGGAAATCATGGATAGTGGACATGGCCTGATTCGGAGCGGCTGTGTTTTGGCAGAGACCGGGGAGAGTCCTATGAAGAAGCAGAACATCTGGCTTTGGGCCCTGACTGCGGCTGTGGTTTTGCTGGCAGTGTTCGCCCTGGCGGAGACGCAAGGACAGCTGGGGAACTTCAGACGGCGTATTCCGCGCTCCAACAGGAGGTGGGAGAACTCCGCCTGGACTTGAAAAGCACACAAAACCGCCTCCAGGAGCAGGAGGAGGCGCTGGAACGAGCGGCCGCCCAAACCGCCCCGCAGCCGGAGGAGTCGCTGCTGGAGCGCTATGAGCTGACGCCCCTTCGGCTGGACGCCGCGGCCCATCAGGTGGAGCTTGGGGTGTCCCTGACCCTGACTACGCCGGACCAGTCGGCGGAAGCCACCCTGAATGTCTATCAGGGCGGCGCGGAGCGCAAGCGTCTGGCCCAGGTGGAGCTGACCCGGTCCGGGGATGGAATCTTCTCCGGTCAGGCGGCGGTGCCTGCGGACAGCACCTCACTCCAGATTCTGGTGACGGTCCGGACCGGCGGCGATACGGCCACAGAGCGGCTCTATGAGGGCCGTGCCACCGGATTGTTGCCGATGGCGCTGTCCAGCCGCAGCGGAGAGGCGGCCCTGCAGGAAGGAGAAGCCCGGATTACCGCCGCCGTCCGGCTGCGTGAAAAGGCGGCCGCAGCCTCCGAGCAGACATTCCGCCTGTACCGGAACGGTCAGTTGGAGGAGACCATCCCGGCCGCCTCCGGCCAGGAATCCGGCACCTGGGAGGGCACCGGGACGGTATCCTGCGCCGCCGGGGACCAGCTGGAGGTGCGGTTCTTCTGCGTGGACGGCCTGGGCCTGGGATATGAGTTCCCTGTCCGGACCTGGACGGTAAATCAGGAGGACCGGCTGGCGCCGGGCTGGCCCGTCACCAACACCCCGGTGCTGGTCTGGCCGTAAACGGGACGGGGCGCTGGCGGAAGAGGCGCAGGACGGCAGGAGATTCCGGCCGCCCCGGAAGGCTTATCCCCGGATACATGAACTGCGGCGCCGCACAGGGGAGTCCGTCAGATCCGTAGACGGCGACCGGAGCAATCCTGCATCAGCGAGAGGCCCAGCCCCAGGCCGATGGCGAAGGCAGCTGTGCCCCAGCGGAGATAGCAGCTGGAGAGGAGATCACAGACCTGGATCTGCATGTCCTGCGGCATGGACATCCGGTCCAGCGCCGCCAGGATTTCCGCCTCATCATAGGGCGCATACTCTTGCATCAGGCTGTCGCCGTAGGTGTCGAACAGAGTTTCCGAAATGCTTGTCATGGGGATTCCTCCTTAATATGTGTTGTTCCGATATCCTTTTTGTGGTATGGTATTTCTTATTTATACGCTAAACGGATTTTATCATGTAATAGCGTGATTATCAAGATGCTTTTCACGTTTTTTCGTGATTTTAGAGCTTTACAAAAGGCGGGGCAAATTTTATGTATGTTACACAAGACATTGCAGACCGCATTAAATGGCGCCTCAAAGAAAAAGGCATCCGCACAAAAGATATGCTGTCTGATTTGAACATGGGAATTAACGCGATATCAGAATTTGCAAAAGGCAAGCAAATGTCCTGTATTGCCCTTGCTCGCATCGCCGACTATCTGGACTGCTCTGTGGATTATCTGCTGGGGCGGACAGACAACCCGGCGGTCAACCGCTGAGTTGCCCTGCCGGATAAAAAGAGCGTTCCCGCCGGGAACCCCGGGCGGCGGAACTGCCAAAGGAGAGCTTATGCGCAACATTGCCCTGAAACTCATGTACAACGGCACCGCCTACCACGGGTGGCAGGTGCAGAAGAACGCGGTCACCGTCTGCGGGACCCTGGAGAAGGCCATTGCTGACATCTGCGGCGGCCCGGTACACCTCACCGGCTGCGGACGCACCGACGCCGGTGTCCACGCGGAGCACTACATCGCCAACTTCCGCACGGAGAGCCGCATTCCCGTGGACCGGCTCCCCTTCGCCGTCAACACCCACACGCCGGAGGACATCGCGGTGAAGGAGGCCTTCGAGGTGGCGGAGGACTTCAACGCCATCGGCTCCTGCATCAAGAAGGAGTACACCTACCGCATCTACAACTCCCGGTTCAAGAACCCATTTTACGTCAACCGGGCCTACTTCTATCCCAAGCACCTGGACGAGGAATTCCTGAACCGGGCAGCGGGGATGTTCGTGGGCACCCACGACTTCGCGGCGGTGCGTTCCGTGGGCACGGAGACGAAGTCCACTGTCCGCACCATCTATTACTGTGACGTGACCCGGAACGGAGATCTGCTGGAATTGAAGGTCTGCGCCAACGGCTTTTTGTATAACATGGTACGGGCCATCACCGGCACCGTGCTGTACGCGGCGGAGGGCAAGTTCACCCCGGAGGACATCCCCGGCATTCTGGGAGCGGGGGGACCGCACCGCCGCCGGTCCCACGGTGCCGCCAGGGGGGACTGTACCTGACAAGACTTTGGTATGAGGATGAACGGCTCAATGGCTGATACGACGAACGACATCTGGAACGACAACGACGGGGAAGAGGACGAGGCTCCCCGGAAGGGCGGACGGCTGCGCCGCTTTGGGATCTTCTTTCTGGTGCTGGCGGCGGTGCTGGGCGTGGTGCTCGTGGCCGCGTACCGGGACGGCACCGGCTTTGACGCCCTGCGGCGGCTGTGTTCCCGGCAGCGGAGAGGAGAGCACTGCTGAGGCCCAGTACGACTACGACGCCTCCGACAGCAACCGCTTTGCCGTCCTGGGGGGATTCCCTGGTGGTGCTCTCCGACACAAAGCTGCAGGTCCTGGCGCGGGGCGGAGAGGAGATCTGGTCCACATCCGTGCGGATGAGCGCCCCTGCCCTGGAGACGGGCGGCGGCCGGGCTGTGGCTTACGACGTGGGGGGCACAGAGCTGTATGTGGTGGACGAGGGGGGCGAGATCCTCACGCTCACCGCACCGGAGGACGCCCCCTATTTCTCCGCCCGGCTGAATGAAGACGGTTGGCTGGCTGTGACCACAGAACTGCCGGGCTACAAGGGCGGCGTCACCGCTTATAACAGCCAGGGGACGGAGGTGTTTTCACTCACCGCGTCGGACCGGTTTGTCATCGACGCCCGGGTGACAGATGACGATAAACACTCTGGCGGTGGTGACCTTAGGCCAGGAGAACAGCGTGTTCGTCAGCAACATGGTACTTTACAGCCTGGAGACGGCAGGAAATGTAGACCCGGCGGCCGACTACGATGTGACCGACGGTCTGGTGGCTGCCGTCGGAGAGCAGGACGGCCAGCTGGTGACGGTGTCCGACACCTGCCTGACCTACGCGTCCCCGGCCGGGAGGTGCGCGCTACCTACTCCTATGCCGGCAGCTATCTGCGGGAATACGACTTGCACGGGGACGGCTTCACCGCCCTGCTGCTGAACCGGTACAAGTCCGGCGGTGTGGGCCGGTTGGTGACGGTGGACACGGACGGGCAGGAGATCGCCGCCCTGGACGTGAACGAGGAGATCGTCAGCATCTCCGCTGCCGGACGGTATCTGGCGGTGCTGTATATGGACAGCGTGGTGATCTACACAGAGGAGCTGGAGATCTATGCTCAGCTGGAGGGCACGGACTACGCCCGGTCGGTTCTGATGCGCCAGGATGGCTCTGCCCTGCTGCTGGCGGCAGAGAGCGCCCACCTGTTCCTGCCTTGAGTCGAGCAGCGGGTCAAGGGCTTGTTGAGCGAGGTCAAGGCGGCGGGCCGCGGGGAAATTCAGGTCATCGGTGCCACCACCTTCAACGAGTACCGCAAGTATATCGAAAGGATCAGGCGCTGGAACGCCGTTTCCAGCCCGTGCGGGTGGAAGAACCCAGCGTGGCCGATACCCTTGCTGTGATGAACGGCATCAAGAAGTATTACGAGCAGCACCATCATGTGCAGGTGGATGCCGATGTGCTGAGCGCCATCGTCACCCTCAGTGAGCGGTATATTACTGACCGGTTCCTGCCTGACAAGGCCATCGACCTGCTGGACGAGGCCTGCGCCTGCTGCAATCTGGCCCACCCGGTCATCTCCGAGTATCTGGAGGCCCGGAAAGAGCTGGACGCCCTCAAGCAGGAAGAAGCCGATATGGCCAACGCCGATGTCAATGAGCCCATCGACTATGAGCAGGTGGCCGAGCGGAAGACCCGCATTGCCCAGCTGGAAAGCGAGCTGCCCGCCAAGCAGGCCGCTGCCAGTGAGATCCGGGTGACCATGGACGATGTGGCCAAGGTCATTGAGCTGTGGACGGGGATCCCGGCGGTGAAAATCCAGGAGACCGAGTACGCCAAGCTGGCAAACCTCGAAACAGAGCTCAAAAAAAGATCATCGGCCAGGACGAGGCCGTCCATCTGGTGGCACAAGCGGTCAAGCGGAGCCGCGCCGACCTCTCGGGCCGCCGCCGTCCCGCCAGCTTCATCTTTGTGGGTCCCACGGGCGTGGGCAAGACCGAGCTGGTCAAGCAACTGGCAAACCAGCTGCTTTGACGGCCCGGACCCCCTGATCCGGCTGGACATGAGCGAGTATATGGAGAAATACGCTGTCTCCCGGATGATCGGTTCGCCTCCGGGCTATGTGGGCTACGACGAGGCCGGGCAGCTCACCGAGAAGGTGCGCCGTCGCCCCTACAGCGTGGTGCTGTTTGACGAGATCGAAAAGGCACACCCGGACGTGATGAACATTCTGCTGCAAATTCTGGACGAGGGCAAGATCAACGATGCCCAGGGCCGGACCGTGGATTTCTCCAACACCGTGATCTGCATGACCTCCAACGCCGGCAGCAGTGACCAGAGCACCGGTGGGCTTGGCTTCAATAAGAGCGAGGAACAGCTCAGCGATGGGGGAGTTCGCGGCCCGCATTGCGGACAAGGTAAAAGACCTGACGGACATCCCTGCTCCGGTGGCCGTGCCGGGCGATGCGGCGGCGCCCTACTACGTGCCCAAGGGCACGGACGGCCAGCCCGTCAAGTTCCTGAAGGCCAAGCCCCAGACGGATTTGGGCAAGTGTACCGACTGCGGCGCCTGCGCCCGCCTGTGTCCCATGGGGCCATCAATCCCTCCAACGTGGCGGAGGTGCCCGGCACCTGCATCAAGTGCCAGCGGTGTGTCCAAGTGCACGAAGCACGCCAAGTACTTTGACGACCCGGCCTTTTTGTCCCACGTGGCCATGCTGGAGCAGAACTTCACAGAGCCCAAGGAGAATGAGGTGTATCTGTGAGGCGGTGGGTTCTTGCCTTTCTGATGGCGGTCACAGCCAACTGGGTTTCTCTGATCTATGCGTTTGGCCCGGTGAGCTGGCTCTTGACGACGATACTGCTTCTGGGGGAGTTCCTCTATTTTAATCTGCGGCCCATTGAGAAGAGCGGTGCGCCTACAAAGCGGATCTGGTATTTGAAAAGCGGCTGCGAATTGCTGCGCCTGTTTTTGATTACAGCTACGGTCACAGTCTTTGTGCAGATGGTATGGCTGTGGTGCCAGATTTCCATGATAACGCCGGAGAACAGCCTTGCCGCTGGAACAGCTGTTGCAGGTGCGGCTTTTGGCGTTCTCTGGGCTGTCTTGCTGGAGGCCATCGTCTTCTGGAACGGCATGATCCGGGTGTATCTCACCTCCGTCCAGCTGGGGCTGAAGCACCGGGTGCTGGCGGCCCTGTGCGGGTGGATCCCAATTCTCAACATCTGGTATCTGCGGAAGATTATCCGCATCACCGCCGACGAGGCGGAGTTCGAGACGGAGAAGTGGGAGCTGGACACCGCCCGGGCGGAGAGCGAGATCTGTAAGACGCAATACCCGATCCTTCTGCTCCACGGGGTGTTCTTCCGGGACTTCCGCTATGTCAACTACTGGGGCCGCATTCCCAAGGAGCTCCAGCGCAACGGCGCAACAGTGTACTACGGACAGCAAGCAGTCCGCCGCCGCGGTGGAGGACAGCGGGCGGAGCTGGCGGACCGTATCCGGCAGATCCTGGCGGAGACCGGCTGTGAGAAGGTGAACATCATTGCCCACTCCAAGGGGGGCTGGACAGCCGGGCCGCCATCACCCGCGCAGGATGTGCGCCGTATGTTGCCAGCCTCACCACCGTCAACACGCCCCACCGGGGCTGCATCTTTGCCGAATACCTGCTGGAGAAGATCCCGGCGGCGGCCCGGCAGAAGATCGCGGACACCTACAACGCGGCTCTGAAGCGGCTGGGGGACGAGGGCCCCGGATTTCCTGGCGGCGGTGACAGATCTGACCGCCTCTGCCTGCGAGGCCAGGAACGCGGCTACCCCGGACGCCCCGGCGTCTTTTACCAGAGCGTCATGTCCTATTGCAGAAAGGCCCAGCACGGCAAGTTCCCTCTGAACATGACCTATCCCATCGTCAAGCACTTTGATGGATTGAACGACGGGCTGGTGGCGGTGGACTCCGCCAAATGGGGCGATCAGTTCACCCTGCTGTAGCCAAGGGGGCACCGGGGCATCTCACACGGGGATGTGGTGGATCTGAATCGGGAGAACATTCCCGGCTTCGACGTCCGGGAGTTCTATGTCTCCCCTGGTAGCGGATCTGAAAAACAGAGGCTTTTGAGCGGAAAAAAGCGGAGCGTCACAGGGACGCTCCGCTTTCGTGTTCCGTGGTGTCTTTTATGGTGGGGCCACCGGTTCCACAAGGGATCCGCCGCCCCGCCATCCTCTGTGGTGTCATCTGCGGGGAACAATAGGTTTTTGTACAGCGCCACATGGTCATAGATGGCCCGCCAGGGAGCTGTAAGCGTCTGCCGTCACACAGATATAGCGTCTGCCGTCCGCTGTTTCGCCGCAGCTGGCGGCGCAGTTGCCGGACTCCACCACATAGCCGGTCTTGGCGCCGGTGACCTCAATGCCGCCGGTATCCTTGTCCTCGATCCGCCGCAGGAACCAATTGGAGAGGATCTGCCCCTCCGGGTGGTCCGCAGTGGGGAGAGTCTCATAGGTCCGGGCACCCAGCACCTCCCGGCACAGGTCGTTGTCCATGGCCGCCTCCAGGATCACCGCCATGTCGGAGACCGTGCACTTGTGGGCCTCGTCATACAGTCCCACGCAGTTGGTGAAGTGGGCGGTGTCCGCGATGCCAAGCTCCCCCAGCTTTTCGTTCATCAGCGCCACGAACGCCTCCTGGGAGCCCGCCACATAAGTGGCCAGCCCCAGTGCCGCGTCCGCACCGGAGGAGAGGATGGTGCCGTAGAACAACTCACGCACCGGGACCGTTTCGTCAACCATCAGCCCCACCACGCGCACCCGTTGACATAGCAGTAGTCGGTGATGTCGATGGTCATGGTGAAGGTGTCGTCCAGCTCCGCTTCTGTGATGTGCTCAGCGGCCACCAGAACCGTCAGGACCTTCGTCATGGAGGCGGGAGAGATCACAGTATCCGCGTTTTTTCTCCGCCAGGACCGTCCGGGTGTCCAGGTCAACCAGGACCGCGCAGCGGCTGGGAAAGTCCTCTCCCAGCTGGATCGTGTCGGGCCGGACACGGCCCTGGCATAGGGCTCCGGCGCAGGGGCGCTGGCGACGGATGTCACCTGAAAGGGCCGTTCGGCCTTAACCATCTCCGGCGCAGGCTTTTCAATCAGCTGGGCTCCCACGGTCACCAGGCCTACACACAGAACGGCCAGCAGCCCCGCAGGGCACCAGACGGCGAAGCAGCCGCCGCCGCTTTTCCCGCTGCTTCTTTCGGCGGGCCTCCGCCCGCTGGGCCCGCCGGGTGGCCCGCTCCTCGTCCGTGATAATGGGCTTGTACTCCTCGTCCATATCGGCGCTCCTATCTGAAAGGCGGGCCTGTCCGGCACCGCCGCAGTCTCGTACTCTTCATTATAACAGATGATGGAAGAAAATGCATCTCCTATTTTCCGGTTTGGCAGAGGGAATTTTATCCATCCGGCTTTTGACCCGTGAAAAACCGCTGTCAGGCCAAGTTGTTTTTGCATAGCCTGAGTGTAAGAACAACACTTGGAGGGGAGCGTATGGCTCAAGTTACCCATTTTTTCGCAGGCGCTAACAGCGGTGACGGCTTCCAGAACCTGTTTTCGGAGATCGTGGACCTGGAAGACACCTATGACCTGATGGTTTTGAAAGGCGGCCCCGGCGTGGACAAGGCCACCTTCATGCGGGAGATCGGCCGAAGCATGGAGGAGGCCGGCACACCGGTGGAGTACTTATGGTGTTCCGGCGACCCGGATTCCCTGGACGGCGTGGTGCTGCCGGAGCTCCGCTGCGCCGTGGTGGATGGTACGTCGCCTCATGTGGTGGAGCCCCGGTACCCTGCGGCGGTGGACCGGTATGTGGACCTGGGGCGGTTTTACGACCTCACCGCCGCCAAGGCCGCGGCAGAGGAGGTGAAGGCTCATACCCGGGCCTACAAGGCCGCATATATCCGGGCCTATCACCATCTGAAGGCTGCCCGGCAGGTGGAGCTGGATGCAGTGGCGGCGGTGCGGAAGACCTTCGACCGGGAGAAGGCGGACCGCCGGACGGCGGGCATTCTCTCACGGGGCTGCGCCGCCGGGGCGGTGAGGCGGGGAAGACCACCCGCCGCTTCCTGGGCAGTATTACCCACAAGGGGTACATCTGGCGGTTTGACAGTGTGGACGCCCTGTGCCCCCAAGGTCTATGAGCTGGCGGACAGCTGGGAGCTGGCAGGGGAGATGCTTGCCCGGCTGCATCGGGCGGCGGCGGATAACGGCTGGGACACCATCGTCTGCGCGCCGGAGGAGCCGGGGCGGATCGAGCACCTGCTGATCCCCGGACTGGGGCTGGCCTTCGTCACCTCCCCGGCCCGGCATGGAGTACGGGCAGAAGCCCTTCCGCCGGGTGCGCGAGGCCCACTGCATCGAACAGATGTGGGGAAGCGATTTCAGGGCAAGACAGCCCCAGAGGGAACTGGGGACTATGACCAAGGAAGAAAGCACTGAAAACCTATTACGGCCGACGTCTTCCGGGCGGCCAGGAGGCGGTCATCGCTGCGCTCTTGGGCGGGATGCACCGCCATCGGCCACCGGGCGGGGAAGTGGCCGACGACATCCCGGCCCTTTGCTGTCGGGGATCACCCTGGTGGTCTCGCCTCTGGTGTCCCTGATGCGGGACCATTCGGCTTGCAGATGGGCATCCCCGGCCCAATCTCCCTTCGAGTACTGCGCCCCAGCCCCGAAGGATAAACGGTGGACAAGTTCCAGTGGGGCCAGGATTTCTGGCCCCTGGTCCTGGAACCTCCTCCAGGGTGCGGGTGCGGCCGTCCTCCAGGCCGAAGCGCAGCTTCAGCACCTTCTCCTCCCGAGGTGTCAGGGTGCTGAGCACGGACACCAGCTGCTCCTTCAGCAGGGTATAGCTGGCGGCCTCGCTGGGCTCGGACGCGCCCTCGTCGGGGATGAAGTCCGCCCAGATGGGAGTCCTCCTCCTCG